>ERZ1027078.298-NODE-298-length-17416-cov-9.102759_pt1 | contig 17416 bp, 10 predicted proteins | sample MGYA00519279_ERZ1027078 | MGnify/ENA primary metagenome ERZ1027078 (study PRJEB26926, sample SAMN06164530) | human gut metagenome | biome: ENVO:00009003; feature: ENVO:2100002; material: ENVO:00002003 | host: Homo sapiens | place: USA | collected 2012 ... | reverse complement strand
GCATGACCGTAAGTGACTACATATTATCACGTGCGTATAACTTCAAGCCCAAAGCGAGGCTCACGAAAGAAGAAGCGGTATTGTTACAGAATCTGGACGATTGTCGGTCAGACCTCGTAAAATACACCTCCGCCCTACACGGAATGTCCACAAAGCAACGCATGGTAATGTTCAATCAGATTCCGTTCATGGTCGGCTGGCTTAAGGAACTTGGCAATGTGGCCGAAAATATCTGCCAGTTCCTGAATGCAGTAAAAGAGAAGAATAAAATTCCGTCCAACCCTAAATCCGAAGAAGAATGATTGCGAAAGCCAAAGCCATATCGCACGGCATAAACGACCTCCGTTACATTACCGGCGAATCACAGCATAAGAAGCATCCGGAGAAAATTTATCGGGTATTGGACAATCTGTTGCCCTCAGAACCGGACGCTATGGGGATATGGAACTCCATGCAGTTGACCCTATCCCAACATCGACCGATAAAGAACTCCGTTATCAGAATCGAGTTGAGCCCATCGCCCGAACATACCCAATTCTATGACATCGAAGATTGGCAAAAGCTCTGGCAGGAATTCGCCGAGGAGTTCGACAAACAAGTGATTACCGGCAAGGATGGAAAAGTCCGTTCCTGTCCGACCAATTTGGCGGGTAGCAAATACTCGGTTTGGCTTCATACGGAATCTAAAGGCGAAGTTCCCCACCTTCATACTGCGGTTTGCCGTTTGGATGAAGACGGCAATATCAACAATGACCACAACATTCATCTTCGGGCGCAACGTGCTGCAGAGCGAGTGGCAAAGAAACGAGGCTGGACGACTGCGGCACAAATCAGAAATCGAAACATTCCACAAGTGAACCGAGACTGCATGAATGTATTGAAAGCAATGCCATCGTGGTCATGGGATGAGTACAAGAATGCTCTTATACGGAAAGGTTATACCGTCCATGAAAGAGAGGACAAGAAAGGTATTCTTCGTGGATATGCCCTCATGGATGGAAACACCAAATACAAGGCTTCAGAATTGGGAATCGGCAGAAACCTGATGGTCTCAAAACTTCCTGCGACATGGAAGAAACTACACCATCAGCCAGCTACCGTCATTAGAAATAATACTCCCCAAACCGTTCAACAGGCAGCGATACATAAGGTTAATCCTATTGACTATACCCAATATCTCACATATAGTCAGGATATGATTTCCTATACCCTCAGCCATGAAGGCAAAGATTACAAATTCTATATCCCCAAAAAAGTACTTGACTGCTTCAATGACGAGTTCGATTACAGGTTCGTTTCCAACTGTCAGGAACTTACCGATATGGCGGTAGCTTTTTTTGTCGGGTTGCTTGAAACGCCGAATGTTGCAACCGGAGGTGGTGGCGGAGGTTCGCAAAGCGAGCTTCCGTGGAGAGACAAGGACGAAGACGACTTACAATGGGCACACAGATGCGCTCGTGCTGCCAGTCGTTCGTTAGGAAAGAAACCGAAAACAGGATTAAAACGATAAGTCTATGAAGCCAAACCTGAAAAAGAAATTCGATTTTTCCGTAGAAATGAGTGAAGCGGAATCCATAAAAGCCACTCCCAAGAATGAATATCTGGAGGAAGAAAAGCGGTTACTCGATATCAACGCAAGGGAACTTGCCAGCCTGAATGACAACGTGTTCAAGTTGAGAACAGAAGTTGAAAATCTGTCCGGCTCTATACGTGAGTGCAAACCTATCATTTCTAAAGAAATGCAGAAATTAGCAGTAGAATTCGGTGCGACCCTTCTATGCAATTTTCTCAACCAGATTGAGAGCAAATGTAAGGAAGCCGAGCGGAGAATAAAGAAAGCCGACAATGCCATCCCCATCCCAAATACGGCATTCTACATTTTGATTATCATTGTAGTTGCTCTATCTTCCTTTTTCATGTGCATGATAGTGGCTAATGCAGCGATTTTGCATTCCGGATTGATTTGGAAAGCAGTTATCTGCTGTATTCTCATTGCCGTTTTAGGAATTGGTATAGCGTTAATAGTACAGAAGTTTTTGGATAGAGGTAAATAAACGAAAAGTCTCAATCGGATAGGATTACTATTGGTTGAGACTTTATTTTATTCGTTATCAAACAATCCCTTTTCTTTCCATAACTTTAGTTATAAATTCCTCTATTCTCTTGCATTTGATTTAGTGATTACGTTTATGACTTACACGAAGTTTATCATCATCTTCTCTATATGATGAGATATATCCAATAGTTTTTAGCTTCCCTAAAAGCATTTCATTCATGTGATTATTTTCTATAGTAGCCTTTTTTGATTTATCTGTAATACTTCGATAAGAATCGCCTAAAGACTCTATTAATTCTGTCACAATGTCAAAATCATCTCTATACTTTTCAACCAAGTCTATCAAAAAAGACAATCGCTCTGGCAAATTAGTAGAGGCGACCAAAATGTTCTTCTCTATGTCATAATCAAATTTTTCAATATTGTTTTTCAACACAGGAAGAGTAATATTTGCCAATTCGTTATCCCACACAATATGAGGAAGAAAATGTTGAACTACACTTAGAGCTTTTTCACCGATTACTCTTGGATTTTTCATAAGATGCTTGTATAGCCTCATATCTGTAGGCAACTCCTCTATTTCTATAATACACTCATCCAAATACTTATCTACATAATAAGTAAGTACATCACTATGATTGTCTCTAATTGTTGTCGTATAATATGTGCTATATGGAAGCATATCAGCACAAAGTAACGACTTAAAATGAGCGTTATCTACACTGTTAATATCCGCATCCTTAAATGTAACTCCATCAAAGATTTTGACAAGTTTATCGTATACCAAAATTTCAAAATCTGATGTCAATAAAGCACTGTGTGCCAGTAGTTCTTTCTGAGTATCATCCAATTCAGATATATCTGTTAATTCATCAATATGTTTGGTAATGAATATTCGCAAACTGGAAATCATTACATTATTCTGACTCTCATAAAATGCATATATCTCAGGCCATGCTGGTATAACTATATCAACTTCAATAGCGAACTCCCACTGTATATTGTTAACATCGGAAAGAGAAACTTTATTCTGTTGCCCAGAAAGGTATTTGCGTTTTGTGTCCTCTGTTATATCCTCAGAATTAATAATTTCAAGAATAATTCCCACACTCTCTTTTTTTGCCGTATCTGTAATAAATACATTATTTAGTGCATTGTCAAAACATTCATCTATATAATCTGATATAGATTTAGCTGATTTACAGCTCCTCAGTATTGTAACATTTAAAGGATAATTATCCAATGTTTCCACCCTCTCATTTCGATAATGAACAAATGCGCATACAACATTTTCTGGTGTCAACATATATGCTTTGTTTTCTACAACATACTCAAGCAAACACCTAGACTCTGCATCTATATCTGTAAAAATCAGTTTTCCATTCGACACTATTTGTTTGATTGTATCAAAACCTATGAGATCTACTCTATGAGATATAAATGCGAAGTGTTTATTCAACCAGTTACGACTTTCTTTGGTGGAATGGTTCAATTCGAGGAATCGTAACCAAGACTCGAATAATTCATCGGAATTCTGTTTCACGAAGATCTTCCATAATCCATCAACGATACTGCCCAAATGGTTGAAAAGCGAGCTTGAATCTTCAACTGATTTATAGAAGTCAATCAAAAAGTCCCACTTTTTATTATGCATAATAACTTGTGCTATCGAATGAAGTTTTGAGTTATTTGCTTCTTCAAGATGCTGACAAATACAATCGACCACCTGAATATTCAATATACTTACATCGTTGTAACATTTATCAGGAATGTTTTTTACGCACTGCCCTACTTTATCTATATGATAGTCATACGGCAAACTATGCCGAAGTTTTAATTCAAGGATAAAATCATGGTCGTGCTTATTAATTGACTTACCAAAAAAGAAAGATATATAATCAAAGTAATCTTCATTTATAAGTCCTTCTTTCAAGAAAACTTCAAGCATTTTAGAGACATTGAGTTCACTAAAAATTTTATGCGTCTGCATATCAACATCCAGCAACAGTTCTTGTATTGGAGTAGCATAATGATTATTACGAGATAATTCTAGTATCTTGATTTGTTCACGATATCTTTTTTCCCCTTCTCGCAAGGCTTCTAATCGCTCATGGTAGGTAAAGGTAGAATTAACTATTTTCTCTATTTGACTGAATTGAATATTGCAACTATCTTCAGATGTATCATAATAATATCTAACACCATAATATGTGTTAGTTTGATGCCTCTTAAAACATTGATATCGAAATGAGGATTGCGATATAAAGGAATTAAATAACGTTTCATTTTCTGCGATATCTTCAAGAGGTATAAAATTGTTTTCGACAAAAAACAAAAAGGCATTATTTTCATTTTGTTTTGATAATTTTCTACGATACCCTTCAATATAAATCAGCCTTAATTCTTTTTCTTGTATGGCATGTGTCGCTTCTAAAGATTGAAGTTTTTTAGTTATTCCATTAATACGCTCGTCAATCTGTCTATTGCGCTCAACCAATAATTCACTTTTCTTATGCAAACAATCATACAAAACACCCTTTCCTTTATGCAGATCAGCAAAATCTTTTGGATGGTAGTTTTTATATACAATCATTGCAAGAAGTTTGTTTTGATCAAGTTTCTCATCAAGTTTTTCTCTATATTGGGCATATTCATTGACAATATTCTTCAGTAATCTCATATCGTCAATGAAAAAAGCCAAACTGTCTATTACCTCGACATTAAGATCTGAATAGCCTTTTATCTCTAGTTCCTCTTTCAGTTTGTCTGCCGAGTTTGAAGAATTGATTATTGGGATTACAGTTGTGATATAATCAAAGAATTTAGTACGTTCTTCATCAAAAAACATATCATCTTTAACCGCATAAATGAACGTAACTTTACGCCCCACAGAGTTTGACTGATTCAAGAGTTGATTTACCTCTCTTAACTTAAGAAAAATATCCGTATTATCAAATCTATCTAAATCTTCTATAATCACAACATTATAATCAGTAACCTCAAAGAAATAGACAATCTCATCCATGTGCTTATTGAAAACGGATGTATCTTCTTTGTTTTCTTTTAATTCAATCTCTCCATTCTTTAGATTTAACTTATTCAGTTTACTATTACTCAATGATTTGACAGTCTTTTGAACGAATATTATTGTTGCAACAAATATATATGATAGAGCAAAAATATCAGACCATTTATTTAATACTGGATTACTTAAGCGATTGCAAATCCAATCCACCTCCAAAAATGATGGTTCAAATACAATAATTAAGGCAACAATATAAAATATTATTGCAAAAGATAAAGCATATTGAGCCCAAGTTGATTTATGATAAATCCTTTTTAATCTGGAGTTATAAAGCGTCTCTTGTTTTTCTTTATAAATAAGTTGTTGAAGAATGCTGTATTCAATACGATTATTCATCGTATCAATATCTATTTTATTCTTTTTATCATCTAATGGTGACTTTAGTGTAGCAAGAGATATTGAAAGATATTTGTATTTACGATAGTCTTTCATCAAAGAGCGAAGAATGGAACTCTTACCGGATCCATAAGGACCAGTAAGAGCAATGTTCAAGATGTCTTTCTCTTCTAGTTTTCGTGCAAGATTCAAAACACTCCTATACTGCTTCTTATCACTTTCACTATCACGATTAAGCAGAGCAGGAGTTAATGATACTTGTTTATCATCCTCCATCGAATTATTTGCACATATTTTCTTCCAAAATCTCCAGTTCATTTATTTTCAGCTATTTATTAATCATATTTTTCTAGTTTGTTACAGATTGCTATCTATATTAAAGCAACACCAAATTCACGGATTGTTTCTTCGCTATCTCTTCCTGAGACAGATTTGCCTGTCGCTTGCTCTATTCTGTCAAGCAATTGTTTTGCTCGATCTATGAAATAAGCATTGAAATCATCTAATGCAAGATGAGCATAACTTACCTTATGTGACTCTATAGCTTCCTGTATCTCAACTTGTTTTAATCCCTTATTTGCCATAGTTCCAATATAGGTACTTGGTGCATGTCCTCCTATTGAACGATTGGAAGATGCATAAATTGGAGTCTTATTAATGACTGAATTCCATTTTATACGTGGAAGGTTATTTTTCTCGCAATAAGTTTGAGGGAATATATGATGAATATCAGCATCTTCATCAATGTAAGATGCTATATCCATACGATGACCTGTCATAAAATCAAGTGGTGAATCTTGTAAGATAAGTGCCATAACACCTTTGTACGCTGCACTATTCCTAGTCTGCATGGTCAATAAACGAGTTGGTTGTATATTGGAACGATATACAGTCTCTGGCATTTCACCACCTTCCATCCAACGGAATACGCCCATTATATCAGTTGCAAATCTAGCTTCATTGGCACCCCCATATAGTTCACCCATTACGCCACACCAATACCAACGAGACAATAATTCCTGTTTGCTTCCAAGATGCAACATTTTTTTATTTTCGTTGTCGTATGCAAAGATTGCAGCAAGTGGAATAAGTTGTGACGAATATGGAAGATCTCTGGAACGGAAAATCCCCTGATGTACTAAGAAATCAGCTGCATCACAGAAACCTTTAATCAAAGCGTCATGATACTTCAAATAATCTTTCAATTCAAGCCTAAGAATGTCTTTTTTCTTACATGTTACAGCCACACGCTCATCATCACCTGAAACCACTCTTTTATAATATGATACCAAAAGAGTCATTGCTGCCAAAAAATTAGCACCAGTGATTTCTTTCAATAGCTCGCCATTTACTTTTTGAGCAAAAATATGACGAATGGTCTCCCAATCTTTTCTCAATTCATGTCCTTCAGCAGCAAATGTAGCTGTGACGAGTTCGAAAACCGTAAGAGGTACACCACCAGTGTTTACATTCTCAAAAATCTGGCAGACAGCTTCTTTCGGGGTTTCTTTATCAAGCTGAATTATAGGTATGTTATACTCTAAAATTGGGCGAAGAATCTGCTGTGAGAAATCACGGAATAAATTTCTATACTCTCTATCACCTTTGTAATAGTCTTCCATATCATAATGCCAATCTTCCGTATCATTATGAGAAAACGTAATATTCAAGGGAAACATCAGGTTCTCAAATTCTTTCTCTCTTGTGGATAAGTCCAGCGTTACATCACGACCAATATTTGTTGTAAGCTGTTTCTTCTCTGATACAGATATGATTGCTTCCAATCTGTCCGCAGTAGAGTCTAGACATTTACGAATATCTAGATAATAATAGCGTTTGATAATTGTATCTCGATTGGTCTCTAATCGAGTATTAGTTGCTTTCTTACTTTTCAAGACCTGATATAAAGTTGTGAGTCGCTGTTGTCCATCGAGCACAAGCCACTCAGGTGTAACTTCTGATATAGAATCCACACCTTCAAATGTGCGATACTTAAAACGGATATGCTCACCACCATTAGCCAAAAACATCGCTGCACCCATTGGGAAGCCAGATGTGATACTTTCTATTAGTTTACATATCTTCGTGTCATCCCAAACCCAACTACGTTGAAAGTCGGGTAATTGAGCCTTACCTTCTTCAACCATTTTTAGAAGGTCATCAAGTTTCTTATCGTGTGATTCAACAGCCATAACAAATTTATTTTATCAACCAATTAATAATACATTTCAATATACTGATAAGCCTTATCAAAAACTTCTTGATCTTTAATCTGGTAGTTAACCCACAGAATAGAACGTAGTTTCTTTTTTATCTCTCGCTGAGCTGTAATGCTTTTAAAAGCATCTTTAAACTTACGTACAATAGCTACCACATTTTCATCAATATCAGCAACAACCCGTTCTACAATGATAGGTGTATCCTCAGTTCTAATTGATTCAAACAACTCCGTAAGAGCAGCTTTAGCTTGTTCCCTCTTGTCAAGAGGTTGATTTGAGTTTTTTTCTTCCTCAAGCACTTCTTTAGCAAGGGTGAGCAATCCTCGGAGGAAATCAATACTAGTTATAAGATTTTCCTCCATATGACGGCGCAGTTCATCCAACTTCTCAGCAAATGCCTTGTAATTAGGGTCTCCATGATGCTCTCCTAACCTCAAACGAAGCATTTTTTCCACTTCCAATATCTTTTTAGGATTGTCTTTGGCTTGCTCCAACACCATATCAATTACATCTCCATCTACCACAAGATCCTCAAGTGGAGTCCCAATATCAATTGTATCAATGTTACGATGAATGATTTCAATGGTTTTAGCACCCAATAAAGTCCATATGAGTGAACCTCCGGTACTAACAGGACGTACACTTTGATATACCTGAGCCAGCCAAGTATAATCCGCCTGAAAAACAGCCAGCATTGCATCCGGGCTTACTGTTTCCCAAGCTTTAGCCAATCGTGAAAAATGTTTTGCAAAATTCGTTTTTGTAGACTCATCAAGTAAACATTGCTGAGCAGCCTGCAAACCTTCCCAACCACCGATTGTCCGGTCTACACCAGGGAAAAAGTCAATACACTCTTGCAAAAATTGAGGTATCAACACTTTTATCTCATCAATATTTTTTACAACTGTTTTTACCGTCTCTTCATCAAAAGCAAGGCTCTTGGCTACATTATCAAATACACCAACAAAATCTACAATCAGACCACATTTCTTATCAACATTGTACTTTCTATTCGTACGGCAAATAGCTTGTAACAACGTATGATCCTTCATTGGTTTATCAAGATACATACATTGCAAAATCGGAGCATCAAAACCTGTTAACAGCTTTGAAGTGACAATCACCATTTTAATCGGTGACAATGGATCACGGAATTGATCAAGAAGTTTTCTTTCTTGTTCTCTATCACGACGGTATGTCTTATACTCATCAGCTTTATCACCAGCCGTATGCATAACGATAGTGGTTGCATCTTCCGTACCCAAAAGAGCATCAATCGTTTTCTTATATTTCACACAGCAGTCTCGATTATATACCACAACTTGGGCTTTCATGCCACTGGGCTCTACATACTCTTTGAAGTGATTTACAATATAACGTGCGACATCGTTAATTCGCTTCTCTGCTGTAAAAAATGCTTCAACAGAAGTTCGTTTTACTAATTCGTTCTTTTCGTCCTCGGATATTTGATCGGTCAGTTCATCAAATTCTTCTTGTAATTGAGTTTCGTTAAGATGCATCTCTACCGGCACTGTTTGGAAATTCAATTCAAGCGTAGCTCCATCTTCAACAGAATTTTGGAAAGTGTATTTTGAAATATATCCACCTTTCTCTAAATCCTCATCAGCACCAAACGATTGAAAAGTATTCTTATCTCGTTTGTTGATAGGCGTTCCGGTAAGACCAAAGAAAAATGCATTAGGTAGTGCATTGCGCATTTTTTGTCCTAAATCCTTTTCCTGAGTTCGGTGTGCTTCATCTACCAATAAAATGATATTATCTCTTTCATTCAGTACACTATCAACATCTCCGAACTTGAAAATTGTCGTTATCAGAATCTTGCGCTGATCCTGCTTGAAAAATGCAACTAACTCATCTTTTGTCTTTGCAGATTCTATATTAGGAATATCAGCACGAGTAAAATCGCCCGTTATCTGATCTTCCAAATCAATACGGTCATCAACGATAACAACTGTGGGAGCATGTAATTCGTTCTGCAAACGTAATTTTTGGGCAGCAAATACCATCAACCATGATTTTCCCGAACCTTGGAAATGCCAAATAAGACCTTTCTTCGGACCTTGTTTCTCTCGATATGTATTTAAGACACGCTGAACAATAGCTTCACCTCCTAGATATTGTTGATAACGGCAAACTATTTTTATTTTTTTGCCTGATGATGTTCCTGTAAAAACACTATAGTAACGATATATGTCAAGTAGTCGGTTTGGTTGAACTAACCCCATTACATTACTTTTAACCGACTCTATTGTGCCATGCTGACGACCTTCATCTTTAAACCAAGGCCCCCATTTGTCAACAGGTGCACAGATACCGGCATATTGAAGTTCTTTGCCTTCAGTAGCAAAGGTCAATATATTCGGAACAAACATTTCTGGAATGCTTTTTTCATAATGCAGCATATCGATGGCTCCGTCAGCCCATGTTATCTGAGGGCGAACAGGAGATTTTGCTTCACCAACACAAATCGGAATTCCATTTATCAGATAAACCAAGTCCAAACGTTTACCTCCACCAACAGAGCTACGTGGAAATTCCCATTGATTGGTTACGACACAATAATCTTCGACCGCATCTTCGCTAAAGAATCTGATAGGTATATATTCACCATCCTTTCCAAAAGGCTCTGTGTTTTCATTAAATAGCAATGTACGAAAACGATCATTGGCAGTCACCAATTCATCATAATTACCTCCACAAGTAATAGCAGCACGGAGTTTATAAATAACTTGCTCCGCTTGTTGATGTGTTATCGGATTCAACCTAATAAGAGCTTCCAATAGCCATGATTCAACAAGGACAGAATCAGAACTACGAGGTATATCCTGTGACTTTACATACTGCCAACCACTTTGGGTTGCAGCTTCTATGAGCATTTGCTCCACTGTATTGTCTTCGTTAAACATATCTATGATTTTCATTGTTATCAATTTAATAATTAAGCGATTTTCCCTAATTCGTCACTTTGTATGTCATTCAAATATACTAAAGCTTTTTGAATGACAGATTTTGATTTATCGGCTTGTTGGGCAATGGATGCAAACTGTTGTTGCTTCTCTATTGGAGGCAGTATAACAGGAATCTTTTGGATTATCTTCAAGTTAAGACCTCCTCTACCATTAACATCTCCAGACAGACCTCTAAGTTCGAGATATCTCCCCTGAAGATTATGGTAAAGATATAAGTAGTTTACACGCTCGTCGGGTACAATAGCACACAAAGACTGATTTGTACACAGATCAACTTCTGTAATAGCCACAGTACCACGAGTTTTACCTTGACCAGCGATAGCAATTACAATAGAATGTATTGGAACCATCCTTGTACTTGCGCTCTTATATCCAAGCTCAGTAATGCGAAAATCTGTATCTTCTACATGACCTTTGTGTACCTCGCCAGAACTCATCCATCTTATTCTTCCATTCTCCCAATATTCAGGATGAGATGTGCTTGGAGTTGCTCCAGCAAAACAATTTGCAAACTCACCAATAGTCATAATTGGAAAGTTATGGGTATTATTCTCAACGGTTCCAAACATCTCGATAAATTGCGATTTGAAATCGCCAAATTTTGATTTATCGGCTTGTTTGAGGACCTCAACAAACAAGATTTGTTCATCCATACTAGGAACAGGAACTTTCATTTTCTTGATATCTGAGAATACGATATCAACTTGATTTGTAGAACCAGTTACATATTGCCTGTATATTTCTGCTTGCGTATCATTTAAAGAAAGGTACGTATTAAGCACTTCTGGAAGAATCACTGCTCTATCTGTTGACAAGGCAATCACATGTCCGTCATTTATGTAGGTATTATTATCTGAAGGACAAATAAATACACAACATCGTCCAAGAGTACCATTTCCAGTTGCATTCAAGAGAACATCTCCTGATTCAAGTATTCTCTTCCTAACTGGGATTTCCTCGTTGTGGTATTTTATATTCCCCAAACGTTGACCATCCCAATGGATACATGCTTGATTAATCACTAAGACAGAAGAAGATTCAACATATTTTGGCGTTATCCCCTTACTCATGATTGGACAAACCGATTCAAGGGTTTGCTTATTATGAGTATTATAATACATCTCGATAAATTGCGACATACTAACCAATAAATTTACGGTGAGACATTTTTACATTTGTCTGATTCACCATAGCATATTGCAATGTTGTATCAAGACTTTGATGCCCTAAGAGATGCTGGACCTGCTCTATAGGCATACCTTTATCTATCGCCATTGTTGCCAACGTACGGCGAAATTTATGAGGATGCACCTTAGGAATATTCAATTCACGCCCCAAACGACGTAAACGTATTTCCACACCACTTATCTGTAAGCGATCGTAAGGTGCTAATAACGAAACAAACAAGGCAGGATTGTCATCTATCCGTTCTGCCAAATAACGTTGTAAATGTATCTTTGTACGAGCATCGAAATAAACTCGACGTTGCTTATCTCCTTTACCGGTAACGATACATTCCCTATTTTCAAAATCTATATCGTTCCTATTAAGTTTGACCAACTCACCGACACGCATACCAGTAGAAGCTAACAAATCTATCAAGGCTAAATCGCGAATACCTTCGCAATGATCTCGCATTTGTTCCAAGGCTTCATCGGAGTATGTTTCTTTGACTGTTTTCCCGACTTTTACTTTATGAATCCGACGTACTGGGCTCTTGACAATATAATCCTCATCCTCAAGCCATGCAAAGAAGCTCGATAAGATGCGACGTATATTGTCTACCGTAACCTTTGTAGCACCGCTTGTCTGCTGATAATCATTTAAGTAATTACGCAAGTCATCAGTAGTGATATGGCGAATATTTTTTTCTATTTTCCTGATAGCATTGCTTAATGTACTTCGATAGTAGTGCATCGACTTATCCGAACATCCTTCAACTCTTTTAGCCGATAAAAAACTATCTATCAATTCACTATTACCGCTGCACTCTTCATTGTTTTTAGACGACACGTTGATATCACGAAAGGCATAATCTAGCACCTTTCGTAATTGACTCATTTGCTCGTTGTTTAAAACTCCCAGCATAGCCTGCTCTATGTCATTAATCAGATTTTCTATCATATTATTAATAAAATTAGTTATCCAATTAAGCCGCAGCTATCAACGTATCTCTCTTATTCTATCCGTTTATTAAACTCTTTATGACTTTATCGATATTTTCAATGCACTGCTTCAATTCAAATTTTGATTTGTCGGCTTGTTTATATATTGCTTCAAAACGCCTTTGTTCCTCTATCGCAGGTAATCCAACCATAAAATGGTCCAGATATGAAGCACTAACTCTTTTCTGCCCGCCTGTTCCAGACATATTTTTTGCAGCACGCTCACGAAATATAGGCATTCGTGTTAATGCTAACAGCCAATAGGGACTAGATATTCCGTTAATTGGCCGCAATACATGAAATTCTGTAGATCCCATTCCTATACCATTTGTAAGTCCATGTACAATAGCTCCTTTGCCATTCTCCATACAAGGTGTAATCTTGGCAAACAAGACATCATTATTCTCAAAATATGTAAAGCCTTTTTTTACTTTTCCATATTCTTCATCAGTCATATCTACCAAATATCCATCCTCACTTACCGCCGGCATAGGAATAAAAGAGACTTTATCGGTGTCGCAAAGAGCAATGTTAGGACGTCTTGGATTTAGAATACAACATTCTCCTAATCTTTTCAACTCATTCTTCTGATTTAAAGAAAGAGGATTCCCAAACATCTCGATAAATTGCGATTTCACCATTTCATCAGTGGCAACAAGTAGTTTCTTATAAGCCTCCTTCAATCGATAGGCTGCCCATAATTTATCAACAAGAACTTTTTGTTCCTCTAATGGAGGTAATTCAAACTCAAAATCAGCCAAATCAGAAAATAACACATAAGGATTTGTAGAACCTTTTGATTTAGCTATCGACCAAGTCGTAAAATCCTTTGATAGCATAATGAACGGCAACAAACGTTGCTCAAATGCATGAGGATCTTTCGTTTCAAAAACAAAAGTAGTATTAGCACATACTCCTTCAAAATCAGCAACTGCTATTTTCTTTAGATATGTTCTTCTTGAACCATACAAAATCTGACCTGGTTTAAATACACGAATAAAAGCAGGTCCAACATCATCTGTTGTAAAACATCCTTTCCTATGTATGGTTAAATCCTCCGAATCCATATGATCGCCTGCAACATAGTATTCATACGGATTATTTAGACGATCTATATTTATCTTCACATCTTTAACGACATCTCCAAACTTTACCCTACTCATATTTTAGCATACTTAAAAGATTAGCAACTTCGATATGCATTGATCTTGAAGCCTCAATCCATTTTGGGAGTGATTCATCCAAAATGTATATTTCATTTGTTCCTTTTTGCTTGACATAACTTTGTATACTAAGCAAACTCTTATTATTGTCTATATCATATATATCAGCAACTTTTGCAAAATATTCTATATCCTCAAAATTTTCATAAGCAGAAATAATTTTCTGGATGTGAGTATTTTCTAAATAACTTTCAGCATTCTTTCTTGATACCTCTCCTTTTGCGTCAATAAAAATAACTTTACCTTTATGACTATCTTCTTTTCTATTTTTGCAGATAATAATACAAGCCTCCATAGAAGCATTAAAAAATAGATTAGGACCAAGTCCAATTACGCAATCTACAATATCTATTTCAACTAATTTTTTGCGCAACTCATATTCTTCATCACGAAATAGTACACCATGGGGAAACAATATAGCACACCTACCAGTATTTCTATCCATCGAAGCAATAATATGTTGAAAAAATGCATAATCAGCTCTTCCTTGCGGAGGCGTTCCCAAGAAATTACGTCCCCACTTATCATTCATGAATTTTTCACGATTCCATTCTTTGATTGAATAAGGAGGATTTGCCAGAACAATGTCGAACTTACGAAGATGGCTGCCATCCAAGAATGCAGGATGCTCCAACGTATCTGCACATGCAATCGAAAAATCTTCAACTCCATTCAAATAAAGATTCATTCGTGCAATAGAAGAAGTCAAGCCATTCACCTCTTGTCCGAACACCTGTACACTCTGCCACTCTGCACCTTTGTTGCGAAGATAGTCTAAACATTTAACCAACATACCCCCGGAACCACAAGTTGGGTCATAAATGCTTTCATTCGGTTGTGGCTGCAGTATCTCAGCCATAAGTTGAACGACTGTTCTATTCGTATAGAACTCCTGAGCAGTATTTCCGGCATCATCGGCAAACTTTCCAACAAGGTATTCGTATGCCTGCCCCATCTCATCGGCAGGACAAGCCTTTAGGCTCAACGTATATTTAGAAAAATCCTCAATCAACGAAGTAATGATATTATCAGGCATCTTCGCCTTATTGGTCCAGCCATCCTTAGGTCCGAAAATACCTTCTAATCCTCCGATTTTTCTACCATCCATTTCCTTAGCAGGATTGGCTTGCTCAATGGCAATAAATGCTTCGACTAATTTATTACCAACATTTTCCGTCACCTCACGAACATCTCTCCAGTGCGCACCATCAGGAATACGGATGGGGAGATCTTCTACTTGCATACCTGCATACTCAACTCCTCCTTCACATACAAAACCTTCAAACTGTTCATCATAAACATCGGAAATGCGTTTGAAAAAAAGCAAAGGGAAAATATACTCTTTATATCCAGCCGCATCAATCTGGCCACGCAAATGAGTGGCAGCTGCCCAAAGAAAACCTTTAAGTTCATCGAGCGTAATAGGGTCGTCCGGATGACGATATTGTTTTACTTTTTCTGCCATATTGATTATGCGTTAATGAGTAATGAAAATTCTTTCTCCAATCGCTTCACATCTTCGTATGCTTGTTTGAACTCAGCCAACACTTCCACATAAGGACGAATTTCCTCCTTGTGGTAAACCACATAGCGATTGGGCGAAAGATTATACTCTTTATCTCTTATCTCCTGCAATGTAACGATTCGAGAATAGTCCTCTTCATCGGAGTAATTTTGATAAAGTGAATATAACCTATCTATATCATTCTCTTCTAAAATATTCTGCGCTCTCTTTTGAGTTAGAATTTTGGAACCATCTATCATCAAAATCCGTCCGGAATGATGAGCCGGTTTCATCCTTCGTATTATCAAGAAACACGGAGATAGTCCAGTTCCATAAAACAATTTATCTCCTAATGTAACAACGGCTTCTATCAAATCACTTTCCACTAATTGCTTCCGTATTTCTGCTTCTTGATTTCCACGAAACAGAATGCCTTGTGGCATTACAACAGCCATACGCCCCTTGCCAGAGGACATAGAACATATCATATGCTGAATCCACGCATAGTCACCACAACTATCACTCGGTGTGCCATAGATATTGCGCTTATATTTATCTGAACTCCATTCCGTTGCTCCCCAATTTTCAAGAGAAAATGGAGGGTTTGCTATAACACAATCGAATTTGGCGATATTACCACCTTGAAGAATTTTTGGGTCTCTCAATGTGTCGCCTTGCATTACATTAAAATCAGATGCACCATGCAGGAATAGATTCATTTTAGCAATGGCCGCATTCACAACATTCTTCTCTTGTCCGAATATACTTCCACAGCAAAGAGAATCATCGTGCATATATCGTATAGCTTCGATAAGCATTCCTCCACTACCACAAGCAGGATCATATACAGTTTCCCCCGGTTGCGGATCAAGAATATGCACTAATAATCTCACAACAGAACGAGGAGTATAAAACTCTCCGGCCTGGGCCTTACTGTCATCAGCAAACTTCTTTAATAGTATCTCGTAGGCATCACCCATTAAATCTGCAGGATAATCCTTATTACCAAGTTTTCGTTTTGATAGATGTTCTATCAGGTCACGAATCTTACTGTCATTGAGAATTGCCTTATTAGTCCATTTCTGAGATGAAAACATAGATAGCACCCCATACAATGTATCTGGGTTTGCTATCTCTATCTGTCTCATAGCACCAACTATGGCTGCTCCAAGATTTTCTGTACGTTCTCGGACTTCTTGCCAATGACAACCATCAGGAATAACAAAACGATGTTGCTCTGGCAGAGATGCATACTCCTTATCACCACCACTTGATATTAAAGCTTCTTCTGTTTCTTCATCATAAACATCAGATATCCGCTTGTAATAAAGCAAAGGCGTGATATAATCTTTAAAATTATCCTGGCTTACAGGACCGCGTATTATATTACAGGCCTCAAACAAGAAATTATATAAGTCCTGTGCGCCTGTAAGCTCTTTATTTATTGTTTTTTTTGCCATCTAATAACTCTGTCAAATAGTGAATTTGAGATTCCTTTATTTCATTAACTCAACAACATCTTCCGGCAACACCACATTCTCGGAATCACCTTTCGGAGCGTTCTTAAGGAACAGCACCGGAACGATGGTGTAGTTCTTGGCAAACGGCAGCAGATTAGCTTTGCGGAGAAGTGCAGCAGTTAGCTGTTTACCATTCTCCCTTATTGTCCACTTGCATTCGCCAACCAGCAGATACTTTTTGTCAAGCGATTCGGCCATAACATCGAACTCGACTTGTTCCGGCTTCTTGTCCTCATTGAGAACAGAACCCCACCAGCGTTTTACCTTGCCATAAACCACTCCATTGACAAGATTTCCTGTTACGGCATCCCGACATAA
>ERZ1027078.269-NODE-269-length-18940-cov-7.563516_pt1 | contig 18940 bp, 16 predicted proteins | sample MGYA00519279_ERZ1027078 | MGnify/ENA primary metagenome ERZ1027078 (study PRJEB26926, sample SAMN06164530) | human gut metagenome | biome: ENVO:00009003; feature: ENVO:2100002; material: ENVO:00002003 | host: Homo sapiens | place: USA | collected 2012 ... | reverse complement strand
TACGAGATGTCTTAGGGTCTCGTGGGCTCGGAGATGTGTATAAGAGACAGGGGCGTAAAGCCGGTCACGCCCATCAGCACCAGCGCCAGCAGGCTTTTCCAGACCGTGCGCCGTCTGCGGCGGCGGTAGCTCTGCTCCCAGCGATAGGGCAGCAAAACGCTCAGGATATCCCCGCACAGAATGGAAACATGCATGCCGCTGACCACCAGCACATGGGAAAGCCCTGCGCCCCGGTAGGCACTGCGCAGCTGCGCCGAAAGCCCGCTGCGGTCGCCCACCGTCATAGCCGCCAGCACGCCGCCGGTGTCCCGGTGCATCTCCCGGCGCAGGCTCTCGCTCAGTTTTTGCTGCAAGCGGTGGGTGCGGGCACGGAAGCTGCCGCTCTCGCCCAGCACGGTGAGCTGCGGCTTTTCGGCCAAGGGCTCTGCCTGCAAGGCGATGCCGTCCGCGTACTGCGCCGTCTGTTCTTCCATGTCCGGTTGTTGCAGCGCGAACCAGCCCTGCACCCGCTGCCCTGCCGTGCAGGCGGGCAGCTCTGCACAGGCTATGCGGAAACCCGCCGGGCTGCCGTTCACGCTTTCTACCCACAGGGTCGCGTCCACTGTGTCCGAAAAATAGTTACTGTCCACGCGCTCCACCTCAGCAGTCAGCAGCACGGTGCGCCCGGCGTAATTTGCCCGGGCACGCTCCAGCCGGGCGCTCGTGGTATGCACCGCGCAAAGCCCCGCCAGTGCGCCCAGCAGCAGACAGAGCGCCAGCTTGCGGCTGCGGCGCGGGATGCAAAGCAGCAGCAAAAAGGCAACAAAAAATGCCGCAAACGGCATAAAAAGCTCCGTTTGCGGCAAAAAAGTCCACAGGAAACTAAGGCCCATCATTCCGGCGCAGAACGCGCAGAACGGGCGGCGCATCCCGGCTTAGTGGAAGAACAGGGGCAGCGGCTCAAGGAAGATGATATCCTTGCGCTCAGAAGCATCGCCCTCGGCCAGAACAGCGGCCTGACCCACGATAGTGCACTGGGTCTTTTCTGCCAGCGCGTCCAGTGCCTTCAGAGAGCCGCCGGTGGAGATGACATCGTCCACCACCAGCACCCGCTTGCCGTTCATCTTTTCCAGTTCCTTACGGTCGATGACCAGCTTCTGCTTACCGGCAGTGGTAATGGACTGATCCTCCACCACCACAGGGTCCGGCATATACAGCTTGACACCCTTGCGGGCGCAGATGTAGGGCTTGCCGCTCTGACGGCTCATCTCGTGTGCCAGCGGGATCCCCTTGGCCTCGGCGGTGAGCAGGATATCAAAATCCGGGCACTTCTTCAGCAGCTCCGCAGCTGCGGCCACGGTCAGCTCGGCATCACCCAGCATGATGAATGCGGCAATGTCCATGTGGTCGTTCACCTTGCAGATGGTCAGCTCACGGGTCAGGCCTGCAACATGCAGGGTATAAGTTTCAGCCATAATCAAAATCTCCCTTTCGTATTGGAATCAGACAGGCAGTTTTTCGCCGCCCAGAACATGGAAATGCAGATGCTTCACGGTCTGGCCTGCGTCCTCGCCCACGTTGGAGATGATGCGGTAGCCGTTTTCCAGTCCCTGCTCCTTGGCCAGCTTTGCGATGACGGTGAAGATGTGGCCCAGCAGAGCACCATCCTCCTCGGTCAGCGCAGCGGCAGAGGAGATGTGCTTGCGGGGAACCACAAGGAAATGCACCTTTGCCTGCGGGTTGATGTCGTAGAATGCCACTACCTGGTCATCCTCGTACAGCTTTTTAGAGGGGATCTTGCCCTCTGCGATCATGCAAAACAGACAATCTTCCATGGGGGAACACTCCTTCCTGCTTCTACAAAAGCCCGCCGCCCCGGCGCGCATCCGGCACCGGGCGGGGACATGGATCTTTTTAGCCCAGAGCCTTCTTGACGATGGCGCTCACAGAAGCCAGTGCCTCGTCGATCTTGGTCTCGTCCTTCAGACCGGCCATTGCAAAGTCCGGCTTGCCGCCGCCCTTGCCGCCGGCGATAGCAGACAACTCCTTGACCAGCACACCGGCCTTCAGGCCCTTTTCCTGTGCCAGCTTATTCACGGTAACAGCCATGGTGATCTTATCCTCAGCCTTGCCCACCAGAACAGCCACCACGGGGTTCACGGCCTTGTCGCGGATGCTGTCGCACATGCCGCGCAGGGTGTCGCCGGTAGTACCGGTAAAGTATGCAGAGGCGATCTTCACGCCGTCTGCTTCCTCAGCATTGTCGAACAGGCTGTCCACCTTGGAGGCGGCGATCTTTGCCTTCATCTCCTCCAGCTCGCGGCTCATGGCCTTGTTCTCGGCCATCACAGCCTCGGCGCGGGCGGGCAGAGCCGCCACGTTGTTGGCCTTCAGGGTGTTGGCCACATCATGCAGCATAGCCTCCTGCAGGTTTGCACGGATCAGCAGGTTGCGGCCGGTGACGGCTTCGATACGGCGGATGCCGGCAGCCACAGAGGACTCGCTGACGATCTTGAAGCCGCCGATCTGGGCGGTGTTCTTGACGTGGGTGCCGCCGCAGAACTCGGTAGACCAGCCCTCGATATCCACCACGCGGACCACCTTGCCGTACTTTTCGCCAAACAGAGCCATTGCGCCCAGCTTCTTGGCTTCCTCCACCGGCATCTCCTGCACGGTGACGTTCATGGAGTCAAAGATCTTATCATTGACGATCTTCTGCACCCGTGCCAGCTCCTCGGGGGTCACGGCGCTGAAGTGGGTAAAGTCGAAGTGGGTGATGGAGGCATCCTGATAGGAACCAGCCTGATGCACATGGTCGCCCAGCACCTCACGCAGGGCAGCCTGCAGCAGGTGGGTAGCGGTGTGGTTGCGGGCAATGGCCATGCGGTAGCCCTTGTCCACCTGTGCGGTCAGCACATCGCCCACCTTCACGATACCGCTTTCCAGCACGCAGGTGTGGACGTAGTAGCCCTTGGGGGTCTTTTTCACGTCCAGCACGCGCAGGCTGCACTCAGCACCGTTCAGCACGCCGTGGTCGGCAGCCTGACCGCCCATCTCAGCGTAGAAGGGGGTCTTATCCAGCACCACCAGCACGCCGTCCTTTGCCTCCTCGTCGGTGGCAATGGCATCGGTCAGGGTCTCTTCATCGCTCAGCGCCACAACAGTGCCCTTGTCGGTCAGGGTGTCGTAGCCGGTAAAGACGGTGGGCTCGGCTTCCAGTGCGCCGAACAGATCCTCGCTCCAGCCGGAGATGTTCTTCTTCAGGCGCTCGGCGCGGGCGCGCTCCTTCTGCTTCTTCATCTCTGCGTGGAAGCCGTCCTCGTCGATCTCCAGACCCTGCTCGGCGGCGATCTCCTTGGTCAGATCCAGCGGGAAGCCGAAGGTATCGTTCAGCTTGAAGGCGTCCATGCCGCTCAGCAGCTTCTGGTGTGCCTTCTCCAGACGGTCGATCATGTTGTTCAGGATGTTCATGCCGGCATCGATGGTGCGGGCAAAGTTTGCCTCCTCGGTGCCGATGACCTTCTTGATATAAGCGTCATGCTCGCGCAGCTCGGGGTAAGCGGACTCGCTGGACTGGATGACGGTCTCCACCAGATCCACGAGGAAGGGGTGATCGATGCCCAGCATCCGGCCATGGCGGGCGGCACGGCGCAGCAGACGGCGCAGCACATAGCCGCGGCCCTCGTTGGAGGGCAGGATGCCGTCAGACACCATAAAGGTGCAGCTGCGGATATGGTCGGTGATGACGCGGATGGAGATATCGGTCTTGGGGTCCTGCTTGTAGGTCTTGCCTGCAATGTGCTCCACATGGTGCAGCACACTCTGCACGGTATCCACCTCGAACAGGTTGCCCACGTTCTGCATCACGCAGGCCAGACGCTCCAAGCCCATGCCGGTATCAATGTTGGGGCGTGCCAGACGCTCGTAGTGACCCTTGCCGTCGGCGTCGAACTGGCTGAACACGAGGTTCCAGATCTCCATATAGCGGTCGCAGTCGCAGCCCACGCCGCAGGTCGGCTTGCCGCAGCCGTACTCGGGGCCGCGGTCAAAGTAAATCTCGGAGCAGGGGCCGCACGGGCCGGAGCCGTGCTCCCAGAAGTTGTCCTCCTTGCCCAGACGCACCATGTGGTCCGGGGCAATGCCAACCTTCTTGGTCCAGATATCGTAGGCCTCGTCGTCCTCCTCGTACACAGAGATGTGCAGACGGTCCTTGGGGATAGCCATCCACTCGTCACTGGTCAGGAACTCCCAAGCCCAAGGAATGACCTCGTCCTTGAAGTAATCCTGGAAGGAGAAGTTGCCCAGCATCTCAAAGAAGGTGCCATGGCGGGCAGTGATGCCCACGCGCTCGATATCCGGGGTGCGGATGCACTTCTGGCAGGTAGTCACGCGGTGGCGGGGCGGCTCCTCCTGTGCCAGGAACCACTTCTTCATGGGAGCCATACCGCTGTTGATCAGCAGCAGGCTGGGGTCGTTCTTGGGTACCAGGGGGAAGCTGTCCAGACGCAGATGACCCTTGCTTTCAAAGAAGCTCAGGTACTTTTCGCGCAGTTCATTCAAACCGGTCCATTGCATAGATTTTTCTCTCCTCAATTGTCTTTGGCGTTTGTGCGCCGTTTTTATGCTGTTATGGCAGAGGGGCGGCACGGAGAAAAAACAAAAAACAGCCCTCATCCCAAAAGGGACGAAGGCTGCTTGTGCATCAAACTCCGTGGTACCACCCAAATTGCAAAGGATCACTTGTCCCCTGCCGCTTTCGGCGCATTAACGCTGCGCAGCGTCCGGTTTACATTCACCGGAAGCTCCGGGGTGGCGCGAAATGATCCCGACCGGAGCACCTTACAGCCGTGGGCGCTCTCTCTGGACGGTGGTGTGTGCATTTCTGACCCCATCATTGCCATCTGTCATAATTTTACATTCCGCAAGGCAGGCGAAGTGCCCCTTTGCGTACAGCTAAATTATAGCATACGCAAAACGTTTGTCAACGGTTTTGAGCAAAATTTACGGCACCCAGATGCGGCGCACCTCCAGCACCTTGCCGCCCTGCACCACCAGCGTGGTATTATAGGTGGTCCAGTTATCGGGGTCTGCATTGATCGCTGCTGCCACCGCATCCGCGCCCGTAGTCTCCACGGCTTCGGCCTGCGGGTCGGCAGAACTGTCCTTCAGCACTACATCCTCTGCCAGCGGCATCTTCTTTTCTCCCATCTCGTAATAGAGCGGGTAATCGTCAAAGGTCATCGTCCGGTAGGTGTCATCATCCTCCAGCTTCAAGTCCAGCCCGCCGGGCTGCTCCATGCCGCCGTTGATGCTTACAAGATGATATTCGTCATTTTTTTCGATGCTCGTCACCGCATCGTTCACGACCTGATTCCATGCCGCACCCTCTTCGTGGAAGGTGATCTTGTCGCCAACGGCAAGGTTTTCAATCTCCTCTTTCTTATAAATGTCGTAACCAAACACCTTTGCAGTCAATTTGCCGTCCTGTACGCCGGAGGTAATGGAGGCAGAAACAAATGTGGTGGTCTGCGTGTCATCAAGGTCATCCAGTGTCCATGTCAGCAGATTGATTGGCTCTGTAACGCCTTCTTCTGCCACATGGGACGAGGCCGGCACTGCACTGGATGCGGGGGTGCTGGCGGGGGTGCCGGAGCCGCCGCAGGCCGTCAATGCGATACCCGCAGCCAGAACAGCCAGAATCTTATATTTCAGGTTCATAAAAATACCTTCTTTCTTGACGCGGCAGATTTATTCCGCTACAATAAAAACGAATCAAGAACCCATTCTATTGCAACTGATTTTAAGATAGAGAGGAATTTCCCGTGAAAATTTTAAAAGTAAAATGTCTTGCCCCCACCCGGCTGGACAACTATCTGACCCAGCAATACCCCGCCCTGACCCCCGGCCGCCTGAATAAGGCGCTGCGGGAAAACAAGATCAAGCTGAACGGCAAAAAGCAGCCGCTTTCCACCCGCGTGATGGCGGGCGATGAGATCAAGCTGTTCATTCTGGATGACGTGCTGGACGCCGACCGCCGGGTGGAAGGCCCCGCATGGAAGAACGCCCGCACCCCGGCACAGGTGGTGTACGACTGCCCGCAGATCCTGATCGTGAACAAGCCCGCCGGCGTTGCGGTGGACGGCCCGGAGGACGATACTCTGCTGAACCGCGCGCTGCTGTACCTGAACAAGCAGGGCGAGTACAAGGAGAACGACCTGTACACCCCCGCCTTGTGCCACCGGCTGGACACCGGCACCAGCGGCCTTGTGATCATTGCCAAGACCCCGGAGGCTGAGGAGCTGTTCCTTTCTGCCATCAAGAACCGCGAGGTGCAAAAGACCTACCTCTGCGTCACCTTTGGCCGTCCCATGCCGCCGGACGCCACCTTGGGCGGCTATCTGCTGAAGGACTCTGACCGCGGCATTGTGAAGATCGTGGAGGACAAGCAGCCCGGTGCCAAGGAGGTGGAGACCCGGTACGAGACCATCGCCGTCTCCGGCCGTCTGGCCCTGCTGAAGGTGCAGCTGATCACCGGCCGCACCCACCAGATCCGCGCCCACATGGCCAGCATCGGCTGCCCCATCCTTGGCGACAGCAAGTACGGCAACAACAGCGCCAACCGGGAGCTGAAGCTGAAGTATCAGGCACTGTGCGCATGGGAGCTGACCATGCCCCGCTTCACCCAGCCGGACTTTGCCTTCCTCAGCGGCAAGACCTTCCACGCCCCGAAGCCGTGGTATTACCAGCAGGTGCTGGACGGCACCTTGAAGTAACACTCATACTCAATTAAACAGCGGCATCTCTCCGTAAACACGGAAAGATGCCGCTGTTTAGTTACATTCTATACTTTTCCTGAATATTTCGGTTGTGTGTTTCTTTTTCTTCAGGAGATACTTCAGTATACGGCAACAACATCCTGTAAAGATTGTCAATATCTTCATTTGACAGCACTCTGCCGTAATGCATTGCATTTTCTAAAACACTTTTTAAAAGTTCTCGACGCTGAATCACATAATAATTTGATTGACTCAATCGAACGTCCTTTAATGTGCAATCGTTTCCAAAAACAATATAGGAATAAATATTCACGTTCTTATCCCGTAGAATTTTCTGCAGCACTCGTATGTGAGTATCATTTTGCCACAACGGGTTATAGAACTTATATTTCTTCGTTCCACCCTTCCGATCAGAAAAGCTTTGCGTCCAGTACTTCTGATTTTCACTGCCAAATATCCAGCCACTGTAATTTTTAGATTCAAAAACATAAATACCGGATTCGTGCAGAAAAATCAAATCAACTTCCGCCGTTTCTCCATTACCTTTCGGAAGATAACAGTTCTGCAGGGTAGCTTTATAGCCGTCCACTTTTTGAAGGATATCATAAATTCTATCTTCGCCGTACTCACCTTTTCCTTTTACACTAAATAGTGCTATCAGAACGAGCATCAAGGCAACTGTCAAACATCCCCAGACCATAATCTTTAAACTCTCACCATATCCGGGGTGATCTCAGCCAGCGTATGGGCACCGCACATCTGCATGGTGTCGGCCAGTTCCCCGGCCAGCTTGTCGATGTAGCACTTCACGCCCTCTGCGCCGCCGCCGTAGACAGCAGTCACAAAGGGACGGCAGATCAAAACGCCGTCTGCTCCCAGCGCCAGCGCCTTGAACACATCCACACCGGTGCGGATGCCGCCGTCCACCAGCACCTTCACGCCGGTGCCCTTGAGGGCTGCGGCGATCTCCGGCAGCACCTCGGCGGTGGCGGGGCACTGATCCAGCACACGGCCGCCGTGGTTGGACACCACGATGGCGGCGGCACCGGCCTGCTTTGCCTTCAGTGCGCCCTTAACGGTCATCACGCCCTTGACGATGAAGGGACGCTCGGCCAACTGCACGATTTCGGTCAGCTCCTCCACGCTCTTGCTGCCGGCGGGCGGGGTCATGTTCTTCAGGAAAGGCAGACCCGCTGCATCCACGTCCATGGCCATGGCAAAGCAGCCGCTGGCCTTGGCCTGTGCCATCTTTTCCCGGATGGTGTCGATGTTCCACGGCTTGATGGTGGGCACACCGCAGCCGCCCGCAGCGCCGATGGCGCGGGTAGCCATCTCCATCACGGTTGGGTTGGTGCCGTCGCCGGTAAAGGCCGCAATGCCGTTTTCGGCACAAGCACGCACCAGCACATCATTATAGGTCATGTCGGTGTAGGTATCGGAGTAGTGCAGGTTCACCGCGCCCACAGGGCCAGCAAAGAAGGGATAGCGGAAGCTTTTGCCGAACAGCTCCAGCGTAGTGTCCGGTGTACCGCCGGGGCACAGGGTATCCATGTTCACCCGGATATCGGCCCACTTATTATAATTGCGGATAGCGGTATCGCCCACGCCCTTGGCACCCGGGCCGGGGATCTGGTTTTTACAGGCCACGCCGTTGCACACCGGGCAGGCCTTGCAGTATTGACCAATGCAGGTACGGGCATTGGCAAGCACTTCAGGATAAGTCATAAAAGCATCCTCCTTATATTTCCCGCCGCTGCGGCACAAAACGACCCACCGCAGTGCTCTTTGCCCTCAATATAGACCTATTTTAAAGATGCGTCAAGGGCTTTTTGTGCTTTCCGTCCATGCGGCAGAATACTTTCTCGCGTTTTTTCGTCATTTTTAAAAAAGTCTGATTTTTTTCAAAAAAATCCTTGACAAAAAGCCTGCTTTCAGGTATTATAGTGGAGCGCCAAGGGCACCCGCCCAAAGGCAGAACAAAAGATGTGGAAAGATGGCTGAGTTGGTCTAAGGCGCACGACTGGAAATCGTGTAACGTGTCAAAAGCGTTCTGGGGTTCGAATCCCCATCTTTCCGCCAGAAACCTGAAACAGAAATGTTTCAGGTTTTTTGTTTTGTCCGCAGTTTGCGGCGCTTGACATTTGCGTGCAGTTCCGTTATGCTGAAGCAAATACGTTTTACCGGAAGGAGAGGTTTCCCATGGCATCTTCCCACAAAAAGCGCACCGGTCTGCGGGCGGCGCTGATCGTTCTGCTGTGTCTGGTTCTGGTGTGCGTGGTGGCTGCGGCAGTGCTGTACAGCTTCGTCAGCCGCAGGGTCAAGGCATTCCAGAGCGGTGCCAGCTTTGCGCTGGACTACACCATCACCTCCACCGAGGCCGAGCCCCCTGCTCTTTACGCCCTGCTGGACAAGTTCGGCGGCACCACCGGCAGTCTGACCGGCCAGTACACCCCCCGGGCGGTGCAGCTGGCGCTGTACCCAACGGGCACCAGCACCGTCAACGATGCCCCTCTGACCCGGATGTACATCAGCGAGGAAGAGACCCTGTACGACGCCGGGCAGCTGTACAACAAGCTGCGCAGCACGGTTGTGGCCGAGTATCCGCTGGCAAGCCTGCTGCTGCCGGGCTGGTCGCTGGGCAGCTACATTTCCCAAGACCAGCTGGCCACCCTGCTGGGGGTAGACCCCGCCGCCACCGGCTTGCAGCAGGTGAACGACTTCCAGCTGGACTTGAAACAGCTCAAAACCGTGCAGCCCGCCAACGCGAAAGAAGGTTACCTCTACCTTCAGCTGCCGAACCTCGCCGCCGGGGAGGATGCGCCGCAGCTGATTCTGGGCATCGAAAAGCAGGGTCTGCTCAAGACCCTGTCCCCCAAGGTGCACATCCTGCTGGACGTGCCCGCCCACCACATCCATGCAGAACTTTCCGGCACGGTGACTGCCGCCCAGACCGTGGTGACCGCCCCTACTTCCCGGATGCAGGACTCTGACGTGGAAAGCCTTGTGCAGCTGCGCAAAACCATCGAGAGCATCGTGCAGTTCGTGCAGACCGCTGCCCAGAGCGATGATGCTGCCGCCCCTGCTGCATAAAAAGCTTCTATAAACGCAAAAAATCGGACAGACCGCGGTCTGTCCGATTTTTTGCGTTTTATGATTTCTTACTTCTTTACGGTCTTTTTGCAGGGTGCACGCTTTGCCTTGGGCTTTGCGGCGGCAGGGGCAGTCTTGGCTTCCGCTGCGGGCGCTGCCTTGGCAGCCGGTTCAGCCTTAGTAACAGGCTCGGCCTTGGTTGCCACGGCGGGAGCTGCCTTCACCTCTACTGCGGGAGCAGCAGGCTCAGCCTTTGCCTTAGCAGCCTTTTTCGCAGCGGGCTTTTCTGCCTTGACCGGCTCTGCAGCCTTTGCGGTGGGAGCAGCGGGCTTCTCCTCCACCTTCTTGGCGGTGCGGGGCTTGCGGGCTGCGGGCTTCTGGGCGGGAGCGGCTTCCTTGGCCGGTGCGGCCTTCGTCTCGGCAGCGGGTGCTGCTTGTTCAACCTTGGCGGCACGCTTTACGCGGTCCTTTACCTCAGAGATGACCCACAGCTGGTCACCACCGCCGGGCACCTCCTGCCAGATCTGCAGCACAGCGCCCACCTCGGCGCCAATGCCCACGGTGTCCACGCACTTGCCGCCTGCCCAAGAAGAGCGCAGACGCACGGTGCCCTCCGGGGTGTGCTCCACCTTCCACATCTGGGACGTGCCGCCCACGTCCTCCCACAGGTGCAGCCATGTGCCGTTGGCAGTGCCGGTCATGGTCAGATCCAGCAGCTTGCCGGAGGCACGGTTGCGGATGCGGTACACACCATCGCCCTCGCGGACAAAGCTCCACTCCTGTTCGGGCTTGTGGTCATACTTGCCCAGACGGACAGTGCCGCCGTCCTTGCTGCCCTCCACTGCCTGAATGACATTGCCGGTGTGAGCGGCAATGGTATAAAAGCGGTCGGCCTCGATCACAGTTTGTGCTACGGATTTCATGTACAAATCCCTCCCAATCATAAAATGCACAGATTTTTCCAATTCCTTCTTATAAAGAATACCACATATCGTGATTTTTCACAAGCAATTCGACAATTCTTTAGCACTTTATATAGAATCCATCCTGTTTTCGCCTGCTTTTTCGCCCCTTCGCAGGGGCGAAAGGCCGTTTTTACTCCCTCTCGACATTTTGTCGCAACTGCGTTATACTGTTTTCATCAGGACTATCTGCCGCTCTGGAAGGGGCGGCTTTCTCGTTTTTGAAGGAGGATATTTTCCCATGACCCAGCAGGACCGCACTGCGGTGCAGTATCATAAAATGACCGAGACTCCGATCCCCCGGCTGATCCTCAGCCTTGCCGCGCCCACGATTTTGAGTATGCTGATCACCAGCATCTACAATCTGGCCGATACCTTTTTTGTAGGGCGCATCTCCACCAGCGCTTCCGGCGCGGTGGGTGTCGTTTCCAGCCTGATGGCCATCATTCAGGCGCTGGGCTTTATGCTGGGGCACGGCTCCGGCACCATCATCAGCCGCCGCTTGGGCAGTCAGGATACCCACGCCGCCACCCGCTTTGCTTCCACCAGCTTTTTTACGGCGCTGGCCTTTGGCGTAGTGCTGGCGGTGGTCGGCCTTGCCACCCTGCCGGACTTTATGATGCTGCTGGGCAGTACCAAAACCATTCTGCCCCACGCCTGCGCCTACGCCCGGCCCATCCTGCTTGCCGCACCGCTGATGATCTCCAGTCTGGTGATGAACAACATCCTGCGGTATGAGGGCAAAGCAAACCTTGCCATGGTCGGGCTGGTCACCGGCGGACTGCTGAACATTGCACTGGACCCGCTGTTCATGTTCGCTTTAGGGCTGGGCACTGCCGGTGCCGGGATCGCCACTGCCCTCAGTCAGACCATCAGCTTTGGCATTCTGCTGTATATGTTCCTGCGGGGCAAAACGGTCAGCCAGTTCCGGCTTTCTGCCGTCACCCGGGAGCCGCGCGAGTTTTTGCAGATCCTTGCAGGCGGCGCGCCCAGCTTTGGCCGTCAGGGGCTGAACAGCATCGGCGGGATGCTGCTGAACATTGCCGCCCGCAGCTACGGCGATGCCGCCGTGGCGGGCATGAGCATTGTGTCCCGCATTTTTATGTTCATCCTCTCAGTGGCCATCGGCGTGGGACAGGGCTTGCAGCCGGTGGCGTCCTTCAACTACGGCGCCCGCAAATACCACCGAGTGCGGCAGGCCGCCGTCTTTACCCTAAAAGCCGCCTTTGCGCTGCTGGTGGTGCTGATCGCGGTGTGCTGGTGGAACGATGAAAACCTGATCCGCCTGTTCCGGGATGACCCGGCGGTCACCGCTGTGGCGCTGCCCGCCTTCCGCTACCAGTGCTTTGCCATCCTTCTGCAGCCGGTGATCGTGGTGACCAACATGACCTTCCAGAGCGTGGGCAAGGCCGGGCGTGCCACCTTTCTGGCCTGCTGCCGGCAGGGCGTGTGCTTTATCCCGTTGATTCTTGTACTTCCCCGGGTGCTGGGGCTTGTGGGCGTGGAGCTTTGCCAGCCCATTGCGGATACGCTCACCTGCTTCATTTCTCTACCCTTTTTGCTGGCCTTTCTGCGGCAGCTGGAGCAGATGGACAAGGCAGAAGCGTCCCATGCCCCGGCGCAGCTGTAATGCAATTGTAACCGTTTTTAGCCGCATTTTTCTGCAAGTTCTGCAATGAAAAATGCGGCTGTTTCGTATTCTGAGTGAACGGAAAAAATTTCCTCCCTGTTTTTTGCAAAGGAGTGGTTTTTATGAAGCGTGTTGTCTTGCGTATCGGCTGCGGGGCAGTCTGCACTGCCCTTGCCCTTACTTTAGGCTGCGGCTGTACCCTGCTGCCGCCCGCCACCGGCGTGCCGGGCGCTGCAAGCTCTGCGGTTTCGGTACCTACGGACGACAACGGCAAACCCCTGTACGACCCTGCCGTGCTGAACGATAGCCGTTTGCGGGTGCTGTACTGCGACAGCCGTTCCGGAAGCAGCACCACCATCCTGTGCGGCAGCACCCCGCTGCACCAGTCTACCCGCAGTGAGAACGTCTCGCTGGTGGAGGACAGTGTCACCGGCACCGCAGACTACTGGCTGCGCAGTTGGTCCGACCCCACCGGCCGGGGCGGACGCCGCACCGCCCTGTACGACAAGACCGGCACCGAAGTAATGTCCTTTGAGGGCGAGCAGAGCGCCACCCTGCAAAACGGCCTGCTGGTGCTGCAGGAGAGCCGCCTGATCGATGGCGGATACGTCCCGGAGTCCGGTTATGGCACCTGTCAGGTCATCGACCTTGCCACCGGCGCAGCGCTGCCGGTACCGGAAGGTGCATACAGCTGCACCCTATGCGGCGATAAGCTGGTGTTCAGCTGCTACGCCCGCCCGGAGGGACTGGACGATTACGACTGGGATACCGACTACCAGCAGAACCGCTGGGTGGTGGTGCAGGAGAAGGACGGCACCCCCGTCTACCGCGCCGAGGCCGCCTCGGCATACCGCCTTTTCTACGACAGCGACACCCTGAGCGACTGGGTGAAGCTGGACGTTGCCACCGGAGAGGAAACCACCGACCAAATCCTGTACAACACCCAGACCGGCGAGCAGTACACGGGCTTTTTGCAGGTCTATCCGGGTGGTCTTGCCAGCTTTTCCACCAGTGACGGCCGGTACGAACTGCGGGACATGACCACAGAGGACCGCGGACTGATCTCCACCTTTGACGAGCAGCCCAGCCAGTATTTCCCGGGCTATGTGGTAACATGGCACAGCGGCGAGGGCCATGGCTACGAACTCTATGATTTGGAGACAGGCGCAAAGACCCCGCTGTACGATGTGGACGCCACCGACAACACCGTAGCCGTCTACGCGCTGGACGGCAGTCTGCGGGTGTACAGTAAGGACAACGGCAAGCTGCTGACCGACACCACCGTAGAACCGGTGGAGCACCAGCAGCGAGTACGGATGAGCAACTGCGGCACCGGCTACGTCTGGCTGGAATTGCAGGATAACGACCGCTACGAGACCACCGCCACCCGGCTGTACGGCCCGCAGGGGCTTGTCAGCGACCTGACCGCCCTGCAGGGCAAGTACAGTTACGTCAACTACCTGACCACCGACCCCGACGGCAGACCCATGTTCTACGGCAGCCGCGCCGCTGCGGGCAGCGCCTACGGCAGCGTATGCGATGTGCTGAATGCAGACGGCAAGGTGGTGCTGCAGGGACTTTCCAGCTGCACCGGGTACTATTCCAACAGTCTGAATGCCCTGCCCGACCATGTGTTTGCCGCACAGCGGGGCTTCTATGTGGGCTGGATGGACACGAGCGGCAACTGGCTGTACTGCCAGAGCATTTTCTCGTCTGCCACTGCGGACGATGTACCGAGTTATGGCTATTGAGTTAGGAGGGCTTTCTTATGAAAAACGCTAAAATTTCCCGCCGCAGTTTTCTGCTGGGGCTAGCTGCCTGCTCCGCCGCCGGGGTGCTGACCGCCTGCAAGGGCACGGATGCGCCCTCCGGCAGCACCGCTTCCTCTGCCGCAGAGCCGCCCGCGTCCTCTGCAGCGTCCTCGACTGTGCAGCAGCCTGAGCCGTTCCTGACCGAAGCGGAGTTTCCCCCGCTGGACGGCAGCACCGCCTGCATTCCGCTGATGGCGCAGATGCTGGCCGATACCACCGGCATGGACTTGGAGGAAGCCCGCAGCAGCATTACGGTAAGCACCACCGCCTACGCATGGGAAAACTTTGGCCTGTACGACACCACCACCCGGATGCTGGTGGTGTACGAAGCGCCGGACTATGTAAAGGAAGAGCTGCAAAAGGCCAATGTGGAGCTGGAGCAGAAACCCATCGGGGTGGACGCGCTGGTGTTCATCGTCAACGAGGACAACCCGGTGCAGGCGCTTAGCCAGCAGCAGCTGCGGGACATCTACGCCGGGAAGATCACCAACTGGAAGGATGTAGGCGGCAAGGATCAGGAAATCGTTGCCTTCCAGCGCGGCGAGGACTCCGGCAGCCAGACCCTGTTCAAAAAGCTGCTCATTCAGGGCGGAGAGTTGATGACCCCACCCTCTGAGCTGGCACCTGCCGCCATGGGCGAGCTGGTGGACAGCATTGCCGATTACAACAACAGCGCCAACGCCATCGGTTTCTCCGTGTATTACTACATCGACCAGATGTATTCCAAGCCCGGGCTGCGGCTGCTGGCGGTGGACGGTGTGACCCCCAGCAACGACACTCTTGCCGACGGCAGCTACCCCCTGTGCAACGATTTCTACGCCGTCATCCACCCAGATGCCGCCGCCGACAGCCCGGAGCGCCGTCTGTACGACTGGCTGGATACCGACGCCGGGCAGGACTGCATCAAAAAGTCCGGCTATGTGGCCGTCGGCCCGCAGACCACCGTCACCATCGTGGATTGAAATTGACAGACCTTCTCTCGTCTGCTACAATAAAGGCAGGATTTTGTCGATCTTTATGCAGCAGAATGCCGAAAGGAAGGTCTTACTATGGAACATCCCTCTCACCCGGTAGAAAGCCACTGGCGTACCTCCCTGCGCAACCGCATTATTCAGGCTTCCAGTCTGCTGGAAGTGCTGTTATCCGGGCTGGTGCTGATTGGTCTGCTGCTCAGCGTTGTGCCCCTGATCCGCTGGATGCCCGGCCTGCTGTTCGATGGCAACGAGGCAGAGATCCGCACCTTTCTGGAGCGCAGCTTGGACATTGTGATCGGCATTGAGTTCATCAAGATGCTGGCCAAGCACAGCCCCGGCAGCAGCCTTGAGGTGCTGCTGTACGCCATTGCCCGCCATCTGGTGGTGGGACACGATTCCGCCGTGGAGAACCTGCTCAGCGTTGGCGCGATTGCGCTGATCTTCATTGTGCGCAAGTTCTTCTTTGTCCCGGCCTTTGGCGCACACCTGCCGGACGGTCATCCTGCGCCGGATCTTACCCCCGCCCAGAGCGGCATCCCCGCCGACTGGTTCCGTCGGCGGCATTCCGAAGCAAAGCCTGAGGAAGAGACCGAGACAAAGGAATAAGCATATACAAAAACCACCCCGCAGCGGCCGGTGAACGGCTGCTGCGGGGTGGTTTACTATTTTCTGTTACTTTTTGCCGTGACGGCCAAAGCGGTACTCCTTGCCCTCGCGGATGCGCTGGATATTGGAGCGGTGCATATAAATGACCATTGCGGCCATAATCACCGAGCCGATGGTGCACACGGTAAGGTCGGCGGCAGAATAGCCCCGGAACACCCCGTACAGGATGGTGAGCACCGGGTAGAGTGCTGCCATGGTCACGCTGCCCAGTGACACCATGCCGGTGGGCAGCAGGCAGGCCAGAAAGATGACCGCCAGAAAAGGGATCAGCACCGGCTGGATGGCCAGAATAGTGCCGCCCGCCACCAGCACGCCTTTGCCGCCCTTGAAGCCGAAATACAGGGGCTTCAAATGGCCGATAATGGCAAAGATCGCAGCCAGATACACCGCAAGATAGGGCGAGAGCGTGGTGCTTTCCGGCATCAGGGTGAACAGCCAGCGGCCGATGCACACGGCCAGCACACCCTTGAGCACATCACCAAAAGCGGTAAGTGCCGCCGCCTTTTTGCCGAAGGTGCGCAGCATATTGGTCATGCCTGCAGCGCCGCTGCCGTACTTGCGTACGTCATCGTGGTACAAAAACTTGCTGACGAGGATACCGGTGTCGATGCTGCCCAGCAGATACGCCTGTACAGCGGACACCGCAGCGATGAGAACAGATTTCATCATCTGAGCCTCCCTGACGTGTTATACGTCCTTGGCACCCACCTCGCCGGAGCCGCGCTCCCGCACGACCAGACGGATGGGCGTATGCTCCAGACCAAAGTTTTCGCGGATCTGGTTGATGAGATACCGCTGATAGCTGAAGTGGAACAGGTGCTTTGCGTTCACGAAGGCCACGAACGTGGGGGGACGGGTGGAAGCCTGTGTCAGGTAGTAGATCTTCAGGCGGCGGCCCTTGTCGCTGGGGGGCTGCATCCGGGCAGTAGCGCGGGCAAGCATCTCGTTCAGCACGCCGGTGGGCACGCGGGCACCGTTCTCGGCATCCACATCCCGGATCAGCTGCATCAGCTTGTTCACGTTGTAGCCGGTCTGGGCAGAGATGAAGATAATGGGTGCATAGCCCATAAAGCTGAAGCACTCGGCATAGCCGCGGCGCTGCAGTTCCATGGTGTTGGTCTCCTTGCCTTCCACGGCATCCCACTTGTTCACCACGATGATGCAGGCCTTGCCCTGCTCGTGGGCGTAGCCTGCCACCTTGCTGTCCTGCTCGGTAAAGCCAACAGTGGCATCCACAAGGATCAGCGCCACGCGGCTGCGCTCCACAGCGGCCAGTGCGCGCACCACCATGTAGCGCTCCAGACCATCGCTGATGTTGCTGCGCTTGCGCAGACCGGCGGTATCGGTAAAGATGAACTTGCCGTAGGCGTTGTCCACCGGGGTGTCGATGGCATCACGGGTGGTGCCGGCCTCGTTGGCCACGATCATGCGGTTCTCGCCCAGAATGCGGTTGGTCAGGCTGGACTTGCCCACGTTGGGGCGGCCGATGATGGCAACGGGGATACGGTCCTCCTCCACCACAGTCTCGCTGAAGTCCAGATGGGCGCACACTGCATCCAGCAGATCGCCCGTACCGTGACCGTGCACGGAAGAAATGGGCATCACCTCGTCAAAGCCGAGGTTGTAGAACTCGTACAGCTCCATGGGAGCCTCGCCCACCTTGTCGCACTTGTTCACGGCAAGAATGATGGGCTTATGGCTGCGGCGCAGCATGTGTGCCACGTCCTCGTCGGCTGCGGTCAGGCCGTTGCGCACGTCCGTGACCATGATGATGCAGTCGGCGGTGTCAATGGCGATCTGCGCCTGCTCGCGCATGTGGGCCAGAATGCCCTCGGTGGCCTTGGGCTCGATGCCGCCGGTGTCCACCAGCAAAAACTCGTGGCCGTTCCACTCGCAGTTGGCAAAAATGCGGTCGCGGGTAATGCCCGGGGTATCCTCCACAATGGCAAGGCGCTGGCCGCACAGCTTATTGAACAGGGTGGATTTGCCCACGTTGGGGCGTCCCACCACTGCTACGATCGGTTTGCTCATGGGGTCTCCTCCTTTCTTAAAAGGGGTAAAATACAATAAAAATGGCGTTATCAGCTGCCGCTCTTCCTTCTGCGGGCAATGTGCAGGCCGCTGCGCAGCAAGGCGCGGGCTTCGTCCCCACCTGCCGTGGGCAGCACCTCCACTTTTACGCCCAGCTGCTGTCCCAGCTGCTCCACCGTGATATCATCCAAGAAGGTATCTTTTTCCTCCCGCAGCATCACAGCCGGGATGCCCAGCGTTTTTGTGGCAAGGCTGCCGGCGCACTGGGCAATGATATCGGTAGCAGTGATCAGGCCGGTCACCCCCACATTGCCGCCGAAAAAGCGGTTCTGGATGGTGTGGACGTGCACGGTGATCATGGGGTACTGGCGGTGCAGCTCCTCCATCATGCGGGTAATAAGGGGCGCTGCCATGGTGCCGGTGACCACGTCCAGTTCCTTGGTGCCGTAGATGCGGTGGGGCTTGTCCAACTCGGCCAGAAATTCTTCCTCAAACAGGCGCAGCATGCCCACGCCGTTTTCCAGCTGGTCGTAGTCCTCGTAGAACGCTGCCGCAGGGATGGGGCGGCCTGCCTTAAGGTACCATTCATCGCTGGGGTAGATGATGCGCTTGCCGTGGCGGCGCTTGCATTCATCGCCGAATTCTTCCATAATGTCGATGACCTCGGCACTGGTCTTTGCATCGTAGGGCACCTGTGGGTACAGATTTTTGCGGTAATCCGTAATGCCGCAGGGCACGGCTGCAATGCTTTGCACCATGGGGGTCAGCTCCAGCAGGTCGGCAAGGGTGCGGCGCAGCTCGTTTCCGTCGTTCACGCCGCGGCAGAGCACCAGCTGACAGTTGACGGCAATGCCGCCCTCCACCAGACGGGGCAGGTACTTGAGCACCTCGCCGCCGCGCTTATTGGCCAGCATCCGCACCCGCAGCTGGGGGTTGGTGGTGTGCACCGAGATATTGATAGGCGAAATGTGCATCTTGATGATGCGGTCGATCTCGTGATCCTGCATATTGGTCATGGTGA
>ERZ1027078.266-NODE-266-length-19083-cov-8.886588_pt1 | contig 19083 bp, 17 predicted proteins | sample MGYA00519279_ERZ1027078 | MGnify/ENA primary metagenome ERZ1027078 (study PRJEB26926, sample SAMN06164530) | human gut metagenome | biome: ENVO:00009003; feature: ENVO:2100002; material: ENVO:00002003 | host: Homo sapiens | place: USA | collected 2012 ... | reverse complement strand
GGGACTCGGAACACCCCTCCCTGCCTCTGGCCCAGCGGAGCGTCTTTGCACGCTGAAAGCAAGCAGAAAGTTGCCATAGCAGCAACGCTACATCTGCTGCTTCCCTTCACGCCCCTCTCGTGAAAAAGAAAAACCCGGTGCATCCGCAGACGCTCCGGGTTTCTAAAATTATAGATGCTGTCAGGAAAGCACGGCGCTTTCCTCCACCTTGTCCAACACTGCCAGCTGCAAGGCGTTCAGCATACTGCGCTGTGCGCCGTAGGTGTCGGCGTAGGAGCTGTTGGCGCTGTCAATCTGCTCCTGTGTGGGGGTGATGTCCAGCTGCTCCGCAATGGCCTGAAAGACCAGATCCTGCTTGGCCAGATGCTCAAAGTAAGCATCGGAATCCGCCAGCATCGCGTTGGCATCGGCGTAGCCCTTGGCCTGTGCGTAGGCGTCCAGCTCCATGCCGTACTGGGTAGCCAGCTGAGAGTGGTAGTTCAGGAACATACGGATGTAGTAGCTGGTGATCTGGGTGGGGACTTCTTTAAAGGTGGAGTTCGTGAGCAGATAGTCCATCGCGGCGTTGTCCAGATTGTTGGCGTACAGGGCGCTGTCAAAGTACTGGCGCAGGGCGTCTGCGGTGTGCAGGTCGTCGCTGGCGGCAAAATTGCTCTCCACCCACTCGTCGGTCAGGGTGGGCACAACGCTCTGGGTGATGGCGTTCAGGGTCACGCTGAACACGGCCTCCTTGCCGCTGAGGGTGATGGTGTTGCCCTCGGCGTCGGTGGAGTCGCCGTAGCCCTCCGGGAAGGTAACGGTCACATCAAAGGTGTCGCCGATGTTGTGGCCGATGATCTGATCCTCGAAGCCGTCAATAAAGGCGTGGCTGCCCAGCGTCAGGTCGTAGCCGGTGGCGGTGCCGCCGGTAAAGGCTACGCCGTCCACCGCGCCGGAATAGTCGATGTTCACGGTGTCGCCGCTCTGGGCTGCCCGGTCGGTGATGTTCTGGGTGGTGGCGTACTGGTTCAGCAAAGTGTCGATCTGAGTCTGGATCTCGGCCTCGGTGGGCTCGATGTCGGCCTTGGAAAGCGGCAGCGCGGACACATCATCCGGCAGGGTCACATAGTCCAGTGCGCGGATGCCGGTCCAGTGGCCGTTATCGTCCAGCCCTTTGGAGTAATCGAAGTTGGCGTAGTCGAAATCCGACACCTTGCCGTAGGTGGACACGCTTGCGCCGGATGCGGCAGAGTTTGCCGTGGTGCCGCTCTGCTTCTTGGTCAGCATAAAGCAGGCAGCAGCTACGCACAGCACAGCAGCCACCGCGCACAGCACACACAACAGGATCTTGGTAATGCGTTTCAAAAGAGATACCTCCTAAAAATAGCAGACCGTTTTCACGGAGAATGCAAATATCATACCATCCTATTATAACGGAAAAATGCGAAAAGAAAAGATTTTTGCGAAAATTCCACAAATGCCGCCCGGCACAGGTATCACTTTTGCCCGCTTTGGGGCGGGAAATGCCGCAAAACCGGTGGAAATACCCGGACGGTTCTGTTACAATAAAACTGTATGAGCCTTTCCCTGCGGGGGAAAGCCTTTTGCTGAAATTGGAGGATAAAACCATGGATTACAATAAAGCAGCTCTGGAAATGCACGAGACCCACAAGGGAAAGGTGGGCATCGTGAGCAAGGTGGAGGTCGTCACCCGCGATGACCTGTCCACCGCCTACACCCCCGGTGTGGCCGAGCCCTGCCGCAAGATCAAGGAAAACCCGGAGGATGTATATAAGTACACCTTCAAGGGCAACATGGTAGCCGTTGTCTCCAACGGCACCGCCGTGCTGGGTCTGGGCGATATCGGCCCGGAGGCCGGTCTGCCGGTCATGGAGGGCAAGGCCGTGCTGTTCAAGGAGTTTGGCGGCGTGGACGCCTTCCCCATCTGCATCGACGCCCACGACGCCGCCAGCGTCATTGCTGCCTGTAAGGCCATTGCGCCCACCTTTGGCGGCATCAATCTGGAGGATATCAAGAGCCCCGAGTGCTTCGAGATCGAGGAGACCTTGGAGCGGGAGCTGGACATCCCCGTGTTCCACGACGACCAGCACGGCACCGCCATCGTGGTCACCGCTGCCCTCATCAACGCTCTGCGGGTGGTGAATAAAAAGATGGAGGACGTGCACATCGTCCTGAACGGCCCCGGCGCTGCCGGTACCGCCATCATCAAGATGCTCATGACCGCCGGTGCCAAGGACATCGTGGCGGTGGATCAGTTCGGCACCCTGTACAAGGGCTGCAACAGCGCCGAGGCCCACAAGAACTGGCTGGGCGAGGTGACCAACCCCCGCCAGATCAAGGGCGGCCTGAAGGAAGCGCTGGAGGGCGCAGATGTGTTCATCGGTGTGTCCCGCCCCGGCATCCTGACCACCGAGCTGTGCAAGACCATGAACAAGGACGCCATCGTCTTTGCCATGGCAAATCCCACCCCGGAGATCATGCCGGACGAAGCCAAGGCGGGCGGCGTGCGGGTGATGGCTACCGGCCGCAGCGACTTCCCCAATCAGGTCAACAACGTGCTGTGCTTCCCGGGCCTGTTCAAGGGCGCGCTCAGCGTCCGCGCCCGGGATATCAACAATGAGATGAAGCTGGCTGCTGCCTACGCCATTGCAGACCTCATCACCGATGCCGACCGCAGCGAGGAGAACATCATCCCCGGCGCGTTCGACCCCCGCGTGGCCGAGGCTGTGGCAAATGCCGTGGCAAAGGCTGCCCGCGAGACCGGCGTGGCACGGCTGTAAGCGGAGGACACAGGCATGAGAACGATCTCCGCACAGAGCATTACGGATACGGTGGCGCGGCTCTGCATTAAAGCCAACACCCAGCTGCCGCAGGACGTGCAGGTAGCGCTGGAAAAGGCACGGGCAGAAGAACCGTGGCCGCTGGCAAAGAACACGTTAGACCTGCTGTGGTCGAACCTTGGCGCTGCAAAGGAAAAAGACCTGCCCATCTGTCAGGATACCGGCATGGCCTGCGTGTTCGTGGAGCTGGGCACCGATGTGCACATTGACGGCAGCTTTGAAGCCGCCATCCACGAGGGCGTGCGCCGGGGCTACACCGATGGCTACCTGCGCAAGAGCATCGTGGCCGACCCGCTGCGCCGGGGCAACACCGGCGATAACACCCCGGCGGCCATCACGGTGCATCTGGTGGACGGCGAGGGCTGCCGCATCACGGTAGCACCCAAGGGCTTTGGCAGCGAGAACATGAGCCGCATCCAGATGCTCAAGCCCGCCGACGGCGTGGAGGGCTTTAAAAAGTTCGTGGTGGATACTGTGCGTCTGGCAGGCTCCAACCCCTGCCCGCCCATCGTACTGGGCATCGGCGTGGGCGGCAGCTTTGACAAGGTGGCGTATCTTGCCAAAAAGGCGCTGCTGCGCCCGCTGGATATCCCCAACCCCGACCCCTACTACGCCCAGCTGGAGCGGGAACTGCTTGCCGCCATCAATGCACTGGGCATCGGCCCGCAGGGCTTTGGCGGCAAGACCACCTGTCTCGGCCTTGCCATTGAGCAGATGCCCACCCATGTGGCGGGTCTGCCGGTGGCTGTGAACGTGTCCTGCCATGTGACCCGCCGCGCCAGCGCGGAGCTGTAAGGAGGGGAGAACGATGGAATACAGACTGACTACCCCCTGCACCGCGCAGGAGCTTGCCCCGCTGAAAGCGGGGGATACTGTGCTGCTTTCCGGCGTGGTGTACACCGCCCGGGATCAGGCACACAAGCGGATGATGGAAGCACTGGACAAGGGCGAGACTCTGCCTTTTGATCTGGAAGGCAGCGCCATCTATTATGTAGGTCCCACCCCGGAGCGCCCGGGCGAGATCATTGGTTCGGCAGGGCCTACCACAAGCGGGCGCATGGACGCCATGAGTCCCCGGCTGCTGGATCTTGGCAACAAGATCATGATCGGCAAGGGCAAGCGGGATGCCGCCGTCAAGGCAGCTGTGGTGCGCAACGGCGCGGTGTATCTGGCCGCGCTGGGCGGCGCCGGTGCGCTGATGGCCAAAAGCGTGCAGACGCTGGAGGTGATCGCATGGCCGGACTTGGGTTGTGAGGCGGTGCGCCGCCTGACCGTGCAGGATATGCCCCTGACCGTTGTGCTGGACGCCCACGGCGGCGATCTGTACGAGGCAGGCCCTGCCGCCTATCTGGCCACACGGTAAGGCAAAAACGCCGAGAATTGCACCCTTTGCACAAAACAGGCGCGGTGCAAAACCGGCAAAACAGCAGTTCTGTGCAGAAAAATATGGTTAGTTTAACAAAACTTGCTGCGAATTACTTGCATCAACCGCAAAAGTGTGATATCCTTTAACATACGACAGAGGGTACACATCCCCTGTCGGAAATATCCCTCAGAGGGAATAAGGCAGGAGGCCGGACAAACCATGCAGATCCACCAGTCCGCAGAAGATTATCTTGAAACGATCCTGATGCTGAGCCAGCGTATGGGCAAAGTGCGCTCCATTGACGTAGTCAATGAGCTGGGCTTTACCAAAGCCAGCGTGAGCATCGCCATGAAAAAGCTGCGGGAGAACGGCTATATCGCGGTGGACGGCGAAGGCAACCTGACCCTGCTGGAGCCCGGGCTGGAGATCGCTCAGCGCATTTACAGCCGCCACCAACTGCTGACCCACTTCTTTGTGCAGCTGGGCGTGGACGAGCAGACCGCCGCCGAGGACGCCTGCAAGGCAGAGCACATCCTCAGCGAGCAGACGCTGGAAAAGATCCGCGAAAGCGCCCTGCGCAACGACGCCGCCCATCCGCAGGCAAAGTGATATGATTCCAAGAGACACCGGAACGCCGAAAGACGCTCCGGCGTCTTTTTTGTTGTATGAATTTTTCGGTTTGTGTTGCATATTTGTTATGGATTTGGTACAATGGGTCTGTGAGAAAAAGGAACGTTGGAAGAGCGAAAAAGGGGCAGGACGGCGCAAAGCCGCCCTAGGGTAAAGGAGAGCGTTGCGGCATGGATGCGATTGCCCATACTCAGGTCAGTGTGGTCTGTCTGGTCACGCTGGCGGTCTTGCTGCGGGCGCAGCAGAAAATGCGGGATAAAAGTCTGCCCGGGCGGCTGTTCACGGCGCTGCTGTGGTCTGCCGGGGCGCTGACGATCGTAGATCATGGCAGTGCGCTGGCGCAGCTGGGCGCGTGGCAGGATCTGGGCATCCCCCTGACCTACCGGCTGAACGCCGGGGGCAGTATTTTGTTTTATCTGCTGGCGGCGTGCTGCTGCTTGCTGGTGTTTTTGTATGTGGAGGCAGAGCTGGGGCATACATGGATGGAGGACGGCCGCAGGCTGGCGCTCAGCGCCGCACCGGTGACACTGCTTTTGCTGGTGCTGCTGACGGCGCGGGACGAAAACGGCTTCTGCTATCTGGATGCAGAGGGGCTGCGGGGCAGCACCCTGTTCTGGGGGGCGAAGCTGGTGGGGCTTGCCTATCTGGCGGCGGCCTTTCTCCGCTGCAGCTGGACGCTGAGCCACTGGAAGCAGGAAACACCCAAGGAGGAACTGAAAACCTTGCTGCTGCTCGCGCTTGCGCCGGCGGCAGGCTTTTTGCTGCAAGGCTGGCTGCCCGGGCGCGGGCTGCTGTGCTGCGGCATTACGCTGGGGCTGGTGTGCGTATATGTGCTGGTCTTGCAGACCAAGTTTACGGTGGATACCCTGACCGGCGTCAGCAACCGCATCGTGGCGCTGCGGTATCTGGAAAGCGAGCTGCCCTACTACCGCCGTCACCCCAACCGCTCGCTGCACTTCCTCATGATGGACATGGATCACTTCAAGCACATCAACGATGAATACGGCCACCTGGAGGGCGATGCCGCGCTGGTGCTGCTGGCGGGCATTTTGAAAAAGGTGTGCGCCAACTATAACGGCGTGCTGGCGCGCTACGGTGGTGATGAATTTTGCATCGCCTGCGGCTGCAACAGCGTGGAGGTGCGCACCCTGATCGCCTCCATCCAGCGGGAACTGGACGCAGCCAACGCCGCCTCCGGCAAGCCCTACCAGATCGAGATCAGCATCGGCTGCGCCCGCCTTGAGCCGGACATTGCCACTGTGCACGATCTGATCGATAAAGCCGATCAGGAAATGTACCACCTCAAGACCCGCAAGCGCGGAGTTTCCTAAAACAAAGAAGGCACCTGCAACCCTTCCCGTCTGTGCATTGGCACCCGAAGGCGTTTGCGGGTGCTTTTTCTTTGACCTGTTGAGAGCCAAGAAGCAACCCCGCAGTGCGGATGTTTCCGCAGGAAACAGGCACTGCAAATGCCGTTTGCCTTTACGGCCTTTCCCGTGAAAAATGCAATACCGGAGCGTCCGCAGACGCTCCGGTATTGCTCTATATAAAAATAATTTTTCCGCTGAAGATGGCCAAAGCAAAGCGGGGGCCATTCAAAATCGTCCCGCCCGCGCTTTCTAAACGCTTTTTACCCTTCTGCCCTTGCATCCCGGGGTGGAACGCGGTATTCTTATAAAATAGACCGGAACCGCGACAGCACAGGGGAGGGAGACCACATGGACGCACAGGAGATCCGCACATTGCTGGGCAAGTCTATCTTTGAGCGGGCACAGAAGTACCGCAAGCGTATCCTGCAAAGCAGCTGCACCACCAACGAGGACGGGGTGCGGCACCTGACAGCGCTGGTGCAGGGCAGCGGGCCGGACTGCTATTATACGCAGGTCTGGCTGCGGGAAAACGGCAGCTTTGTCAGCGCCTCCTGCGACTGCCCCTATAATCAAAACGGCGACGGCACCTACTGTAAGCACATTGGCGCGCTGCTGCTGCAGGATGCGGAAAAGAACCCGCCTGCCCCGGAAAAAAAGCCGGAGAGCATCCCCGGGGTGCAGCGGGGCGTGGCAGGCTTGAGCACCGAACCCCGCAAGGACAGTTACAGCGCCGGGCTGGATATGCTGTTTGGCCGCAAGTGGCGGGGCGAGGAGCCGGAGACCGACTATGAGGCCCAGCTGCTGCTGAAGCGCTACCAGCGGGAGGATGCGCAGCCCCAGCCCCAGAACGCCGCCCAGCGCACCGGCTTTGCTCTGCTGGAACCGGAGCTTACGCCGCACAATGGCCGTATCTGGCTGCGACTGCGGGTCTCGGATGGCATCGGCGGGCGGCAGTATCTGATAAAAAGCATCCCGCAGTTTCTGGATGCGATCGAGCGGGGCGAAAGCGTCAGCTACGGGAAATCGCTGGCCTTTGTGCACCGGTGGGACGCCTTTGCCCCGGATGCGCAGCAGCTGCTGCGGCTGCTGCGCCGTCAGGTGAGCGCCCGGCAGGAATTTGAAGCCGAGGGCACGGTGCGCTCCGCTTGGGAGAAAGGCCCGGCGGGCGGTCTGCCGCTGACCGGCGAGGGGCTGGATGCCCTTGTGGAGCTTTACGCTGCCGAGGGCGTTGTGGGCGGTTACACCCTTAAAGAGGGACTGCCGGTCATCAGCCTGAAGGTGGAGCGCCGCAAGGGCGGCGTGCAGCTGAGCTGTACCCCGGCGCTCAGCGGGGTGCAGGGGCTGGACTATGCCTATCTGCTGGGCGAAAGTACCCTCTGGCGGATGCAGCGGGAGGAATGCCGCCGGGTGCTGCCGGTGCTGGAGACCTTTGGCGGGCGCAGTTTGTTCTTTACCAGCGCAGACGCCGCCGCTTTTTGCAGCTATGTGCTGCCGGAACTGGGCAACCGGGTCAACATCGTGGACCCCGACCGGCTGCTGCTGAACCAGATCCCGCTGGAACCGGTGGTGCAGTTTTATCTGGACGCCGACCGGGGGTTTACCGTCACGGCCTACCCGGTCTTTCTGTACGGCGAGGACAGGGTAGCCCCCGGCGAGCCGGTGCCGCCGGATCTTTTGCGGGACGCCCGCACCGAGAACCGGGCAAAGCGCCTGCTGGAGACCTATCTGGAACCCCAGCCCGGCAAGCCGGGACATTACAGCCTTTCCGGGGAGGAGGCGCTTTTCCAGCTGCTGGAGGAGGGCATTCCCGCCCTGCTGGCCATGGGCGAGGTGTACCAGACCGATGCCTTCCGCAACTTACAAGCCGCCCCGCCCAAAATTTCGGTAGGGGTATCGGTGCACGGCAGTGTGCTGGACTTGGAAGTGGACACCGGTGCCTTCCCGGTGGAGGAACTGCGGGAACTTTTGCAGTCCCTGCACCAGAAAAAACGCTACCACCGCCTGCGGGACGGCAGTCTGCTGCGGCTGGACGACAGTCTGGAAGGGCTGGACGAGCTGAACGACACACTGGAACTTTCCGGCGCAAAGCTGAAGGACGGCCACGCCGCCCTGCCGCTCTACCGTGCCCCCACGCTGGACTGGGCGCTTTCGGGGCAGAACGGTCTGCGGTTCGACCGGGACGATGCCTTCCGGCGCATCAGCCGCAGCTTCCACGCCGTGCGGGACAGCGAATATGCCCCGCCGCTCTCGCTGCAAAAGACTCTGCGCAAATACCAGCGGGACGGCTACCGCTGGCTGCGCACGCTGGACGGCTACGGCATGGGCGGCATTCTGGCGGACGATATGGGTCTGGGCAAGACCGTACAGGTGCTCAGCTACCTGCTGGCCATGAAGGAGGGCGGGCAGCAGCTGCCCAGCCTCATCGTCTGCCCGGCGTCGCTGGTGCTGAACTGGCAGGAGGAATGCCAGAAGTTCACCCCGCAGCTGCAAAGCGTTGCTATGGACGGCGATGCCGCCCACCGCGCCGCACTGGTCGATGGGTGGGCGCAGGCGGACATCGTCATCACCAGCTACGACCTGCTGCGCCGGGACGAAAAACTGTATGCCGGGCAAAGCTTTTACGCCTGCATTCTGGACGAAGCGCAGGCCATCAAAAACCACACCACCCAGAAATACAAGGCGGTGTGCCGGGTGAACAGCCGGGTGCGCTTTGCGCTGACCGGCACCCCGGTGGAGAACCGCTTGGGCGAATTGTGGAGCATCTTCTCCTTTTTGATGCCGGGGTATCTGCCCCCCTACAAGACCTTCTGCGCCCGGTTCGAAAAGCCCATCGTGCAGGACGAGGATGCCAACGCCGTGCGGCGGCTGAACCAGTTCACCGGGCCCTTCATCCTGCGGCGCATGAAGTCCGAGGTGCTGCGGGAGCTGCCGCCCAAAACGGAAAATGTGCGCCGCGTTGAGTTGGAGACCGAGCAGCGCAAGCTGTATCTGGCAGCGGTGGTGGACGCCCGGGAGAAACTGCGGGCGGCAAAGCCGGAGGACAAGATGACCGTGTTTGCCGTGCTGATGCGGCTGCGGGAGATCTGCTGCGACCCGCGCCTTGTGGCGGACAACTGGACCGGCAGCAGCGCCAAGCTGGAAGCCTGTCTGGAGCTTGTCACCGAGGCGGTGGCGGGCGGGCACCGCATTCTGCTGTTCAGTCAGTTCACCTCCATGCTGGAGCTGCTGGCAAAGCGGCTGGACGAAGCCGGGGTGAGCCACTTCACCCTGCAAGGCTCTACCCCGAAGCCGGTGCGTGCGGAGCAGGTGCGCCGGTTCAATCAGGGCGAGGCGGACGTCTTTCTGATCTCGCTGCGGGCGGGTGGCACGGGCCTCAACCTGACCGCCGCCGATATCGTCATCCACTACGACCCGTGGTGGAACCTTGCCGCGCAGAATCAGGCCACCGACCGCGCCTACCGCATCGGTCAGCGCAACCCGGTACAGGTGTACCGGCTGATCGCGCAGGACACCATTGAGGAAAAGATCGTGGAGCTGCAACAGGCCAAGCAGTCGCTGGCCGACACCGTTACCGGCGGGGCAGACGGCGCGATTTTGTCTATGAACCCCGAACAGCTGCTGCAGCTGCTGGGAGAAGAAGCATAAAGGAGTGTATCCATCATGAAGGTTTGGGATCTGCATTGCGATACCCTGTACGAACTGCGCCGCGCCGAAAAGGCGGGCGCACCCAAAAGCTTTTTGCACAACGATCTGCATATCGACCTTGAAAAATTGCAGCAGGGGGATTATCTGCTGCAATGCTTTGCGGCCTATGTGGATCTGGCCGACCCCGCTCCCGGGGCCGACCCGCTGGTAAGCGTGCTGGAAGAGATCGACATCTTCAAGCGGCTCATGGCGGCTTACCCGGAAAAGATCGCCCCGGTGTACACCGCCGCCGACCTTGAGCGCAACCGCGCCGAGGGCAAGTTCAGCGCCATGCTGACGGTGGAAGAGGGCGGCTGCTGCAAGGGCAGTCTGGGCGTGCTGCGGCGGCTGCAGGAACTGGGCGTGCGCATGATGACCCTGACATGGAACTACCCCAACGAGCTGGCAGCCCCCAACGCAAACCCCGGCGGGCCGCTGGTGGCCAACACCGAGACCGGCCTGACCGAGCGGGGCTTTGCCTTTTTGGAAGAGATGGAAAAGCTGCACATCACCGCAGACGTGAGCCACCTTTCCGATAAGGGCTTCTGGGACATCGCAAACCACAGCACCCGCCCCTTTGCGGCAAGCCACTCCAACTGCCGTGCCCTGTCACCCCACAACCGCAACCTGACCGACGAGATGATCCGCGCACTGGCAGAAAAAGGCGGCATTGCGGGGCTGAACTACTGCGCTTCCTTTGTGGACGCAGACTCGGCACACCCCAAGCTCTGCCGCAGCACGGTGGAGCGGCTGGCAAAGCACGCCGCACACTTCAAGCAGGTGGGCGGCATTGAGGTCATCAGCCTTGGCAGCGACTTTGACGGCATCGGCGGTCAGCATGAGTTGGAAACGGCGGCAGATATGCCGCTGCTGGCCGAGGCACTGCGCCGCGAGGGCTTTACCGAGGATGAGGTAGAGGCCATCTACTGGCGCAACGCATACCGCTTCTTTAAAAACAATCTGTAATATTGAGCCGAAAAATTGCAAAAAATGCCCGGAGATGCCCTGCTGTGTGCGGGTGTCCCGGGCTGTGTATTGCCCTGCGAGGGGAGGTTTTATATGGTCTGAGGCGCGCGTCCCCTGAAAAAGAACAAACGACTTGGAAAGATAAGAGGAATTATAACAATGGGTATCACGATCTCGCCGTGGATGATGGCGTTTCTCATGCTGATGACCGGCTTTGCAGGTTTTGTGGATTCGGCAGCCGGCGGCGGTGGGCTGATCAGTCTGCCTGCCTATCTGTTCGCCGGGCTGCCGCCCCACTACACCTATGCCACCAACAAGTTCAGCGCCGCCTGTGGCACTACCTTTGCCACGGCAAGCTTTTTCAAAAGCGGTGCCATGAACGTGAAGGTGGGCGTTCTTGCAGCCATCGGCAGCTTTGCAGGCAGTGCGTTGGGTGCGCACATCGTGCTGCTGCTCAGTGACGAGATGCTGCGCACCATGATGTTCATCATCCTGCCGGTGGCGGCGGTCATCATTCTGTGGCAGCGCAACCTGCCGGACGAGAACCGGGACGACGGCACGCTGGACCTGAAAAAGATTTTGCTGGCGCTGGCCATCGGCTTGGGCATCGGCCTGTACGATGGCGTCATGGGCCCGGGCACCGGCACCTTTGCCATCATTGCCTTTACCACCCTGATGGGCTTTGACCTGCGCACTGCCAACGGCAACGGCAAGGTGCTCAATCTGGCCAGCAACTACGCCAGCCTGTTCACCTACCTGATGAACGGTCTGGTAGTGTTCCACATCGGCATCCCCTGCGCCGTCAGCAATATTCTGGGCAACCTGCTGGGCTCGCATTTCGCCCTGAAAAAGGGTGCCCGCTTCATCCGCCCCATGATGCTGGTGGTGCTGGTGCTGCTGCTGGGCAAGCTGATCTCGGACGCGGTGCTGTAAGGGCAAGGCGGGACGATTTGGAATGGTCTCCGCTTTGCTCTGGCCATAATCAGCGGAAAGAATATTTTATTTGTAGTTCCGAAACGCCTGCGGGCGTTTCGAAACTACTTTTTCACGGGTAAAAATAAAGTCGGGCAGCCCGCGGGCTGTCCGACTTGTTTTTGCTAATAGGTTTTATTCCAGCGCCAGCTCTTTATCAAAGAACGCGATGCCGAATGCGCCGGGGCCGGTGTGGGTGCCAATGACGCAGCCGATCTGGCGCACCAGCGGTGCGTCCAGATGCAGGTTGTCCTGCAGGTAGGTCAGCAGCGGCTGCAGCTCCCGGTGGTTGACGGTGTAGCCCAGCAGCGGGGTGTAGCCCGGGTGGATGCCGCCCATCTCGTCGATCTTCTTGAACAGCGCCACATACACGCCGGGCAGACCGCGTGCCTTACCGGCCAGCGCCACCTTGCCCTCCATGACGGCGAGGATGGGCTTGATGCCCAGCATACCGCCCGCCACAGCTGCGGCGGCGGACAGTCTGCCGCCCTTGCGCAGATACTTCAGATCGTCCACGGCAGCTACCAGATGCAGGTGCTGCTTGGCCTTTTCCAGATCGGCGGCGATCTGGGTGATCGTCTTGCCGGCGTCCCGCAGCTGCACAGCCAGCCGCACCAGCAAGGACTGCCCCAGACAGACGTTCTCGGTGTTCACGAACACCACATTATCCACGTTGGCAAGGTCGGCAGCAAGTCTGGCGCACTGACCGGTGCCGGACAGCGCATCGGACAAAAAGATGCCCAGCACCTCGTCTCCGGCGGCAGCGGCGTCCAGATACAGCCGCTCGAACTGCTCCGGGCTGGGCTGGCTGGTGGTGGGCAGCTTGCGGCAGGCTGCCAGATGGGTATAGTATTCGCTGGGGGTCATGTCGATGCCGTCCCGCAGGACGGTGCCGTCCTCCAGCGTCACGTTCAGGGGGATCACGGTCACGCCCAGCTGCTGCGCCTCGGCGGGCAGGATGTCGCACGCGGAATCGGTGAGGATACGGATCATAATAATACCTCCGGTCTACCGGTAAAATACAGTATACGCAACGTTTTTGCTAAAAAGGTTGGAAATCATTATACCACCATTTAGGGCGATGTGTCAATATTTTGCATAAATTTGCCACGACAGAACGCCCAAACCTTGCGCACCCGGCGGCAGATATGGTACTATAACCGGGAACGAATCACAGCAGGAGGAGACCGACCATGCACAAGCTGAACCCCCGCACCGCCGCGCTGCTTTCGGCCTTTGGCTGGGCGGTGGGGTATCTGCTGGCGGGCAAGGCGCTGGCGGTGCTGCTGCTGCCCATGCCGTCCGGCGGCGCGGCGCGTTTCTGCCGGGTCTGTCTGCTGGCTCCGCTGGCGGAGGAAGGGGTGTTCCGGGGCGCGGTGCAGCGCCGGGCGCAGCCGCTGGGCAGGGGACAGGCTATTCTTTTGCAGGCGGTGCTGTTCGCCTTGCAGCACGGCAGCATCGCTGCCATGGTCTATGCGCTGGTGTGCGGGCTGGGTCTGGGGTGGCTGGCAGACCGCACCGGGCATCTCTGGCCGGGGGTGCTGCTGCACAGCGCAAACAATCTGCTGGTGCTGGCGATGGGATGAGAGGATGGGATACATGACCGATTTTGAACTGATGGGTCTTGCGCTGGAGGAAGCCGCCAAAGCCGCCGCCTTGGGCGAGGTGCCGGTGGGTGCGGTGGTGGCGCGGCACGGCGAGGTGATCGCCACGGCGCACAACACCCGGGAGACCGAGAAAAACGCCTTGCACCACGCGGAGCTGCTGGCCATTGATGCCGCCTGCAAGGCGCTGGGCGGCTGGCGGCTGTGGGAGTGCGAGCTGTTCGTTACCTTAGAGCCCTGCCCCATGTGTGCGGGCGGCATCATCAACAGCCGTCTGCGCCGGGTGGTGTACGGTGCTGCCGACACCAAAGCCGGGTGCTGCGGCTCGGTGACCGACCTGTTCGCGCTGCCCTTCAACCACCATCCGGTGGTGGAAAAGGGGCTGCGGGAGGCCGAGGCGCAGCAGCTTTTGCAGGCATTTTTTGTTTCCCTGCGGGAAAAGCGGGCGGGCAGACCCCGCTGGAAGCCCCCGGTGCCCGAAAACAGGGGAAAATAAGGAAAAATAGTGGGAACTGCGTAAAAAATTGCAGTTCCCACTTTCTTTTTGGGCTGGATTGTGGTATATTATTCAATGGAATCTTGTCGAAACCCATCGCAACTGCAGGCAGGCACGCCAAAGCACCGGACCTTTGCCGGACACATAAACGGAACGCTGCACTGTCTGGGGATGGGCACAGGGTTTTTTCCGGTTTGGGCACTGCGCCCGGCCGAGAATACCGAACAGGAGGGATACACTCTTGTACGAGGACGAGTTTGAACTGACCTTTCAGGTGCCGGAGGAAGAGAGCGCACCGGAGCCCCTTGCCGCACCGGCTGCAAAGCCGGCATCGCCGATGGAGCCGGTGGTGGATGAACCTACCCGCATCATGACGCTGGGAAAAACGGCAGCGCCTGTGGTGGACGAACCCACCCGGGTGATCACGCTGGAAAAGCCCGCAGAGCCGCCTGCGGTGGAGCTGCCCGAAGCGCCTGCGCCGCAGCCTGTAAAAGAGCGGCCTGCCCCTGCCGCACCCGCTGCGGCGCGCCGGGTGCTGATCTCCGGCGGCGACCGGGGCATCGGTGCTGCCGCTGCCCGCGCCTTTGCGGCAGCAGGGTATCAGGTGGCGGTGCTCTACCACCAGAACGCAGCTGCTGCCGCTGCGCTGGAACAGCAGCTGCCCGGGTGCATCGCCATCCAGTGCGATGTAGCCAGCCGCGCCAGCTGTGAGCTGGCGTTCCACGCAGTGGAGCAGGCCATGGGCAGGGTGGATGTGTTGGTGTGCAACGCCGGCATCGCGCAGCAGAAGCTGTTTACCGACATCACCCCGGAGGAGTGGCAGCGGATGCTGGACGTGAACCTGAGCGGCGCGTTCCACCTGTGCCAGCTGGCATTGCCCGGCATGATCCGCCGCAAGCAGGGCCGCATTCTGACCGTGAGCAGTATGTGGGGCCAGACCGGCGGCAGCTGCGAGGTGCACTATTCCGCCGCGAAGGCCGGGCTCATCGGCCTGACCAAGGCACTGGCGAAGGAAGAGGGCCCCAGCGGCATTACGGTGAACTGCGTAGCGCCCGGGGTCATCGAGACTGACATGATGGCGGCTTTTACCGCCGAGGACAAGGCGGCGCTGGCCGAGGAGACCCCTGTGGGTCGGCTTGGCACCCCGGAAGAAGTTGCAAAGCTGCTGGTCTTTTTGGCCGGCGAGGATGCCGGATACATCACCGGACAGGTGTTCGGGGTGAACGGCGGCCTTGTGATCTGATGCACAGGGCAATATTACAGGAAATTCCCCGGAGTGGGAAGGAGAGAAAAAATGGGCATGACTTTGAAGGAACTGTTGACTAAGGGCGAGGGCACCCTCTCTGCACAGGAGGCCAAGGCGCTGGCGGCACAATGCCGCATGGATGTAGACACCCTCTACACCCTGCTGGAGGAGCGCGGCATTAAGGTCCTGGAGGAAGAGAACGAGCCGAGTCTGGACGTGGACAGCATCATTGCTGAGGTGGAGAACGCCGAGAACAACAACGATGACATGGGCCTTGCCGATGAAAACGAAGAGGATGCCGAGGAGAACCCGGCAGACCTGAAGGCTGCCATGGACGAGCTGCTGGACGACCCGGTGAAGAACTACCTCAAGCAGATCGGTCAGATCCCGCTGCTGAGCGCCGAGCAGGAGGTGGAGCTGAGCCGCCGCATCCATGCCGGTGCCGAGGCTGCACACATTTTGCAGGCAGACCGCCAGAAGTACGGCGCACCGGAGTACATCAAGAAGAACAGCGCCCGCTTCTCCTTTGAGGAGGACGAGAACAGCCGCAGCTACACTGAGGATCTGGACGAGGACGGCGAAAAGTCTGCCGAGGATGCCGAGGAAAAGGCAGACGAGGAAAAGGCCATGGAAGCCGTGGAGAACGGCCCCCTGAGCGAGGAGCGCCGTCAGGAGCTGCTCAAGACCCGCCGCGACGGCCTGAACGCCCGCCGCAGCCTGAGCGAGGCAAACCTGCGTCTGGTGGTGTCCATCGCCAAGAAGCATGTCGGCCATAATCTGGCCTTTCTTGACCTCATTCAGGAGGGCAATATCGGCCTGATCAAGGCCGCCGAGAAGTTCGACTGCGACCGCGGCTTCCGCTTCTCCACCTATGCTACTTGGTGGATCCGTCAGGCCATCACCCGCGCCATCGCGGATCAGGCCCGCACCATCCGTATCCCGGTGCACATGGTGGAGACCATCAACCGGATGCGTCAGGCCACCAACCAGCTGGTGTACCAGAACGGTCACGAGCCCACCCCGGAAGAGCTGGCAAAGGCCATGGATATGAGCGTGGAGCGCGTGCGCGAGATCCAGCGCATGGCACAGGAGCCTGCAAGTCTGGAAAGCCCCGTGGGTGAGGAAGAGGATTCCTCTCTGGGCGATTTCGTCGCGGACGAAAACGCCGAAGCTCCCGGCAAGGCAGCCGACCGCGCCATGGTGGCACAGCAGATCAATCTGGCACTCAAGAGCCTGACCCCCCGCGAGGAAAAGGTCATCCGCCTGCGCTTTGGTCTGGACGATGGCCGTCCCCGCACGCTGGAAGAGGTCGGCCGCGACTTCGGCGTCACCCGTGAGCGTGTGCGCCAGATCGAAGCCAAGGCCATCCGCAAGCTGCACAGCCGCAAGTGCCTGACCCTGCTCAATGGTCTGATCGAGTAATAATATGTATTTTGGGGTAGCAGAACACCCGCGTGGGTTCTGCTATCCCTTTTTCATGTGGTATAGAGGAGAAGTTGCAATTGCCGTTTCCCTCTACGACCCTCCCGTGAAAAAGGGGTTCTGAAAAGCCCGCAGGCTTTTCAGAACCCCAAATTAAAAAATCTTCTTTCCGCTGATGATGCGCAAAGCGCAGCGGAGCGCATTCCAGATCTTTTTTCAGTATGAGCTCAGCCCAAGGCTTACGTCCAGCGCCTGATCCACCCGCTTCTGGTCGGCGGCGGTGATCTGTCCGGCGCGCTCCCGCAGGCGGTGCTTATCCAGCGTGCGGATCTGTTCCAGCAGCACCACGCTGTCCTTGGCAAGGCCGGTGTCCGCCGCCCGGATGTTGATGTGGGTGGGCAGGCGGGTCTTGTCCAGCCGGGATGTAATGGCCGCCGCGATCACGGTGGGGCTGTGCCGGTTGCCGATCTCGTTCTGTACGATCAGCACCGGGCGCACACCGCCCTGCTCCGAGCCCACCACCGGCGAAAGATCGGCGTAGAAAACTTCTCCTCTGTGTACCTCCATGGAATCTCCCTCCTGTTTGTCTGGAGGATGTGCCCCGCTATGTGATGCGTCCGGCGCATCCTGTCTGCTCTCAGTATGCGCAGGCGGGGTGCGGCTTATGCAGTGCGGGGGCGATATTCCATTGTATGCACAAAGGGTGGTCAGCTTTCCTCTTCCAGCGTGCAGAAGGCCAGCGCCATGCCGCCCTCGTGGCTTAAAGAGAGCCGGGCACGCAGCCGGTGCTGCGCCACCCATGCGGCGGTCTGCCCGCTGAAGCGGTAGGCCGGGGCACCGTTTTCCTGCCGGACGGCCTCGATCTCACATAGAGAAAAGGGTTCCCGCAGGCCGGTGCCCGCCGCCTTGAGAAAGGCCTCCTTGGCGGCAAAATCTGCGGCGGCGCTGGCAAGGCGGTGGGCATTCAGCGGCGCAGGGGATGCTTCGCAAAGCCCCAGCGCCGCCTGCTCGGCCGGGCCGTACACCCGGCGTACAAAGGCCGCTGCGTGGGCAGAAGAAAGGCTTTTTTCCAGATGGGAAAGGCTGCACAGGTCGCAGCCGATGCCGTAAAGCATACAAAGGCTCCTTTCGCGGGCAGAATGCCGCCCGGACATCGTTCATCTTGCCGGAACATTGCTGGAAATTTTGTACAGGATGTGCAAATCCGGCGTAATTATCTTGAAGTTTCGGCGCATTTCGTGTACAATGGGGCTAGTTTCAACCGAAGGGGGTGTATTGCGTGGGAGACGCAACCGCGATTTTCTCCATCCACGATAAAAAGGACTATGAGATCCACGAGATCGTACAACAGGTGTACGATGCTTTGAAGGAAAAAGGCTATAATCCGGTCAATCAGCTGGTGGGCTACATTTTGTCCGAAGACCCTACCTACATTACGACCTATAAGAATGCCCGTGCCATGATCCGCAAGGTGGATCGTGACGATCTGCTGCAGGCTATGCTGCGCAGCTACCTCAACGTGTAATACAGTCCTTTTCAGCCCCGCTGTCTTGCAAGACGGCGGGCTTTTTTGTGTGACCATTTTAATCGTTTTCCACCAGCGGCAGGGTGAAGATCTGGTTCACCACCACCTCGTACTCCCACGGCTCCCGCAGCTTTTTCAGCTGTTTCTCCAGCTTTTCCGCCCCGGCAAAGCAGTGGATGAGGTAGAACCAGTGCCCCTTCATCCGGCTGATGGCGCAGCCTGCGCTGCCAAACAGTTCAGTGTAGCCGTGGTACAGGTCGGTCAGGTAGCCCCGCAGCTCCTCCTTGGCGGCGGGTGCACCGCCCCGCGCCCTGCGGAAGAGTGCAGGGTCTGCGATGAGCCCGCGCCCTACCATGATGCCGGACAGGGTGGGAAACTCCTCTTCCAGCGCGTGGAGCTGGGCGGCGGTGGTCACATCGCCGTTATAGCACACCGGCATGGTGCACCGGGGCAGCGCAGCGGCAAAGGCGGCGCGGTCGGCCTGCCCGCGGTACTGCTGCCGCATCACCCGGGGGTGGATGGTCAGCTCCGAGATGGGGTAGCGGCTATAAATTTCCAGAATGGCGGCAAACTCCTCCGGCTTCTCCACGCCCAGCCGGGTCTTGACCGAGACAGGCCCCTCGGCATGGGAGAATACGCCGTCCAGAAAGGCGTCCACCTTGGCAAGGTCCCGCAGCATCCCGGAGCCCTTGCCCTTGGCGGTCACCGTCCCGGCGGGGCAGCCCAGATTCAGGTTCACCTCGGTATAGCCCAGCGCCCGCAGCTGCCCGATCATCCATGCAGCCAGCTCGCCGTCCTTCGCCAGCAATTGCGGGATGACCGGTGCACCGGGGTTTGCCTCCGGGGCAAGCTCTGCCATCTTCTTTTTAATGAGCACCCGGTTCTCCGGCGGGGAGATAAACGGCGCATAATAGCTGTCTCTTATACACATCTCCGAGCCCACGAGACCCTAAGACATCTCG
>ERZ1027078.246-NODE-246-length-20368-cov-16.027519_pt1 | contig 20368 bp, 36 predicted proteins | sample MGYA00519279_ERZ1027078 | MGnify/ENA primary metagenome ERZ1027078 (study PRJEB26926, sample SAMN06164530) | human gut metagenome | biome: ENVO:00009003; feature: ENVO:2100002; material: ENVO:00002003 | host: Homo sapiens | place: USA | collected 2012 ... | reverse complement strand
GCAGCGTCAGATGTGTATAAGAGACAGAATCAAATCTAAATAGCATTGTTGATTCTACTAAGAGATAATATTACTATTGTTTTAAATATTATTGTATCAATCTTTAATGATATTCTTTTGCAATAGCAATAGCTTCATCAATGTTAATCTGATGGTTCATTATGTTTGTTATTATGGTTACTAATATGTAATATTATTTTGTGTATTACTATTACTGCTATTATAGCAAATATTACTCTTCCATAATCTTCTAAAGTCATGTTAGAGTCTGAGTAGTATATATGACATAACATAGGAATGATGTTAGATTAGGCTATATATTAATATAACAAGGAAGATGCTGGAGGAATTAATCCTCCAGTTCTTCAGTCTGTTTTAACAGATTCTCAAGCTCCTCCTTCGATACATCGAAGAGTACGAATTTACGATAATCATCGTAAAATTCTGGGTTTTTGAAGAAGCTTTCAGCTCTGTCAAAACCCCTCTGTACAGCTCTATCGACAGTAGCTTGCGTGCTGTCAGATTCTTCACATACGCAGTATGTACTTCTAATGACTCTGTCATCAACCTTGTAAGGCGCATGACTTACACTTATCAATTTATACTTCTCTTGAAGTTTAATTGGTTCTTTAAGTAAAGTCACTTTACGTGTCCCATCTTCAGAATAGGTTAAATCTGTAAGATTTAACTGATTCATAAGTGTTTTATCGTTAGGATCGAGGAATAAAGAGTAATTCGAGCGAATAGCTAGAATTGCTTCTTTTTTCAAAAGTACGTTTGCGTACTTACGTCCATCTTTAGATGTACCAGTTGCGATAGCAACTGCGTAAACATCACCTTCATGTTCAACTTTGAATTTCATATGCTAATATTGTTTTAGTGAGATTTATCGAACGTTTAACCAAAGTGCACGGGGTTTTCCCGCGCAACGAGGTTACAGGGGTCTTGTTTAGGGATAGCTTCACGCACGCAGATTTCTTCACCAAAAAATTTTTTATATATTTTTATTTTAAATAATGTTAAAAATAGCTATTAAACTTAAATAAATATTCATAATAAATGTTAATAATAATAACCAATATAGTTAAATATACGTTACTGTATACAGTAAATACAGTTAAATACAGTAAATACAGTATAAATATGAATTACTACTTTATAAGACAAAGAGATCAACAGTATTCTAATTGTCTTTACTTAAGTAAGATAAGTAGGAACTATAAGTTAAATGATAATTATAGATCCTTTACTTTACCAGGACAAATAGAATATACTTTCTCTGAAGATTTATATAAACAGTTTAAGAAAGAAATAAATACAGTTAAATGACAGAATTTACTGCACTATGTTTAGTAGGTATGTTAGGATGTCTAGCTTATATCATACTAAATAAATTAACAAAGTAATGTGCCCTAAGTACACGGGATCGTAGTACATTCCACGCTTAAAGAAGTTACTGTAAAGTAGAAGCGCACCAGGGAATCCTAATCGTAAGTAGGCTCAGTTTAGCTACCTTTCTGGCGGTCGTTGAATAAAAAAGGTAGCCCCTAAAACGGTATTACTATGGAAAAGAACGAACAAAAAAAAGCAGATAGAATTGAGTATGTTTTCAGGAATAAAACTTATATAGCTACTCCTGAACTTAGTAAAGGTTGTTGTGTAGGTTGTGCGTTTGTTAATAATATGAACTGCGCTAACTTTAAAGATAGAATGGACATCTGCCATAAAGGATATATTTTTAAGCGTAAATTTAATCACATAGATGGGTAACCTTACTTTACTTACTGCGTTAATAGATATTATAAAGTAAATATTATGGAAGATAAAGTACTAGAAACAGTGGTAAACGGATTGGAATATAGTTTTGAAAAAGATATTTTAGTAAAACCTTTAACTCCTATTATGGTTACTAAAGAGTATACTGAACAAATCCCTACTGGGGAAAAGGATGAAGAAGGTTTTAATAAGTATGAAGTAAAGACTCATACTAAAGAAGTTGAATCAGATTTTGCAAAAGGTATTGTTCTATCTATTCCAATCGGTACTGATAGTACCATTAATGTTGGTGATACTATAGTATACCCTAAGAAATTTGCTAAAGACTTTGATCTATTTAAAGACTCACAATTAGTTAAACCATACGACGTTGTAGCTAAAGTCGTTAAATAAGCTATCATTCACAATTGAATGTTTTATTTTAGAGTATTAAGTCGCTGCCCTGCCATCAAAGCAGGGCATTCTTTTTGCTATTACTTTACTAAACATTAATAAATGTTAAATATTTTAAACACTTATTGTGTTAATACGTTTCAAGGGCATTATAGGAACAATAATAATAGTACTTGTAAGTGTTATTGGTTTTGGTACTCTTACTTATCGTCAAGGAAAGAAAGAAGGTTATGACCAAGGTAGAATTGATGGTTACGAAGAGTGTAAACAAAACTTTAATAAGATACAAGAATTTAAACAAAAGATATTAAATAAAAAGTTAGACGTATGGAAGGATACAAAGTAATTAAGGATTTTAGCTTCGCTGAAAAAGGTGATGTGTTTACTAAAGTTGAAGATTTAAACTTGTGGGAACTTCAGAAATCTGAAGTAGTATCAGATACAGAAACTTATACTTCAATGGCATTTGATTCTTCTACTATGGAAGAATTAGCCAATAAAGATTATGTAATTTGGTACAGCGAAGAAGCACAAGAAGGTGTGGATGAATGTGAATGCTGTTGTGATAAGTTAGAGAAAGTAAAAGAATACGTTAATACTTTGATTGATACATATACTAAAGATTATAATGAACTGATGAAGGATTATAATGAAGGTAATGTGCAGCAATGTGTTAAAGTAGAAGCAGAAACTGTATACCACAATTTAAATAAAGTTCTCAACAGTATTAAAGATTTGTTAGATGAATAAATTAGTAAAGACTGTTAATAAAGGCAATCTTTACTATGAATACCTTAACGCTTTAAATGGTATACTACAACTTACAAATAGGGAATTGGAGTTACTTACTAAGTTCGTTGAATTAGATGTGAACTTTACTCCAATACCTGGTGTAAGTAAAAATGTAGCCAATACTGACAATCGTAGAATGATTAAAAGTACTATGGGTATTACTCCTGATAACTTAAGTAGATATATAAGTAAGTTCAAGAAAGAGGGTCTTTTAGTACAGGGAAAAGCAGAAGATGAATTAGTAGTTAATAAGATACTAATTCCAGAGATAATAAAAGATAGGGTGCAAATAACATTAATACTAAGAGTAAATGAATAATAAAATAAATAATAAACATTTCTATATGATCTTTGACAATGGGCATATAGTACATGTAGAGAATAGAAGTAATAGGTTAGTACGATATTTCAGACATCTTTTTAACTTACGTTCTAATCTGAAATTAACTTCTTTCGTTCCGAAGAAACCTTACTCTAATAAAGAAATCAAGAAATTATCTGATATACTATACAGAAATCGTGACTTGGATGAAGATGATATTATAGTAATAATAAATTCTATTAGACCTAATACCATCAGAGAATCTTTAACAGAGTTAGAAACTAGTGAATATTATATAAATGCAACAGCAAAAAAAGATATCAATTTACTCAAGTCTGGCAAACAAATATAATTTACCTTATCCTGTTATAGAAGTAATATGCAATAGTCCATTTAAGTTTGCTAAAGAAGTAATGTCAAATGATGAAGATACTAAAGATATTATGTTTGCTTACTTATTTAAACTTAAATTAAAAAAGAGATACAAAGAAACAAAATGAGACAGTTTATTGAAGAATGCTTAACACCTAATTATAAGATTCACTGGCTAGATTCTATTTACTTTGATCCTGTATTACTTAACAATATACAGATGTATATAGCAATTAGTGACAGTAGACTATTAAGAATATGATACTAAGAAGATTTGATAATATATATCCTAGAACATTTTGGATAGCTGTAATAGAAAAGGAAGAAGATATATACACAATACTGAAAAAATTCACTATATACGACTTATTACCTGGTTTTGATAAAGTACGAAAAGAAGCTGAAGAAGAAATGTTAAAGACGTATGACGGAGACGCTATTGCAGAATGTAGACCTGTTATGTTAAATAGTAGTTCTGAAATGGGTATTATTTGCATAATATATAGACCTGATGAAGTAGATGGTACACATATAGCACACGAATCAGTTCACATAACTGATTATTACTTTGAAGTTACAGGTATGAATGGAGAAGAATTCTCAGGTGGTGGTAACGAAGGGTATGCGTATTTAGTTGGCTGGGCTGCTGGATGTTTTATTAAAGTAATGAAAGAATATGGAAAGACAGAGTAAAGAAGATTCATTAGCTCTATGGGAATTTGAGAAAAACAACGTTAAACAATTTGGATCTAATATCAGTGAAGAGCTAAAAGAGTTAATGGAAGTTGCAGATAAGAAGATCAATAACTATTCCTTAACATACAATGAATTCATGGATGATATTCTAGAAGGTTTAGCTAAGTTGAAAGATACAGACAGCATTGAAACTAGACAGCTACAGATAAAAGGATTGTACAATTGTTTAACTAATAAGTATATTGAAGATGGAGAATGATGGTAAGAAATATGATTGTGGTAAAGTAAGAATGGATCTAGTTCCATTAGATGTGGTTGAGAATATTGGTAAGGTACTTACTTACGGAGCTCAGAAATACTCAGATAACAGTTGGCAAAACCTTCCAGATTTTTGGAAAAGATATAAAGCAGCATTACTAAGACATCTTACTGCTATAGACAAAGGAGAATTAATAGATCCTGAAAGTGGACTACCTCATATAGATCATGCACTTTGTAATACAGTATTCTTAGATTGGGGATTTCATCATGGCAAAGCAATTAGTATTAATACAAAAGATATTGAACAAGATGAATAATTTAGAAGCTATTTGGTGGGAAACATAGGATATAGATGTAAATAAAAATCGTATCGGTAATCCTACTTTACACGTTCACTTCATACGTAAAAACGAAGAAGGTGTTACCCACGGAATCGTACACTCTAAAGAAGTTACACAAGGTCTTAATGTTGATACAATTAAGAATGAAATAATTAAAGAGATAGTAGAAGTTTTAGAAGAAGGTTATAGAAAAGTAGAAAAAGAATTATGGAACAGTTGAAATTTAAAAAGTTAGATTACTCAGTAAAGAAAGAAGACGGTACAGAAGAGATTAAGAAGTCTGAAGGTAAGTTGCCTACTAGAGCTACAGCAGGAGATGCTGGATTGGATCTGTATGCTACTCGTATTACTCAAGAAGTAGATAATAGCGGAAAGTTAGTACTTGTATATCATACTGATTTAGCGGTAGAGATTCCTGAAGGATATTGTGGCTTACTTATGATGAAGTCTTCAATTAGTAAACGTTCTATAGCTTTAACAAATGGAGTAGGTTTAATAGATACTGGATATCGTGGAGAGTTGATGGCTAAATTTAAAGTAACTACAGATGCTATTCCTACAGTATATACTATAGATGAACCATTTGCTCAATTAGTTATTGTACCTTGTTCTATATTAGAACCCACTTTAGTAGAAGAGCTAAGTGAAACTGAAAGAGGAGAAAAAGGATTTGGAGAAGTTACAGCAGAACAAAATAATGAAAATAAATAATAAGAATATGAAAGAACTTAATATTACAATTACTCCAGTGAGTGCATCAGGTGTTGGAAATTTTATTGATGTTAACATTAACGGATTGCCTTACAGAACAGAAACTGTACAAGGTGAATTTACCGAAGAAGTAATGAAGCAGTCTATTGAAAAGTTGATGCCTACTATTCCTGCTGAACAACGAGAAGAAGTAGAATTGAAATTCTATCAACTGTTAGAGGCTATTGCTAATACTAAAGCTGAAGAAGAGTATAGAGCTCAGCACCCTGAAGAGTTTATGCCAGAGAATTTTGAACCTAGTGTTGAAGAAGTAACTAATGAAGCTATTTGATATAAATGGTGGTAAAGTAGTAATACACCCTGATGCTTTAGGTCTCCCATTCTTTAAAAAGTTATGGGAGGCTGATAAGCCAGATAAAACACAAGCTACAAATGTAATAAGTTATATAGTACTTATGTGGTATTTTAAATCTCCATATGTACTTCAGTTAGAACCAGATATCAGAGAAAAGAAACTTAAGTAGTTATACTTTGGTGATGAGAATTATAATCTTACAGTAGAAGAGAAGTCCTGTGAAGATGATTATAAGAAGCTAATATACACTAGGAATCTGAGGATGCTGGATAGTATGAGAAACAAAGTAGATACTATTAGTAAGTATTACGAAGATTCTCTAGAAGAGCAATTGGATGAAAAGAAGATTAAAGATCTATTAGCTGGTATGGAAAAAGTAAAAGCTACTTTTCAAACGCTAGATTTTCTCGAAAAGGCAGTTAAAGCTGAAGAAGTTAGTACTACTAAAGTACGTGGAGATGCTCAGATTAATCCTTATGAATTAGCTTAATTTGTACAAATTATACACAAGTTTATAACAATAAATTAATAGGTACGTTATATGAATATAAATAAAGAAACTATGAAGAAAGTACTTGATTTAACAAAATGTAATAGCACTGAAGAGATTTGTGATGTGCTTGAGAAAGAAATTGATAACAAACAAAAAGCAAATAAAGCAGTTAAAGAAGCTAGTGAGTCTTTGATTGAAGAATATAAGAAAGAAGCAATAGCTGAACCTAAGAAGAAAGGTATTATCAAGCGTATTATTCATTGGCTAAAGAGTTTGTTTAAGAAATAATCTCGTTGAACTGATAGAGAGGTCTGACAGGGACAGACATTAAATATTCCCTGGCATATTGCCCTATGGTGTAGTGGTAGCACGAGAGGCTCTAACCCTCTAGGTCCGGGTTCGATTCGATGGTAGGGCGACTAATTAAAATATAAATGTTATGGATAATAAACCAAAAGAAGATAAACTAATGGTTATTACACTTGATAACTCAAATCCAAAATCTAAGATATATTGGAAAGAAGAAGATTATAATATCTTTAAAAAGATGTGCGATGATTTAATAACTAAATATTTTGGTGATACTATAAATTATCCTTTAGATATGCTTACTTTAGAAACAGAAGAAAAAGTTGAACCTAATCAAAAAACTTTGGAAATATCATAACTATGATTGACTTCTAGAAGAAAATAATAAATAGTGATAAGTTTAGAACTCCGGCTTTAACATTCTTAAAGACCGGAGCTTATTGTTAGTATCCAATTGGTACTACTGAATATTACACATATTGGGACGAATAGAAAGATCGTTGTATTAATGGTTATACCGCAGAGGATGGAGATTACATCACTGGGTATAACTATTTTTATATTAACTTTTGTCCAATGCAACGTATAGTTAACACTATTACTAAACTACCTAACGGAGAGACTAAAGTAAAACGAGACAGTGTAGTAACATTCCCTGATTTCTATGACTATGACTATTTCTACTTCTAGGCAGTACAGGAAGCAGAAGATAAAGGAAAACATATATGTCTACTTAAATCACGTCGCAAAGGATATAGTTATAAAGGTGGAGCTATGGCGTGTCGTAATTATTATCTAATACCTAATAGTAAAACATATATATATGCTTCTAATAAGCAGTATCTTACTGAAGATGGTATTCTTACTAAAGCTTGGGACTATATGGACTTTATAGATAAAAATACAGCTTGGGGTAAGAAACGATCTGTTAACAGTACTATGCGTAAACGAGCTGGATTCTGGGCTAAAGATGAATTTGGCAATGAAGTAGAAATGGGTTATAAGTCAGAGATTATTGGCGTTACTTTGAAAGATAATCCTGATGTAGTACGTGGTAAACGTGCCAAATTAATTCTATTTGAAGAAGGAGGTTCATTCTCAGAATTAGGTGCTGCGTGGCAAATTGCTAGACCATCTGTAGAACAAGATGGTGTAGCGTTTGGTACTATGATTGTATGGGGAACTGGTGGTAACGAAGGCTCTGCATTTGAAACTATGAAAGATATGTTCTATAATCCAGAGGGATACAATTGTTTAGGATTTGAGAACATATGGGATAGTACACCTACAGATAAATTGTGTGGATTCTTTGTTCCATAGTATACTAATCTAGATACTAGAGATGATGATGGTAATAGAATATACATGGATGATGATGGTAACACTATTACTAAACCTTCTCTAGAATTTATATTAGATGAACGTAGAAAAGTAATAAGTACGGCTACCAATACTACTGCTATAGACCGTTATGTTGCAGAGCGTCCTATTACTCCACAAGAAGCAATGTTGGAATTTAATGGGAATATATTTCCTAAGAAAGAACTGTAGGAGCAATTAGGACTTATTCGTACTAATACTTAGTTATAGAATCATAAACAAGTAGGTGATTTAATATTTGACGAATCTGGTAGTATCAAATGGATACCTAAGAAACATGGCGATGTTACTAAGTATCCACTTGGTAAAGATGATGATCCTACTGGTTCAATAGTTATATGGGAACATCCAGCTAAAGATGCAACAGCTGGATTATATATAATAGGTGTAGACCCTTATGATCATGACTAGTCTGGTACTAATTCATTAGGATCATCTATAGTATATAAGAGGTTTTAGAACTTTGAAGAGTACTATGATATTATAGTAGCTGAATATACTGGTAGACCTGCAACAGCTGAGGAATACTATGAAAACTTACGTAAATTAGCATTATACTATAATGCGCGTATAATGTATGAAAATGAACGCAAAGGTCTATTCCCTTACTTTACTGCTAAGCATTGTGATTACTTATTAGCTGATCAACCTGATATTATTAATGATATAGTTAGTAATTCTAAAGTACAAAGAAGAAAAGGTTGTCACATGAATAAGTAGATAAAGCAATGGGGGGAAGGTATGATAAAAGAATGGTTGAATGAAGAGTATGCACCAGGTAAGAAAAACCTAACTAGGATACTATCAGAGCCGCTATTAGAAGAGCTAATAAGCTATAACGATACAGGTAACTTTGACCGAGTGATGGCGTTGATGTAGGTTATGATATATAGAGAACAACTGTATAATGTAGTTGTTAAAAAGAAAGAAAAAGAAAACAAATAGAAGATGCTCTTCGATGGACCAATTTTTGCGCAGAGTTGGTTCAATGATGATACTCCTAGAGTATTTTCTAATGACGATAATGTATATACATTTTAACTATGAAGAATACTAAAAGTTTCCCTGCACAGAAACTACCAATGTCAAAGAAGACACAAGCCTGGAAAGAAGCCTGCGTAGACTATGTAGTAGGCGCTGGAGATTCAGGATTTGGTGGTAATGGTAGATCTAGATCTGACGAGATGTAGACTTACTATGATTTATATAATAGCATATATAATGAAAAGGATCTTAAATATGTAACTAATCCATTTAAACAAGATGATGGATTTCCTGCTATGGCATAGGATTATAATATTATTAAACCGTATGTAGATTAGTTACTTGGTGAAGAAACTAAAAGACCTTTTAATTTTCATCCACAACGCACAAGTGATATAGCTGCTAGTGAACTATAGGAAAAAGCCAAAGAAATGCTAATGGATTATATTCAGGCTACTATAGCTAGTAAGTTAAGTCCAGAACAAGCAGCCAGATATGAACAAGCATTAGCTACAGGAGAAATCTAGACTCCGGAAGCTATAGCTAAGTATCTATAGAAAGATTATAAGGATATAGCAGAAACTGAAGCTTATCATGCATTGCAATTCCTCAAGAGAAAATTGAATCTTACTCATGAATTCTATAAAGGCTGGAAAGATGCTTTAATAGGTGGAGAAGAAATATACTACATAGGTGTAATCAATGGAGATCCTTATGTAGAAAGAGTAAACCCTATGTACTTTGATTATGAGCATTCTTTAGACTTAGAATTTATAGATGATGCAGCATGGTGCCGCAGAAAGATGATCATGTCTGCTACTGAAATATACGACAGATTCTATGATAAAATGTCTGAAAGACAACTAAATGAGTTATTAGAACTTATTGATCAAAGACCTGGAGCAGGTAATAATCCAGAGATAAGAAAGACTAGTATAGATTATGAATCTATTAAACTACACAAGATTAATAGTTTTACAGATAATCCATTTGATATAGATCATATAGTAGTATATCATTGCTGTTGGAAGTCTTTCAAAAAGATAGGATTTGTTACTTTACTAAACCCAGAAACTGGAGAAGTTGAAGAATTTCAAGTAGATGAAGATTATAAAGTAACAGGTACAGAACAATCTGTAGAATGGGATTGGATTATTGAAGTATGGGAAGGATATAGAATCGGTGATGATATGTATATAGGAATTCAACCTATTGAATATCAACATATATCTGCTGATAATCCTAATTCACAGAAATTGCCTTACACTGGTGTAGTATATAATAATACTAATAGTAAGCCTAGATCATTAGTAGGTATGATGAAACCGTTACAGTATATGTATATTGTAGTATGGTATAGACTTGAATTAGCATTATCTAGAGATAAAGGTAAAGTAGCAGTAATGGATATTACTTAGATACCTAAATCTATGAATATTGATGTTAACAAGTGGATGCATTACTTAAGTGCACTAGGTGTAGCTTTTATTAATCCATATGATGAAGGGTGGGATATACCAGGACGTGAAGGAGGTAAGCCATCTCAATTCAACTAGTTATCTTCTTGGGACTTAACTATGAGTAATGTAATAGCTGAGTATATTCAATTGATGCAAAAGATTGAAGACATGGTAGCTAAGCTTACTGGTATTACTCCACAAAGACAAGGGTAGATTGCTGCTAGTGAATTAGTGGGTAATACTAATACTGCTGTTAGTATGTCTTATCATATTACTGAACCTTGGTTCTGGAATCACAATTAGGTAAAAAGAAGAGTATTAACTATGCTGTTGAACACTTCTAAAGCTGCTTGGAAAGATAGTAAAAAATACTTGAATTATATATTAGATGATGCTACTAGAGCATTTGTACAACTATCTGATAACTTCTTCTATGAAGATATGGATATATTTGTAGATGATAGTACTAAGAATCAACAATATATAGATCAATTAAAGCAACTGTTACAACCTGCTATGCAGAATGGTGCTAGTCTGTTAGATATTGCTGAAATCATTACTTTAGATAACATGAGTATGATTAAAAATAGACTTGAAGAGATAGAGCAGAAAAGAATGGAACAGATGCAGCAACAGCAACAGGCTGAACAACAAGCTCAACAGCAGATGGCAGAACAACAGAATCAGCTTAAAGAAGAAGAACTTATGCTTAAGGAAGCTGAACTGGATCTTGAAAAATATAAAGTAGACCAAGACAGATATAAAGCAGAACAAGATAATGCTACTAAAATTACTGTAGCACAAATTAATTCTTATCGTGGTGCTGAGAATATGGATCAAGATATGAATGGAATTCCTGATCCAATTGAAATAGGAAAGCAAGCTCTAGAATAGCAGAAGATAAATTCTGCTATTGCTACTAAACAATTAGAACTTAACAATAAGCGTAGAGAAATAGAACAGAAGAGAGAAGCTGAAAATAAGAAGATACAGCTTGAAAAAGATAGAATGAAGCATGAAACTGAGTTGCAACGTATGTCTGATAAAGCTGCTATGGATAGAGAGAAGCTAAAGGCAAAGACAGCTTTGAGAAATAAAGTAGTAGGAGAATCCAAATCTAAATAAGTATGAACTGATTTAAAGAAACATGGTGGTTAGTAAAGCAGCTATTTACTACTACTAAAAATAAAGACAAAGTATAGTATAAGCATATGGATCATTATCCATTTAGTGGTTACTCTGCAATGAGTTGGTGTGGGTATATTTTAACCAAAAAGAAAGAATCTGATATTAAAACTACTACTTGGAATCACGAAAATATACATTTATAGTAGGCTAAAGATAAAGGTAGTTGGTTAAAGTATTATGCTGATTATGTATGGGAGTGGATTAAAGGTAATCCTATTACTTACCCGGCATCTTCTGCATACTATACGATCCCTTATGAAATGGAAGCATATGCAAACGAAGATAAATCTGATTACGAAATTAATACAAATAAGTATAAAATAAAAAATCGTAAAAAGACCTATAGAGAGAATAAGAAAAATTGGTTTAACTATATTAAAAATTTATAATTATGGCATGCGGTGGAAAGAAAGGTGGCAAAAAGTCATCTAAAAGTGGAAAGAAAAGTAAATAATTATGGAACGTGAAGCATTTAGATAGAGAATGCAACAGTATAAGTAGGCTAGGGAGAATAATCCCTAGCTTAAATACTGGGATTGGAAGAAGTATGCAGATGGTGGTACTATAGATGAAATCCCACCACAGACTACTAGTGAAAGACCTATTACTAACTTTGACCCTAAAGGAGATCCATATAATCCTACATATGGATATAACCCAGGTGCAGGCTATGTAAGAAGTGTATTTGATTTATACGATGCTCCAGTTATTGGTGACGCTTTAAGTATATACGATGCAACACAGGCTTTAAAGAATAAAGATTGGTTAGGGGCTGGATTAGCAGCATTGACAGTTGTACCATTCATTCCAACGGTTAGTAATTATAAGAAATCATTAAATCAGCAACTAAACAGAATAACGGGAATTACTCCAGATATAAGTAAGTTATAGAAACAATCTGACTGGAATGATTTACGCAATAGAAGTATTGAAAGATTGTATGATCCAGAGGTTAGAGCTAGAGCTGCTAAAATTAAATCTGATTATAATGTAGATTTACAAAGTACATATGATAAAATCATAAACTAGTACGAAAATGATTATTTTAGTTTACCAGAAGCTGAAATAATGTAGTTATAGGATGCTAAAGCTATGATAGATCTGTAGGAAGAAGCTGCAAGAAGATACAAACAATATGGTATAAAACCAACATAGAAAGATTTTAGAATAAAAATAGATAATGCGGTTACTCCTAGTTAGGAAATAACTAATCACGAAATTAATCATTTTAATCAGTATATACATCAAGATAATCCTTCTTGGAACAAATCGGAATTAGATAAAATAACAAAGCAATTTAAGGGGAAACTTAGAGATAAAAATCCGATAGACCCTGAGAATACTAGCTATTTTATGAATTGGATGGAATAGAATGCTTATGGTATAAATATGTTAGATAGATTGAAAGAATTAAACATAAAACCTACTAAACAAAATATACTTAAATATTTAAAAAGTTTACCAGATACGGATTCTATTAAGAAAGCAGCTTTGTAGTTTAAAAATCTAGACGATTACATAAAATGGTTAAACACTATGCCATTAGCAGATAATGGTAATATTAATGAAATTGAAAATTATAATTTTGCATAAATCTAATTAAATATTTTAATTATGGATAAAAAAATGACATTAGGTGGATTTGAAGCTGTACTAGATAGCTTTATCCCTAATCCAGACGGTGGTTTTAGAAATTCAAATGTTGATGAAAACGTTAATGTTAACGCTGATGAATTTGAATCACTAGACGATGAAGAATTGGAAGATATTAAAAATAACAATATCGAAGTAAAGAATAAGAAAGAAAAACCAGTAGAAGAACAAGATACTGAGGAAGAAGAAATCGAAGAAGAAAATATTGAAGATAAATCAAAACGTAAGCCTGGTAGACCTCGTAAAGAAGAAACTATTGAGGAAGAAACAGAAGAGGAAGAAGGTGTCGAAGATAACAACGAAGAAAATGTTGTTACTAACTTCTTTGATGCTATGGCTGAAAAACTTAATTGGGAATTTGAAGAAGACGAAGATAAACCCAAAAGTGTTGATGAGTTAATTAATTACTTCCAAAATGTCATTGAAGAAAATAGCAAGCCTGAATACTCTAGTGAAGAAGTTGAAGCACTAGATAATTTCGTAAAACAAGGTGGAGATTTAAAGAAGTATTTAACTATTGATGCTGATTTAGATTTAGATGATATTGATATTGAAGATGAAGCTAATCAGAAGTTAGTAGTAAAACAATTACTTAAAGAAAAAGGATTCTCTACTAATAAGATTGATAAGTTGGTAAGTAGATACGAAGAAGCTGGATTACTTGAAGATGAAGCACAAGACGCTTTAGAAGATCTTAAAGAGATTAAAGAGGAAAAGAAGAAACAGCTATTAGAGGATCAGAAAAAGGCTTATCAGATATAGTTGCAGAGACAACAGCAATTCTACGATAACGTTGTTAGCGAAATAAAAGGCTTAAAGAATATACGTGGTATTACAGTCCCTGAAAAAGATAAAAAGGTTTTAATGGATTATATACTTAAGCCAGACACAGACGGTAAAACAAAGTACCAAAAGGACTATGCTAAGGGTGGTGTTAAGAATCTGATAGAATCAGCATACTTTACAATGAATGCTGACAAACTTATTGAGGCTGCTAAACGTGAAGGAAATAATTCAGCTATTGATAAGTTTAGACGAAGTTTAAAATCTAGTAGTATTACTACTAAATCTAGAAAACAAGCTACGGGTTCTGATGATGATCCAATTTGGTTCTCAGCTGCACGACAACTGCGTATATCATAATAATTAATTATATAAATAAAAAAATTAAATTACTAGTATTTTATGGATAATAATATTCTTAATAACCTCCAATTATACAAAGGTAAATGGTTTTCTGATTTGATCGACACTAATAAGATTAGTCTCGCTTCTCAGCAAAGACCTTATGAGGTATCTACTATCCTGTCATACGTATTTGGTACTAAAGATAATGGTTACAGTACTTCTCTTGATATGTTGACAGGTGGTATTGGAAATGTAATGACTATTGATCAGCCTTCATTTGAATGGGGTGTTATGATCGACCAAGATAGAGCTGTTACAATTCGTGACGCTAAATGGAATGGTATTACAATTGATAAAAATTCTACTCCAGGTTTGGGTAATACTCCTATTACTTTGTGGTTGGAAGATGCATGGTTTGGTCCTGGTGCTACTATCGAATTTGATGATAAGAGTCAAGCACGTATTCAGGATGCTCCGTATCAAGATGGCAACCTGTATGTTTATACAGTATTTGTATCTAATGGTAGTCCCGCTTCTTATATTGACCCGGCTGTTTTAGCTTCTGGTTGCCAAGTAAACCGTTTGGCTTCTGCTTATGAAGAATACAGTGAAGAGGCTGATATCCTGAATTACAATACTCAATTCAAGATGCGTAACTATTTGACTACAGTACGTCTGTCTTATGATATCACAGGTTCTGCTTACTCTACAGTTATGGCAGTAGCTTTGAAAGATCCTAAGACTGGTAAAACTTCTTATTTGTGGTCTACATTCCAGGAATGGGTTGCAATGCGTGAGTGGTACAAACGTCTTGAAAGAGCTTTGGTATACAATCAGAACAACGTAAACAAAGATGGTTCTTGTAATCTGAAAGGTAAGAACGGTCGTCCTGCATTTATTGGTGCTGGTTTGTTGGAACAGATTTCTCCATCTAACAGACGTTACTACACTCGTTTGACAGCTGAATTGTTGGAAGACTTCTTGTTTGATCTGTCTTACAATGTATTAGGTACTAATGAACGTAAGTTCGTTGCCTTGACTGGTGAAATGGGTATGCGTGAATTTGATCGTGTACTTAAAGAAAAGATGGCTAACATGAACTTGATTGACACAGTATTCGTAACTGGTTCTGGTGATAATTTGAAGTTCGGTGGTCAGTTTAAGACTTACGCAATGACTAATGGTATTGAATTGACTTTGAAGTATTTCCCGGTGTATGACAATACTACTTACAATCGTCAGTTGCATCCTGTTACTTTGAAACCGTTGGAATCTTACCGTATGACATTCTTGGATTTGGGTCGTCGTGATGGTGAAGCTAACATTGTTAAAGTAGTTCGTAAAGATCGTGAATTCGTTAACTGGTGTACAGCTGGTTCTGTAACTCCTGCTGGTTACGCTCACTCTAACACAGAAGTTCGTTCTAATGCTAAGGATGGTTACTCAGTACACTTCTTGGGTGAAGTAGGTATTATGTTGAGAGACCCCCGCGCATGTGGAGAACTGATCATGATGGCTGAGTAATTCAGTTAAAAAATATTAGGGGCTTGAATGCTAGCAAGCCCCTATAATACTAACTTGATAATCTAATTTTATAATTATGGAAGTAATCGTTAGAATGACAAAAGTAAATCCTTGGACAGGATTGATTAAATGGTCTAACTGCTTTGATTTTATTAGTTCTTACTGGACTAGATCTGGTAGTAGATACACTGGTTTAAAAGCAGATAAAGCTAGAGAACTAGAACAGAAAATGGGTAAAGCTGAAGGAGAATTAGATCCTGATAGTACATTTTGGGATACATTTGCAATTAAGATTGGTAAGAAAGAATTAGTAATTAATACTGATAGACCTGAAGGAGAATTGCAATATTTATTCCTATTAGGACATAAGAGAGTAGCAAATGGCATTGATAAAGTAACTCCATCTACTGATTATGTACTTATAAATAAAGAAGCTGAAGCAGAACAAATTAATAAAGCTAACAAAGTTAAACGTGATGCTTATAGAGCATTAGATAAGATGAGTCTTGAAGATATGCGCAAATGTCTTAGACTATTTGGAGTTAAAGCTGACACTATGTCTAATGAATTAGTTGAAGCTAGACTTGGTGAAAACGTAGAAGCTGATCCAGCAAGATTTATTAGAATTTGGGTAGATAATCCTAATAAAGAAATTAACTTTGTAATTGAAGAAGCTTTAAGTAAAAATATTATTCGTAAGAACAGAGCATCATATTACTTTGGTACTGATCTTATTGGTAACGGTCTTGAAGATGTAATTGCATATTTGAAAGACAAAAAGAATCAAGATATTTACTTAAGTATTATGTCTGAAATAAAATCTAAATAATGACTAGAGAACAATTTCACTCATATTTTAAAGTAGCAATGGACAAGAACTCTCAAAGCGTAGCCTTTGGGGGTTGTCCTGCTTTCTTACCAGAAGAAATAGATTACTGGTTAGATCAAGGTTTATACCAAGAAATCAGTAATAAGTTTACTGGTAATAACTACTTAAAGACTAGCTTTGAAGGATCTGTAAAACGTATTCACGATTTAGAAAAATTAGTACGTACAGATGTTAACGTTGTTGCTAATACTGAAACAAATTCAAATAGATGTTAGGTTACTAACTTATTCAACGGTGACAGAATGTTCTTTGTAGATGCAGTGTTAAACTTCAATAGTAACAAAGCTACTATAAAATTAATAGATCATTCTGACGCTACTAAGTTCAAGAAGACTTACAATAACAATCCTTGGATAGAAGATCCAGTAGCTGTAATAGAAGATAATACTCTATATATCTATTATGATTACTTAGCTATGAGTAGTAATAGCTATTCTGTAGATATTACCTATGTTAAGTTTCCTACTAAGATAGAAGACTTACCAGCTGAAGGTATGAGTGAAATACCAGAGTATATGTAGTTTGAAGTAATTAACAGAGCTGTAGAACTAGCATTAGAAGACATTGAGTCTAAGAGAATATAGACTAAATCACAGTTGAACCAAATAGATGAATGATTATGACAAATCGTGGATTTCAAATCGAGTTTGAACGTAGGCTATAGTTAATGGATCCTAATTTAGTTATTAAGGATAAGCTATCCTCAGACACTATTATATCATTCATTAATGAGGCGATTGATAAATTTTATAAAACAAGATACTCAGGTATTAACTTTAAAGCTCAAGGATTTGAATAGACAGAAAAACGTATAGATGATTTGCGTACTTTAATTCGTAAAAGAAACTATTCAAATACTTAGATATCCAAAGGAACTAAAAATTCATATTCTGTTGAATTACCAGATGATTATGTATTATTACTTGGAGATACTGCTGGTATACAGCCGAGTGATGAATATCCTAACGAATGCTGGGAAAAAGACGATTTAGGTGCATATATAGTTAAGTATACAGATACGTTAGAATCTACAATTGAAACATTAGATAGACAATTAAGTAATTCACTATCTGAACACAAATTAAAATATTGTCAAGCTAGACCTTTAAAGTTAATTCAAGATAATAATGTAATATTATACACAGACGGTAAATATAAAGTAAGTGAATATGAGATTACATACTTAACTAAGCCATCTAAAATTAATTCAAGCAATATTACTAATACCGAATATACAGATTTGCCAGAACATACACATATGGAAATTGTGAAAATGGCAATCTAGATTTATCTTGCTACTAAACCAATGTAGCACTATAATGCTTATTCCAACGAAATTGCTTCAATGGAATAACAAATAAATTAATGCGTTTGTCTGACCTGGAAATCTGAAATAAGGAAAGTAGAAGGACAAACTAGACTAGCGCTAAGTCTAATAATTAATTATTTTTATATATGATTACAAGAGTTGATTCCGTAATGATCGGAAAGAAATGTCCTCTTAACTATACTACAATAGATCATTTGAATGTAGGAGACGTTGCTTTGTTTGATGAGAATAGAGTTTTGATCAAAGATCAGGATGATGCATTGAAAGCTTCTACTATCTATGTTGGTGTATGTACTGGTGCTATGACAGTTACAACGTCTAATGGTGCTAGCTCTACTAAGAAATTAATAGAATATTCTAATGCCATTCAGAAGGCTTCTAACCCTTCTTATGTAATGGAAGATTACAAAGAACCTGTTGCAGAGAAAATTGAAATTGATTTGACTAATGTAAAACCTGTAATTGGTCATATATATGTACTGCGCATTGTTTATAAAGATCAGTTTACTCATACTTATAGAACAGTTGCTACAAGTGAAACTGCTGCTGATCTGGGTAGTGCATTGCTGAAGAAGATCAACAAACATGCAAATCGTAGAGTAACAGTTACATTTGAAAGTAATAAACTGACTTTAACTGCTATGCCTAAAGATGATAACGAAGGTGTTTATTCATTGAATGAATACTCTGTAGTTTCTATGGAAGCTTCTTTGTATGTTACTATCCCTGGTGCATTGCTATCTAATGTTCCTGAAGCTGTTGCTGGTGCAACTATTAAGAAAACTGCTGGTCACCCAGGTAAAGGTCTCTGGAAACAAGTACGTGATATGGAAGTACGTATGTTGGGTTACAAAGGTCATGTGTTTACAGATGCATATCCCATTATCGAACCTAAACGTTTTGTTACTGAAGGAGCTACTTACGATCACTTTACTATTAAAAATGATAATCTGTATGTGAGCCCGGATAATCAGTATATCAAAACTACTCCATTGACTACTGAAGTTTATGTTGAACATACTACAATAGGAAACAAAACATCAGCATTTGCTAAAGCACTTGATTCTTTCATTACTGGAGTTAAAATGGAATAATACGGTTTCTTTATTTAAAAACCAGGCGAGGTTGAGGTTTTATCCTCGGCTTCGCCTTTTTAATTTTTGTAGATATGAAAATAATTAATACAATACTAAAGAATGATACTATAACTATAACTTTAGATGCTAAGGTTAATGTACATAAGATTTATCTAGATTCAATAGTAAATCAAAAGAATATGTATTCTGATGAAGATGATAAACATACTCATGTAATATCTGACTTTGTTACTTAGGATAATACTGTTATTGTTGATATTACTGAGTATAATGAAACTTCTTTTATAGTAAGCGTTCTTACATCAGAGGGTAATAGAGATGAAGCTATAGCAATAGATCAGAATGAATTATATTTAGCTAAAGTAAATCTACTTACTATGTATTGTAATACATGTTTAGATAAACATTAGAAGCATATAATAATGATGTGTGATTTTAGATCATAGTTATTGTAGTATGCTTTAGAGCACAATCTTACTAAAGATGCTATTGAACATTACATAGATCTTAGTAGAATGTTAGGTATGATAGATTATCATAATTGTAGTAAGTGCCTATCTCCTAATAAAGTGTGTAAATGTTGTAACGGTATGTGTGCGCTATGATAAAAGAAGAATATAAAAATGGATGCAGATTGAAAGAATAGGTAAAGTATAACATTGATTATGATGATTGCCAAATTCTTAATCTAACCTGTGCTAATTACATATATGATTTAGTATAGGAATCTTCTAAATATGAAACAAAATTAGAAGACGTTAAAAAGATGTTATATATGATAGAAAAGTTATTAGGACACGAAGTACAATATGATATTCCAGAATATCACGGAGATAATAAAAAATGTTATTTTGGTGTAGTATCAGATCTGTCTCTTATACACATCTCCGAGCCCACGAGACCCTAAGACATCT
>ERZ1027078.242-NODE-242-length-20488-cov-6.392894_pt1 | contig 20488 bp, 10 predicted proteins | sample MGYA00519279_ERZ1027078 | MGnify/ENA primary metagenome ERZ1027078 (study PRJEB26926, sample SAMN06164530) | human gut metagenome | biome: ENVO:00009003; feature: ENVO:2100002; material: ENVO:00002003 | host: Homo sapiens | place: USA | collected 2012 ... | reverse complement strand
GCTCTGATCCGCACCCGCCGCCCGCAAGGTGCGCCCCGCCGCATCCGACACATGCGGACGACGCGGCCGCGCGCCCGGAATCTTGTAAAACAAACCCGGAATTCCGTAACGCCGCAACCGCCGGCAGGCACTACCTTTGCCTGCGGAACTTCAAACCGAAAAGAGATGATGACCAAACGCATCTTCCCGGTGACGGGCATGAGCTGCGCCGCCTGCGCCGCACGGGTCGGCAAGACGCTCGGCGCCCAGCAGGGCGTCAGGCAGGCGGCGGTGAATTTCGCGGCGGCAACGGTTGTGGTGGAGTACGATCCCGACCGGACCTCGCCCGAACTGCTGGCACAGGCGGTCGCCGAAGCCGGATACGGACTGATCACCGACCTGAAGGAGGGCGCAGAGCAGGCCGAACGCGAACACGAGGCACACTACCGCGCGCTCAAGCGCCGTGCGGCGGCGGCCCTCGCACTGGCCGTGCCGCTGCTCGTCGTCGGGATGCTCTTCATGCACCGCCCGTGGTCGCCCTGGGTGACGTGGCTGCTCGCCACCCCGCTGGTCTTCGTCTTCGGGCGCGGCTTCTTCGCCGGAGCCTGGCGCCAGCTGCGCCACCGCTCGGCCAACATGGACACGCTCGTGGCGCTGAGCACGGGCATCGCCTACGCTTTCAGCCTCTTCAACCTCCTCTACCCCGCATTCTGGACCTCGCGCGGCATCGAGCCGCATGTCTATTTCGAGGCGTCGGGCGTCGTGATCGCCTTCGTGCTGCTCGGGCGGCTGCTCGAGGAGCGGGCCAAGGGCGGCACGATGGAGGCGATCCGGAAGCTCTCCGGACTGCGGCCCGATACGGTGCTGCTTGTCGATCAGGCGGGTGCCGAGCACCCGACCCCGATCGGCCGGGTGCAGCCGGGCGACCTGATCGCCGTGCGGCCGGGAGGGCGCATTGCCGTGGACGGCACGGTGGCCGATGGCTCCTCCTACGTCGATGAGAGCATGCTGAGCGGCGAGCCGCTGCCGGTGCGCAAGGAGGCCGGCAGCCGCGTGTTCGCCGGTACGGTCAATCAGCGCGGGTCGCTGCGCTACCGTGCCGAACAGGTCGGCGAAGGCACGATGCTGGCACAGATCATCCGCCTGGTGCAGGATGCGCAGGGCAGCAGGGCCCCCGTGCAGCGGCTGGCGGACCGCATCGCCGCGGTCTTCGTGCCGGCGATCATCGCCGTGGCCCTGCTCTCGTTCGGGGCATGGCTCCTCCTCGACCCTGCAGAGGGATTTGCACACGGCATGCTGGCGCTGGTCACCGTGCTGGTCATCGCCTGCCCCTGCGCCCTGGGGCTGGCTACCCCGACGGCCATCATGGCGGGCATCGGGCGCGGGGCCGGGGCGGGCATCCTGATCAAGGACGCCGAAACGCTCGAGACGGCCTGCCGCGTGGATACCGTCGTCCTGGACAAGACGGGCACGCTGACCGAGGGACGCCCCGCCGTGACGGACCTTCAGTGGGCCGCCGGGGCCGAAACCGAGGCCCCGCGCCTCATGGCCCTCGAGAGCCGCTCGGAGCACCCGCTCGCCGAGGCCCTTGTCGGGCACCTCGCCGCCGCCGGGATCCGGCCCTGCGAGGCACCCGGGGAGTTCACCAACCACGCCGGACGCGGCGTCACGGGACGCTTCGCCGGATGCGAATACTGCGCGGGCAGCCGCCGGCTGCTCGAGGAGCGCGGCATTGCCATCGACCCCGGGCTCGACGCCCGGGCACGCAGCCGGGCCGCGGAGGCACACAGCATCGTCTGGTTCGCCGACGAGCGCCGTGCACTGGCCGTAGCGGCCGTTTCGGACCGCCTGCGCGAGGGATCGCGCGAGGCCGTCGCGGAGCTCCGCCGCCGCGGCATCGAGGTCCACATGCTGACGGGCGACCAGGAGGCCTCGGCCGCCGCCGTGGCTCGGGCCGCCGGAATCACCCGCGTAAAGGCCGGAGTGCTGCCCGGCGAGAAGGAGGCCTACATCCGCGACCTGCAGCGCGGAGGCCACGTCGTCGCCATGGCCGGCGACGGCATCAACGACAGCGCCGCGCTGGCACGCTCCGACGTGGGGATCGCCCTGGGCAACGGCAGCGACATCGCCCTCGAGGCGGCCCGCGTGACCATTCTCTCGTCCGACTTGAGGAAGATTCCCGCGATGCTGCGTCTGGCGCGGCTGACCGTTAGGACCATCCGGCAGAACCTCTTCTGGGCCTTCGTCTACAACTTCGTGGGCGTGCCCGTCGCCGCGGGGGTCTTCTACCCGCTGTGGGGCTTCCTGCTCGACCCGGTGATCGCCGGGGCGGCGATGGCCATGAGCAGCGTCAGCGTCGTCACCAACAGCCTGCGGCTGAAACGGCGCCGGATCGAACCGATACAAAACACCCAAAAACACGATACGATGGAACGCAAATTCAAAGTGGAGGGCATGATGTGCGGCCACTGCCGGGCACATGTCGAAAAGGCACTGAACTCGATCGGCGGAGTCTCCGCCACCGTGACGCTCACTCCGCCGGAGGCGGTCGTCACCTTCACGGGCAGTCCCCTGCCGACCGAGGAGCTCCAGCGCACGGTCACGGAGCAGGCCGGCGACTACCGCCTGACCGAGATCGGCTGATGCCGGCGTCCGGAGCGCAACAGCGAACGGCTCCGCCGCAAACTACGCAAACGGGGAGCGCCTCGCAGGAGGCGCTCCCCGTTTTTCCGTTGTACCGGACGGGCAGAGGGATCACTGCCGTCCGAACGATGCGTTGTACCGCATGGCCAGCGAATCGCCGTACTCGCGCTGCAGCCGCCCCAGCTCCTCGAAAAGGGCGTTCTGCTCGCCGGCATAGGCCGGATCGCCGAAGAGGTTGCGCAGCTCGTGGGGGTCGTTCTCCAGATCGTACAGCTCCCAGCAGTCGATGTCGTTGTAGAAGTGGATCAGTTTCCAACGGTCCGAGCGCACGCCGTAGTGGCGCTTGACCATGTGCTCGGCCGGATACTCGTAGAAGTGGTAGTAGAGCGCCGGACGCCAGTCGGCAGGATGTTCGCCCCGCAGCAGCGGCAGCAGCGAACGCCCCTGAATGTCCGCGGGAATCTCCGCTCCGGCCAGCTCGAGGAAGGTCGGGGCGTAGTCGATGTTCTGCACCAGTTCGCCGATGTCGCCGCGGGCCCCGCCCGGCATGCGCACGACCAGCGGCGTGCGCATCGACTCCTCGTACATGAAGCGCTTGTCGAACCAGCCGTGCTCACCCATGTAGAAGCCCTGGTCCGAGGTGTAGACCACCAGCGTGTTCTCCGCAAGTCCCGACTCGTCGAGGTAGCGCAGCAGCCGGCCCACGTTGTCGTCGAGCGACTTGAGGGTCTTGAGGTAGTCGCGCATGTAGCGGTTGAACTTCCACTCGGCCCGTTCGCGGCCCTGCGGGTTGCGCGCGTAGAAATCCTCGATGATCGGATCGTAGAAACGGTCCCAGGCGGCCCGCTGCGCCGAATCCATGCGGTTCAGGATCCACTCGTAGGCCCCCTTCAGCCGGCCGGGATGCCCCTCCTTGAGCATCTTGAGGTCGTAGACCGGGTCCATGTCCACGTCCGAAGCGATCGACATCTCCTGTGCCGCGGCGGCCGGACGCCCCGCATAGTCGTCGAAGAAGGTCTCGGGCAGCGGGAAGGTTCGGTCCTCGTAGAGGGCCAGGTTGCACGTGTCGGCCATCCAGTTGCGGTGCTGCGCCTTGTGGTGCACGAGCAGGCAGAAGGGTTTTTCGGGATCGCGCCCCTGCTCGAGCCACTCGATGCTCCGGTCCGTGATCAGGTTGGTCAGGTAGCCGTGCACACGCACCGTATCGCCCGTCTGACGGATGAAATCGGGGTTGTAGTAGTCGCCCTGTCCGGGAACGATCTCCCAATGGTCGAAGCCCGTCGGCAGACTTCCCAGGTGCCACTTGCCGATGACGGCCGTCTCGTAGCCGGCCTCCTGCAGCAGTTTGGGGAAGGTCTGCTGCGAAGCGTCGAAGGCCGGGCAGAGCGTGTTGTCCGTATAGCCGTTGGCGTGCGAATGTTTGCCCGTGAGCATGCAGGCGCGGCTCGGGCCGCTCAGCGAATTGGCCACGAAGCTGTTGGTGAAGCGGACGCCCTCGGCGGCGATGCGGTCGAGGTTCGGGGTCGAGGCATAGCGGCGGTCATAACAGCTCATCATCTGGGCCGTATGGTCATCGGTCATGATGTAGAGGATGTTCATCCGCCGGTCCGGCTCGGGCTCCGGACGCCCGCATCCGGCAGCCGCGACGGCAGCCAGGCCGCCGGCCAGGAAAATTCGGTTGGTTTTCATGCGAAGTCCGTTAAAGCGCATGCGCTATTCGGCGCAATAGAGCTGTACGTTCGACAGGTTGGCGGCGGCGCGCGTGCGGTCGATCGTCACGCGGAGCCGGGCGGCCTGCATCGGTTCGGGCAGGCGGATCATGCGCTTGTAGCCGATCGTCGTGCCCTCGGCCACCTGCCGCCAGGCCTTGCCGTCGTCGGAGACTTCGACCCGGAAGCGCTCGACGCGCTGTCCGCGGGCGATGTCCTCCTGCAGCATCACCACATTGAACGGCCCGCCCGCGATGTCAAATTCGCGGCTCTGGCCGGCAGCGGCAGTCCACGGCGTGGCTCCGTCGGCAAGCAGCCCCCGGGTGAAGCTGTCGCGGATCCAGGCGCCGAACTCGCGCAGGCGCCGCTCGTCGTTCTCGTGGATGCGTCCGCGGCGGTCGGGCGGCACGTTGAGCAGCAGCACGGAGTTGGAGCCCACCGAGGCGAAATAGATATTCTTCAGTTCGTCGAGCGTCTTGACGCGGTCGTCCTCCTCGGCGTGGTAGAACCAGCCCGGACGGATCGAGACATCGACCTCCGAGGGATACCAGAAGAGCTCCCTGGCCCGCGAGAGAATGGCCCGGCTGCCCAGGTCGGGTGAGGTATTGCCCAGGGCGGCAATCTCGGGATCGGGGTCACGCAGGGTGACCGAAGCGGGCGGCAGCACCGTGGCGCTCCACTCCTCGTCGCGGCCCTTGCCGGCCTCGTTGCCCACCCAGCGGATGTCGTCGCCCATGATGGCGGTCACGGCATCGGGCTGCAGCGACTTGACCGTCGCCACGTAGCGCGGCCAGTCGTAGACCTGATGTTTGCCGTCGGCCTCCGAGCCGTTGGCCCCGTCGAACCACACCTCGGCCACCTCGCCGTAGCGGGTGAGCAGCTCGGTGAGCTGCGCCACGAAGTAGTCGTCGTAGGCCTTGCCCGTACCGTACGAAGGGGCATTGCGGTCCCACGGCGAGACGTAGAGGCCCATCTTCATGCCGTATTTGTCGCACGAGGCGCGCAGCATCGCCACCACGTCGCCCTTGCCGTCCATCCACCGCGAGTTGCGGACCGAGTGTTCGGTGGTCTGCGTGGGCCAGAGGCAGAATCCGTCGTGGTGCTTGGCCGTCAGCATGACCATGCGGAACCCGGCGTCCTTGAGCACCTCGACCCACTGGTCGGTGTCGATCGCCGTCGGGAAGAAGAGGTCGGGCGACTCCCGCCCGTCGCCCCACTCCTTACCCGAGAAGGTATTGACCGTGAAGTGGATGAAGGCCGTCAGCTCCCACTGCTGCCAGGCCAGCTGCTGGGGCGTCGGCACCAGGTGCGCGGCCATCTCGACCTTGGCCAGCGAATCGGCATCGCCCAGATCGACGTATTTCTCATAATAGGTTTCCGCCGGAGCGTTCCCCGGACCGGAGCAGGCGCAACCCAGGGCGACGGCACCCGTCAGAACCAGGCTGGGCAGTAGTTTTGCAAACATAGGCAGACAAGATTTTTCATGATTCGAGATACGACGGCACACCGTGCCGATTCGTACAAACTTACATATTATTTCGCAGAATCCGAAATTTTTACGAAAAAACCCTCCGTCATACCGCAATCCGGCCTTCCACGCCCATACAGAGTCGGTGCCGGCCCCTGTTCGAAGCCGGGAATCGCAAAAAAACAGACTAACAATTCCTTGTATTCGAAAAAAGATTCGTAAATTTACCCAAATTCGGAATACGGCGCGCCGGCAGCGCAGGAACTTCCCCGCCACAGGAAGACAGCAGACGAACAGAGATGCGCCCCGAATCTGCGGAACAACGAACTTGTTTACTTAAATCCATACTTTATGAAAAAACTTCTATTGCTCTGTTGCATGGCCGGTTGGATGTCGGCACATGCCCAAACCGAACCGCTCGGCGGATTCGCCTACGGCCCGGCTGACGCACCCGACGGCACGGAGTGGGAATCACCCGAACGGCTCGCCCTGAACAAGGAGCAGCCCCGCACGTGGTTCTTCACCTTCCCCGATACGGAGAGCGCACGCCGCGTACTGCCCGAATGCGGAGCCTGGTACATCTCGCTCGACGGCGTGTGGAAGTTCCACTGGGCCGGCAACCCCGAAGAGCGCCCCGCGGAGTTCTACAAACCCGAATACGACGTGGCGGCATGGGACGACGTGACGGTGCCGATGCAGTGGAACGTGGCGGGCATCCAAAAGGACGGCAGCCTCCGCTACGGCGTGCCGATCTACGCCAACCAGCCGGTGATCTTCGCCCACAAGGTGGCCGTGGACGACTGGCGCGGCGGCGTGATGCGCACCCCGCCCTCGGACTGGGTCACCTACAGGCACCGCAACGAGGTGGGATCCTACCGCCGCTCGTTCACGCTGCCCGAAACGTGGGAGGAGCGCGAGGTCTACATCAACTTCGACGGCGTCTCGTCGTTCTTCTACCTCTGGGTGAACGGCCGCTACGTGGGATTCTCGAAGAACTCGCGCAACACCGCCTCGTTCGACATCACCCCCTATCTGAACGCCGGGGGCGAGAACGTCGTGGCCGTGGAGGTCTACCGCAACTCCGACGGCTCGTTCCTCGAGGCGCAGGACATGTTCCGCCTGCCGGGCATCTTCCGCACCGTCTCGCTCACCTCGACGGCCCGGGTGCAGGTCCGCGACCTGCGTGTGCGGCCCGACCTCGACGCCGCCTATGCCGACGGCACGGTACGCATCGAGGCCGATATCCGCAACCTCGGCCGGAAGCCCGCCAAGGGCTATACGCTCTCCTACACGCTCTACGCCAACGAGCTCTATTCGGACGAGAACGCACCCGTCGATGGGGTGACGGCCTCGGCCGCAGTGGCTGCGACGAAGGCCGGAGAGACCACCCTGACCGTAGCCGGGATACGGGTGCCCGACGCCCGCAAGTGGTCGGCCGAGGAGCCGTGGCGCTACACGCTCGTCGGGCAGCTGCGCGACCGGAAGGGCCGCGTGGTGGAGACCTTCTCGACGGCCTTCGGCTTCTGCAAGGTCGAGATCCGCGACACGCCCGCCGCAGAGGATGAGTTCGGGCTGGCCGGGCGCTACTACTACATCAACGGCCGGACCGTGAAGCTCAAGGGCGTGAACCGCCAGGAGATCGATCCCGCCGTGGGCAACGCCATCACCACGGAGCAGATGGAGCAGGAGATCATGCTCATGAAGCGCGGCAACATCAACCACGTCCGCAACTCGCACTACTCCTGCGCCCCGCACTGGTACTACCTCTGCGACAAGTACGGCATCTACCTCGAGGACGAGGCCAACCTCGAGAGCCACGAATACTACTACGGCGAGGCCTCGCTCTCGCACGTCGCGGAGTTCGAGGCAGCCCACGTGGCCCGTGTCATGGAGCTGGCCCACGCCCATGTGAACCACCCCTCGGTAGTGATCTGGTCGCTGGGCAACGAGGCCGGCCCGGGCCGGAACTTCGTCTCGGCCTACGAGGCCCTGCACGCCTTCGACCCCTCGCGCCCGGTGCAGTACGAGCGCAACAACGACATCGTGGACATGGGTTCGAACCAGTACCCGTCGATCGACTGGATCTGCGGCGCCGCAACGGGCAGATACCCCATCAAGTACCCGTTCCACATCTCCGAATACGCCCACTCGATGGGCAACGCCGGAGGCAACCTGGTCGATTACTGGAAGGCCATCGAATCGACCAACTTCATCTGCGGCGCCGCCATCTGGGACTGGGTGGACCAGGCGCTCTACGCCTATGACCCCGCAACGGGCGACTGCTACTGGGCCTACGGCGGCGACTTCGGCGACAAGCCCAACAGCGGCATGTTCTGCATGAACGGCATCCTGCTCCCCGACCACTCGCCCAAGCCCGTCTTCCACGAGGTGAAGCGGATCTACCAGAATGTCGGCGTCGAGCCGGTGGACATGACGCAGGGCCGGATCGCGATCTTCAACAAGCACTACTTCACCACGCTGGCCGGATACCGCATCGCCTGGACGCTCTACAGGGACGGCGAACCGGTGGCCCGCGGCGACGCCCTGCGCGGCCCGCGCAAGATCGTCGGCCCGCGCGAAAGGGTCGAATACACCATCCCCTACGACTATGCGGCGCTCGACCCCGCAGGCGAGTACTTCGTCACGGTGCAGTTCCTGCTCGCCGAGGACAAGCCGTGGGCCGAGGCCGGATTCGTGCAGATGGAGGAGCAGCTCGAGGTGAAGGCGGCCGGTGCGAAGCCCTCGATGACCGAACTGACGGCCCGCCTCGCGGCGCCCGAGGTCACGGAGCGGAACACGGGCTGCAGCTGCTGCGCGGCGAAGGACTGCACGGCGGATGAAGGGGACTTCACCGAGGTGCGGGGCGACGGGTTCGTCGTCACGTTCGACAACCGCCGGGGTACGATCCACTCCCTCGAGTACGACGGCCGCAAGGTGATCCGCGACGGAGAGGGACCGCGGCTCGACGCCCTGCGCGCACCGACCGACAACGACAACTGGGCCTACACGCGCTGGTTCGAGAAGGGGCTGCACAACCTGCGCCACACGGCAACGGCCTGCTCGCGCGTGGACAACGGCAAGGGCAACACCGTGCAGCTGATGTATACGGTCGTATCGCAGGCACCGAACGCCGCCCGCATCGAGGGCGGTACGTCGGGGCGCTACCGCATCGTCGAACTGACCGACCGTCCGTTCGGCGAGGAGGATTTCCGCTTCGTGACCAACCAGATCTGGACCGTCTACCCGGACGGCTCGATCGAGCTCCGCGCGGAGATCACCTCGAACGACCCGTCGTTTGTGCTGGCCCGCCTCGGGTACTCCCTGCAGCTGCCCGAAGAGCTGCAGCGCTACGACTACTACGGCCGCGGCCCGTGGAACAACTACAACGACCGCATGACGGGTTCGTTCGTCGGCCGCTACGGCAGCACGGTCCGCGAACAGGCCGTACGCTTCCCCAAGCCGCAGAGCATGGGCAACCGCGAGCAGGTGCGCTGGTGCGCGCTGACCGACGGCGAAGGCAACGGCGTGGAGTTCGTCGCCGACGGCACGATGTCGGCCTCGGCGCTGCCGTGGTCGGCCGTGGAGATGACGCTCGCCCCGCACCCCTACCAGCTGCCCGAACCGACGGCCACACACCTGCATCTGGACCTCGCGGTGACGGGCCTGGGCGGCAACAGCTGCGGACAGGGCGGTCCGCTGGAGCAGGACCGCGTCAAGGCTTCGGACCATGCCATGGGGCTGCTGATCCGCCCGGTACGCAACGGTGCCTTCACGCAGACGGCCCACGCGGCCCTCTCGGGCGAGGTACCCCTCTCGATCTCGCGTTCGCGCGAGGGACTGGTAACCATTTCGACTCGCAAGGCAGGAGCCGAAATTCGCTACTCGACCGACGGAGGAAAACAGATGCTCCCCTACGACGGGCCGTTCGACCTGCGCGAGGGCGGAACGGTGACGGCAAGCTATGCCGACAACCCGGCCGTGAAGAGCACCGCCACCTTCGCCCGCATCGAGCGCATCCCGATGACGGTGGTCTACGCCTCGAGCCAGGAGACCGGCATCGGCGACGCCGCGAACCTCGTGGACGGCGACCCCTCGACGACGTGGCACACGATGTACTCGGTGACGGTGGCCAACTACCCCCACTGGGTCGATTTCGACGCCGGGGAGGCGAAGCTCATCCGCGGATTCGTCTACCTGCCGCGGCAGGACGGCGGCACGAACGGCAACATCCGCGAATACACCGTGCAGGTGAGCGACGACGGCAAGACATGGAGCAAGCCCGTGGCCGCCGGATCGTTCGGCAGGGGGACCGGCGAGCAGCGCGTCGAACTGGAGCGCCCCGTCAAGGCGCGCTACATCCGCTTCACGGCGCTCAGTTCGCAGAACGGAGCCGACTTCGCCGGAGGCGCCGAGTTCTCGGTGATTGCCGACTGACCGGCACAAGGAGATGAATAAAAACATTAGATAAACGACAACATGAATCTGAAAACCAACATACTGAACGCAGCATTTCTGGCATCCGCCCTGCTGGCGGCGGCTCCGGCCGCAGCCGGAATGCGGGGCGACCACGTCGCGACGGAACAGCAGGCCCGGGCGGCCGGCAACGCCCCGATCGAGGGGATCCGGCAGCTGAATCCCGCAGCGGTCGAGGTGCTCTTCACCGACGGACGGCGCATGACCCTCGACTTCTACGGCCCGAACATCTTCCGCATGTTCCTCGACCCGCAGGGCGGCATCGTCCGCGACCCGGCGGCCGAACCCGAGGCGCAGATCCTCGTCGATGAGCCGCGGCGGGCGGCGGGAGAGCTCGAGATCGAACAGAAGGAGGGCTCCGTGGCGGTGGCCACCGAGGCCGTGCGCGTCGCCTTCGACAAGGCCACGGGCCGCTTCAGCGTCACCGACCTGCGGCGCGGCGAGGTGGTAGCCGAGTCGCTCGGCGCCGCCGCGTTCGAACCCCGCCAGAGTTCGATCGCGCTGAAGGAGCGCGCCGACGAATACTTCTACGGCGGCGGCGTGCAGAACGGCCGCTTCTCGCACAAGGGACAGAGCATCCGCATCGTCAATACGAACCAGTGGACCGACGGAGGCGTCGCCTCGCCGACCCCCTTCTACTGGTCCACGGCCGGCTACGGCATCATGTGGTACACCTTCGCACCGGGACTCTACGACTTCGGGGCCTCGGAAGCCGGAACGGTGCGTCTGACGCACGACACGGAGTACCTCGACCTGTTCGTCATGGTGGACCGCACGCCCGTCGAGCTGCTCAACGACTTCTACCAGCTGACCGGCAACCCCGTGCTGCTGCCCAAGTTCGGATTCTACGAAGGACACCTGAACGCCTACAACCGCGACTACTGGGCCGAGACCGAGGACGGCAGCGGCATCCTCTTCGAGGACGGCAAGCGCTACAAGGAGAGCCAGCAGGACAACGGCGGCGTGCGCGAATCGCTCAACGGCGAGGCGGACAACTACCAGTTCTCGGCCCGTGCCGTGATCGACCGCTATGCCGCACACGACATGCCCCTCGGGTGGATCCTGCCCAACGACGGGTACGGCGCCGGGTACGGCCAGACCGGAACGCTCGACGGCAACATCGAGAACCTCCGGCAGCTGGGCGAGTTCGCCCGCGAACGCGGCGTGGAGATCGGCCTGTGGACCCAGTCGGACCTCCATCCGAAAGAGGGGGTCGATGCCCTGCTCCAGCGCGACATCGTCAAGGAGGTGCGCGACGCCGGGGTGCGCGTGCTCAAGACCGACGTGGCATGGGTCGGTGCCGGCTACTCGTTCGGGCTGAACGGCGTGGCCGACGTCGGACGCATCATGCCCTACTACGGCAACGACGCCCGCCCGTTCATCATCTCGCTCGACGGATGGGCCGGGACGCAGCGCTACGCCTCGATCTGGTCGGGCGACCAGACGGGCGGCGACTGGGAGTACATCCGCTTCCACATCCCCACCTACATCGGCTCGGGCCTCTCGGGGCAGCCGAACATCTCGTCGGACATGGACGGCATCTTCGGCGGGCGGAACATCCCGGTGAACGTCCGCGACTTCCAGTGGAAGACCTTCACGCCGATGCAGCTCAACATGGACGGCTGGGGCGCCAACCCGAAGTATCCCCACATCCTCGGCGAGCCCGCGGCGTCGATCAACCGCTGGTACCTGAAGCTCAAGTCGGAGTTCATGCCCTACACCTACTCGATCGCCCGTGAGGCCGTGGACGGCAAGCCGATGATCCGCGCCATGTTCCTCGACGACCCGAACCCCTACACGCTCGGCACGGCAACCCGCTACCAGTTCCTCTACGGGCCCTACGTGCTGGTGGCCCCCGTCTACCGCAACACGCAGGCCGACGACAAGGGCAACGACCGCCGCGACGGGATCTACCTCCCCGAAGGGAACTGGATCGACTTCTTCACCGGCGACCTCTACACGGGCGGCTGCATCGTGAACAACTTCGACGCTCCGCTCTGGAAGCTCCCCGTATTCATCCGCCAGGGGGCCATCCTCCCGATGACCGCACCGCACAACAACGCCGCACGCATGAACCGCGAGGTGCGCACCTACGAGTTCTACCCCGCCGGACACAGCGAGTTCACGGAGTACGACGACGACGGAGTGACCGAGGCCTACCGCCGCGGGGAGTCGGCCCGGACGCGCATCGTCTCGGACCTCGAGGGCGACAACCTGACGATCCGCGTGGACCCGACCGAGGGATCGTTCGCAGGCATGGTTGCCGAGAAGACCACACGCCTGCGGATCAACGTCACGCAGCGTCCGGGAAAGATCACGGCCCGCATCGGCGGCCGCAACGTGAAGCTAAGCGAGGCCCGGACGCGCGAGGAGTACGCGCAAGGAGTAAACGTCTGGTACTACGACGCCGCACCGGAGATGAACCGCTTCGCGACGACCGGCAGCGAGATAGCCGACCTGCATGTGGTGAAGAACCCCGTGGTGCGCGTGCGGCTCGAGCCGACCGACGTGACACGCAACGCCGTGGAGCTGAAGATGAAGGGATATGTCTACGCTCCGGCCGACCCGATGCTCGAAAGCATCGGCGCGCTCGAGGCGCCCCGGGCGGCGATCGCCGAAACAGACACCGAGGCCTACACGCTCACCCCCTCGTGGGAGGAGGTGCCGGGGGCCGACGGCTATGAGATCGAGTTCGACGGCATGCGCTACACGATGATCCGCGACACGCGGCTCCGTTTCGAGGACCTGCGCCCGGAGAGCGACTACACGTTCCGCATCCGCGCGGTGAACGCCTCGGGCGCCTCGCCGTGGAGCACGCTCGCGGCACGCACGAAGTCCGACCCGCTGGAGTTCGCCATCCGCGGGCTGAGCGGCGAGACCTCCTGCCCGAACCAGGGCGGACAGGGCATCGCCCGGCTCTTCAACTTCGACGAGTCGGATACATGGCACACGCGCTGGAGCGAGCGGGCCGTGCCGTTCGATCTGGTGATCGACCTGCACAGCATCAACACGCTCGACCGCTTCGACTACCTGCCCCGCCAGGATGCCGGGAACGGCACGCTGGGTCGCGGCCGCGTCTTCACGAGCATGGACCGCACGAACTGGACCGAGGCCGGCACGTTCGAGTGGAAGGGCGCCGAGACGAAGAGCTTCCGCTTTGCGGAGCAGCCCACGGCGCGCTACATCCGCATCGAGGTCGAGGAGGCCGTCGGCGGATACGGCTCGGGACGCGAACTCTACGTCTTCCGCGTTCCCGGCTCGGAGAGCTACCTCCCGGGCGACATCAACCAGGACCGCCGGATCGACGAGAACGACCTCACGTCGTACATGAACTACACGGGCCTGCGCCGCGGCGACGGCGACTTCGAGGGATACATCTCGAAGGGTGACCTGAACACCAACGGGCTGATCGACGCCTACGACATCTCGGCCGTAGCGACGCGGCTCGACGGCGGCGCCGACCGCCGGCCGGCCGACCCCGTGGCGGGGACGGTCACGGTGAAGGCCTCGAAGCGCAGCTACGCCCCGGGCGAGACGGTCGAGATCCGCGTCTCGGGCCGCGGGCTGAAGAGCGTGAACGCCCTGAGTTTCGCCCTGCCCTACGACCCGCAGCAGCTGGAGTATGTCGGCATCGAGGCCCCCGGACTCGGGCAGATGCGCAACTTCACCGCCGACCGGCTCCATACCAACGGCGTGACGGCCCTCTACCCGACCTTCGTGAACGTCGGCGAACAGGCGACGGCCGAGGGCGACGGCGAACTGCTCGTAATCCGCTTCCGCGCCCGCAAGGCCTATGTCTACGACCTGCAGCCGGCAGACGGGCTGCTGGTGGACAAACGCATGAACCAGGCGGCATTCTGACACCGCCGGGCAGACGGTCTGACGCAGGAGGGGCTTCCGGATCTCCGGAAGCCCCTCTTCGTTTACCCGGCAGGAATTCGGTCCGACGGGGAGGCGGCCCCGCCGGACCGTGAGCCCGATTCGCGGGCCGCCGGGGCACGGCTCGGGCGCCCCCGCTTGCCGCACCGGAAGCGGCCTGCGGCATCGGAGTCGAAAAAAAGGGAAAAGAGGCTGGTTTCAAACGAAAAAAGATTATTTTTGCAACCGGTATGAAGACCAAAGAAGAACTGATCGCAACGCTCGATTTCGTGGCCGAATATGCCACCTACCTGCTCGGATCAGGAGTACATACCTCGCGCGTGATCCGGAATTCGCAGCGGATCGGCACTTCGCAGGGCATCGACATCCAGTTGTCGAGTTTCCAGCGGAGCACGATCGTCACGGCCCACGACCCCGAGAGCGGCGAGGCCGTCACCCGCGTGGTGAAGATCCCCGCCCTGCCGATCAGCTTCGAACGCAACTCCGACCTCAGCGCCCTGAGCTGGGACGCCCTCGACGAGCGGCTGCCGCTCGCCGAGATCCGCGCCCGCTACGAGCAGCTGATCTCCAAGCCGCGCATCGACCCGATCTTCGTGCTGCTCACCGTCGGACTGGCCAACGCCTCGTTCTGCCGGCTGTTCGGCGGCGACTGGACCGCCATGTCGATCGTCTTCACCTCGACGCTCGTCGGATTCGCCGCCAAGCAGCGCATGCAGGCACACGGCCTGAACCACTTCCTGACGTTCATCATCTCGTCGTTCCTGGCCTCGCTCTGCGCCTCGATCGCCCTGCGCTTCGACTGCACGTCGGAGACGGCACTGGCCACGAGCGTGCTGTTCCTCGTGCCCGGCGTGCCGCTCATCAACGGCGTGATCGACATCGTCGAAGGACACATCCTGATCGGATGCAGCCGGCTGATCAACGCCCTGCTGCTCATCATCTGCATCGCCGTGGGGATGTCCGCCACACTCATGATGGTCAAAGACAGTCTGCTATGATCGCGCTCGACATCCTGCTCGACGGCTTCTTCGCCGCCATCGCCGCCATCGGCTTCGGAGCCATCTCCGACCCGCCGATGCGCGCCTTCCCGCGCATCGCCCTGCTGGCCGCCGTGGGCCACGCCCTGCGGTACTGCCTGATGAACTATGCCGACGTGGACATCGCCTCGGCCTCGCTCTGCGCCTCGATCACCATCGGGCTCGGAAGCCTCTGGCTCGGGCAGGGGATTCACTGCCCGATGACGGTGCTCTACATCCCCGCCCTGCTACCCATGGTGCCGGGCATCTACGCCTACAAGACCGTATTCTCGCTGCTGATGTTCCTCCAGTCGCTCGACGATACGCAGCAGGGGCTGGCCTACATGCAGCAGTTCTTCCTCAACGCGACGGTCTCGTTCAGCGTGATCATCATGCTGGCCGCCGGAGCTACGCTGCCCATCTTCATCTTCAACCGCCGGGCCTTCTCGCTCACCAGGCGCAAATCCGACCGCATATGACCGTATTCTGGGAGACGATCGCCGCCTACAACGCCGCCACGTGGCCCGTGCAGATCCTGCTCGTGGCCGTGGGGATCGTCCTCACGCTGCTGCTCTGCTTCCGCCCCACGACAGCCGTGAAAAACGCCATGAAGGTCTTCATGGCGCTGCTCAACTTCTGGATTGCATTCGTCTACTACCACATCTACTGCGAGCCCCGCGAATACAACGACCTGCTGACACTCTTCTGGGCCATCATGGGCTGCATGTGGATCTATGACCTGGCGGCACGCAACGCCACGCTCGAACGCACCGGGCACCACACCGGATTCGCCCTGCTGCTCTTCGCCATGCCGTTCATCTACCCGCTCTGCTCGCTCGCTCTCGGGAGGGAGTTTCCGATGATCACCTCGCCGGTGATGCCCTGCTCGGTGGCGGTCTTCACCCTCGCGCTGATGCTCGCCTTCGCCGAACGGGTCAATATCATCCTGGCGATGCTCCTCGGCCACTGGGCCCTGGTCGGGCTGTCGAAGGTCTACTACTTCGGCATCCCCGAGGACTATCTGCTGGCCTGCAGCGTGGTGCCGGCGCTCTACGTCTTCCTCCGGGAGTACATCGTCGCCATCTCGCAGCGGCCGAGCAAGCCCTCGCCGCGCGTACTCAACGGCCTGCTCGGCGTGCTGTGCATCATCATCGGCCTGTTCATCGCCTACACGCTCCTGCACCAGTTCAACCTCTTCTCGGAGATCTGATGCGGCCGGGAAACCGGACCGGACAACACAATACGAAACAGAGCGGCCGGGAACCTTACAGTTCCCGGCCGCTCTGTTTCATGGCAGCGCCCCGTCAGCGGAGCGGTTCGATGCGGAAGCCAAGGCTGTAGGTCGAGTCGCGCCGCAACTCATACTGCGGCCGCGGCTGCGGACCGCAGCTGGCGTTGCCCAGACCGCGCTGCACGCAGTCGAGGTTCAGGATCACCTCCGAACGGCGCACGTTGTCCAGGTCATGGGCGTATTTCGTGGCCCACAGATCGGCATCCGTATAGTGGAGCGCACTGAACTCGAGGTAACCCAGCGCCGTGATCCGGAGCCCGGCCCCGTCGTCGGAGCGGAGCGTGAGCCACCGCACGTCGCTGCGGCCGCCCATCGTCTGCGGGCGCACGTAGGACTCCTCCATCTCATCGACCGAGCATTCGTACACGCCGAAATAGGCGGCATTGTGCCGATCGACGTAGTTCTCGATCGGACCGCGGCCGTACCACGCCACCTGCCCGAGGGCGGGACTGAGCGCCGCCGTCAGCCCCAGGCGCGGGAGGTTGAAGTCGGCAGCCGTCGGGAATTCGGCCGTCACATCGACCGTACCGTCGGCATGGACCGTATATCCGACCGTATAGGGCTGGCGCACGTCATCGCCGATGCGGGCCTCCATCGGGGTCGAGATACGCACCGAACGGCCGTCCCCGGAGACCTCCCAGGTGACCTCGGCATCGGGACGCAGCGCGCAGACCGTCGGGCGGAAGACGCACTTGTCGTTGTCGATCGAGCGGTACCAGTTCAGTTCGAAGCCCGCGCCGGCGTGGATCAGCTCCCTGCCGGCATAGCGCAGCGAGGTCACGATGCCGCGGGTGAGGTCCATCTCCATGCGGAAGCCCGTGGCGGCAAGCGTCAGGCGTTCCTCCCCGCTCGAAATCCGGAGCGGCTCGTCCGTACGGGGCTGCACGGCTCCGGGAAGGCAGCGGCCGGTGACAGCCAGCTGCTCGCTGGCGACCTCATGCCCGGCGTCGGCCCAGACACACGGTCTGCGAAGCCGTACCGAGAGGTTCACGAAGTACTCGCCGTCGTCGTCCACACGGTCGGCATAGGGCAGCGTCAGGGTGGCCGTACTGCCCGGAGCGGCCGACGGCAGGTCGGTATCACCCTCGGCCACGGGGAGGCCGTCGCGCAGCAGCGTCCAGTGCAGGCGGAAGTTGTCGAGGTCGAGGAACGCATAGCGGTTCTCGATGCAGATGCGGCCCGAGGCCGGATCGTCGGCATGCAGGCGCAGGTACTGGTAGACCTTCTTGACCTCGAGCAGTTTGGGAGTCACCTGCCGGTCGGGGGTCACGATGCCGTTGCAGCAGAAGTTGTTGTCGTTGGGGGCATCGCCGAAACCGCCGCCGTAGTAGTAGTTCGTCGGCAGCTCGCCGTACTTGCACAGGCCCTGATCGACCCAGTCCCAGATGCAGCCGCCGATCATGCGGACCGAACGGTTCTCGATGTAGTCCCAGTACTCCTCGAGGTTGCCGATCGCATTGCCCATGGCGTGGGCATACTCGCACAGGAAGTAGGGTTTGTCGCGGTCCTGACGGTCCTGTTCGATCATGCTCTCGATCGAGGGATACATCCGCGAGTCGATGTCGGCCACGTCGTTCTTGCCCTCGTAGTGGATCGGACGGGGGTCGAGCGCACGCGCCGCGGCGTAGACGGCCTCGAAGTTGCGGCCCGATCCGCACTCGTTGCCCATCGACCAGAAGATCACCGACGGGTGGTTCTTGTCGCGCTCGACCATCCGCACCATGCGGTCGATGAAGGCCGGGCGCCAACTCTCCTTGTCGCTGATCGAGTGGTTGCCGTGGCACTCCACGTCGGCCTCGTCCATGACGTAGAGGCCGTAGTAGTCGAACAGCGCGTACATCTTGGCGTCGTTCGGATAGTGGCTCGTGCGGATCGTATTGAGGTTGTGGCGTTTGAAGAGCAGGATATCCTCGATCATCGACTCGACGGGAACCGCCTTGCCCAGCTGCGGGTGGATGTCGTGGCGGTTGGCGCCCTTGAAGAAGATCCGGCAGCCGTTGATCCAGACGCGGCGGTCGCGGATCTCGATCTTGCGGAGCCCGTACTGCGAGAAGGTCGTCTCGAGCGTCTGTCCGTCACGGTCCTTCAGTTCGAGGAGCACCGTATAGAGATAGGGCGTCTCGGCCGACCAGAGATGCGGCGAGGAGACGGGAAGCACGGCCTCGGCAACGGCCTCGGAGCCGCGGGCCACACCGCTGAACGGGAGGCTCTGCCCTGCGACGCGGTGCCCTTCGGCATCGAGCAGCGTGACATCGACCGAGGCAGCCTCGCGACCCCGGCCCCCGACGTTGGCCACGTGGGCGCGGACGCGCAGGCCGGCGCTGCGGAAGTCGTCGGACAGGTCGGCATCGAAGCGGAAGTCGCGCAGACGCACCTTCGGGGTGGCGTAGAGGTAGACGTCGCGGTGGATGCCGCTCAGGCGGAACATGTCCTGATCCTCGAGGTAACTGCCGTCCGACCAGCGGTAGACCTCGACGGCCAGCGTATTGCGGCCCGGACGGACGTAGCGCGTGATGTTGAACTCGGCATCGTTGTTCGCGCCCTGGCTGTAGCCTACCCTGCGGCCATTGACCCAGACGTACATGGCGCTGTAGACACCGTCGAAGTGGAGGTAGACCTCACGGTCCTTCCAGTCTGCCGGCAGGTCGAAATCGCGGCGGTAGGAACCCACCGGGTTGGTCTCCGTCTGGTTCGTATAGCCCTTCTGCGGAAGGATGAAGGGCGGCTGGTTCTTGTGCGGGTAGGTCACGTTCGTGTAGATCGGCGTGCCGTAGCCGTGCATCTCCCAGTTCGACGGGACGGGAATCTCGTCCCACGCCGAGACGTCGTAACGTTCCCGGTAGAAATCCGCGGGACGCTCGTCGGGGCTCTTCACCCAATGGAACTTCCACATGCCGTTGAGCAGCATGTAACGGCTCGAGCGGTTGCGCACCCACGGCCGGCGGTAGCTCGGGTCACCCTGCATCTCGGCCACCGAGGCGAAGGGCACGAAGGTCGCATGACCCGGCTCCTTGTTCACGGCGAAGACCGTCTCGTTCTCCCAGTCGTTGTCGCTGGTCGGGCGCAGGGCCGAGAGGTCGATCCGGGCCGTCGAACGGCGGATTGTCCACCGTTGGGCGGGGTCATCGGCCGAAGGGGCCACCTGCCAGGCCGGCTTGCCCGGCTGCACGTCGGGACAGCCGATATTGAGTCCGCCCGCACGGCAGGTGATCGTATAGGTATCCTCCCCGACAGGGGTCAGTTTCCACTCCTGGTTGGCATTGCCGGGGCTCGTGCTCCACTGGATCAGCGGCCCGGGCTGCGAGGCGCGGTTGGCATTGTCGATGCTCTGGTCGGCAAGTACGGAGGTAATCTGCCAGTAGCCCCCGGTCGAGGACTCGGTGATGATCCAGAGCTGCGACGGCAGGTCACGGCCCCGGTTGTTCAGGAAGATTTCGGTTTCGTTGTCGAGGCTGCCCTGGTTGTCGAGCACCAGCCCGCCCGGGCCGACGATCTCGTAGAGAGCCTTCGGATCGAAGTGCTGTGCCGCCGCGGGACGGGACGGGCACAATCCGACGGCAACCAGCCCGCAGAGGGCCAGGAAGCGTTTGAGTGTCATACGCGGTTCAGTTTTTTGGGTTAGATTCGGAATCCAAAGGTAGCAAAAACACGGGCAAGTGCCAAGCGGCCGGACGTTTTTTCAGCGGAGGAGCGGACGTTTGCAGCATCGGAAAAACAACGGGTCCGCGGCGTTTCGGCGCCGCGGACCCGGAAAACAATCCGCACGGAGGGATTCGCTATTCGATCTCGAGCAGCGGAGCGTCGGTCGGAACGTTGTCGCCCTCGGCTACGAAGATCTGCTTCACGGTGCCGGAGTAGTCGGTCGTGATGGCGTTCTCCATCTTCATGGCCTCGAGAACGGCCACCTCCTGGCCGGCCTTGACCGTATCGCCCACCTTGACGGAGAGCGTCAGCACGCGGCCCGGCAGCGGAGCCGTCACGCTGTCTCTTATACACATCTCCGAGCCCACGAGACCCTAAGACATCTCGT
>ERZ1027078.222-NODE-222-length-21567-cov-7.857893_pt1 | contig 21567 bp, 20 predicted proteins | sample MGYA00519279_ERZ1027078 | MGnify/ENA primary metagenome ERZ1027078 (study PRJEB26926, sample SAMN06164530) | human gut metagenome | biome: ENVO:00009003; feature: ENVO:2100002; material: ENVO:00002003 | host: Homo sapiens | place: USA | collected 2012 ... | reverse complement strand
ATACACAAGGGGCATCCGCAAACCGCAGATGCCCCTTGTTACATATTAAGACCCTATTATTTAATTATTAAAACACACAGGAAGGGTGATTGAATGGTCGATAAATTTTCTCAGGTCGCATCCAACATCCCTGCGGCTAATGCTGATACCAACAAACAGTATTTGGTAATCAACGGCTATCCCGTTGTTTTCAGCTTCTCCAACGAACCGAACCCGGAAGCATTTGAACGTATCCGGGATATTCTGCTTGCCACAAGCTACACAAAGAAAGCGGGTTGACATCGTGGACGAAAACCTAAGCACTCGTTATACTGAGGATGGCTGTGGTGTTTTGGTCAGACAAAGAACCACGACCACCCGTTCTTTGGCAACCGAATAGTACCCATTCTCACTTCTATTATAAAGTGAGGAATCGAAAATGAATGAAATGAACAATCGCGTCTGCTGCCTGTACCGTGTTTCCACCGACAAACAGGTGGATTTCAACTCGAATCATGAAGCAGACCTTCCTATGCAGCGCAAGGCGTGTCACAAATTTGCCGAAGCGAAGGGCTGGGTCATCGTCCATGAGGAACAGGAAGAGGGCGTGTCTGGCCACAAAGTCCGTGCAGAAGCCCGTGACAAGCTGCAAATCATCAAGGATTATGCCCGAAAAGGCAAGTTTGACATTCTGCTGGTGTTCATGTTCGATCGAATCGGACGCATCGCAGATGAAACGCCGTTTGTTGTAGAATGGTTTGTGCGAAATGGCATCCGGGTGTGGAGTACCCAAGAGGGTGAGCAACGATTCGACAACCACACTGACAAATTGTTGAACTATATCCGCTTCTGGCAGGCAGACGGTGAAAGCGAAAAAACTTCTGTCCGTACCCGTACCAGCCTGCGGCAGCTTGTGGAAGAAGGACACTTCAAGGGCGGCAGTGCGCCGTATGGTTATGACCTTGTGAAAAGTGGCCGCATCAACAAGCGCAAGCACGAACTGTATGAACTGCACATCAACGAGCGTGAAGCTGCCGTAGTTCGGATTATTTTCGATAAGTATGTGCATGAAGGCTATGGACCGCAGCATATCGCAACTTATCTGAATGATAACGGCTACCGCGCAAGGTCTGGGAAATGCTGGCATCCGGCAAGTATCCGTGGAATGGTTCGGAACCTGACCTATACAGGCGTTCTCCGCTGTGGGGATGCCCATTCGGAATTGCTGCAAGAGTTGCAGATCATCCCAGCGCAGCAGTTTGAAGCCGCCCAGCGTATCCGTGAAAATCGTTCTAACCGTGCAGCACAAGAATCCGAATATCGCGTTCCGCTGAACATTCACGGACAATCTCTGCTTTCGGGCAATGCTTATTGTGGACATTGCGGTGCAAAGCTGACCTTGACTTCCAGCCGGAAGTGGCGCAAGCTCTCCGATGGAACACTGGACGATACGCTCCGTGTCCGTTATACCTGTTACGGAAAGCTCCGTAAGCAGACCGGCTGCACCGGGCAGACGGGTTACACGGTACATATTTTGGATGAGATCATTGATAAGTCAGTCCGTCAGATCTTTTCCAAAATGAGAGGCATTCCGAAAGAGCAGATCATTACAAGGCGTTACGAGCGGGAAGTTGTCGAACGCAAGAATCATCTGCAAACTATTCAGGTAGAGCGGGATAAAACCCAAAAAGACTTGATTTCCCTGAAAGCCGAGATTCTTGCCTGTATCAAAGGCGAGAGCGTCTTTCCCAAAGAAACCCTTGCCGAGATGATTACAGCGCAGGAGGAAAAACTTCGGGAATTGGATGCTCTTTATGAATCTTCCTATGCAGAAACAGAAAAAACTGCCGAACTGATGGACAACGTATCAAAACTGTACGAAGAACTGATTTCTTTTTCTGATCTCTACGACAGTGCCAGTTTTGAAGCAAAGAAAATGATCGTCAATCAGCTTATCCGCAGGGTAGATGTTTATCGTGGGTATCAGCTCAACATTACCTTCAACTTCGACCTTACGCCGTACATTGAAGGGGATGATACAGCAGCCTGCTGAAAAAACGGGCGGAAAACATTCCTTTTTGAAAATGGTGTAAAGTCAAACGTTGGGGGTTGTATAGGAACCGCCTGCAAAAGCCTGAAAACGGTGCAGGCGAAGCAATGCAGCCCCCAAAAATCGGCTTCAGCAAAAAGAAAAGCACCATACTTCCTACGAAGTACAGTGCTTTTTTGGTGGAGAATACCGGGATCGAACCGGTGACCTCTTGCATGCCATGCAAGCGCTCTCCCAGCTGAGCTAAACCCCCAGATGTTTATCCTCATGCCTGACGACATGGGTTATTATACCAGCCGGAGGGGCGCTTGTCAACGTTTTTTTACAAAAATCTCTCCTCTTTTTTCAGCGGTGCAGTGTGCCCGGAAGCTTTTGACGCAGCTGCGTTTTTCTCGGGCTGTTCTGCCGCAAAAGGCCGCAGCATTACCTGTCCCATTTGTCGCACAGAGCGTTGATCTGATCAGCAAATTTGGCCAGATCCTTGTTGGCACCGCCCTCGTTGTGCTCAATGACCCGCAGCAGGCGCTTGCCGGCGCTGAGCAGCCGCTGGAACACGGTAGCGGCGCGGTTTGCACCCTCGCCTGTCCTCTGCTCCACACGGACCTTCGTGCCCTCCTGCAGGCAGACTGCACCCTCGGCACCAATGGCCCACTGCGCACCATTGTAGGGTGCACAGGCGGTAAAGCCCTGCTCGGTCAGGGTGTCCACAAAGCGGTTCTCCACCTCGTCCTCGCCGTGGATCACGAACACCCGCCGGGGCTTTTCCGTAAAGGCGTTCACCCAGCGCAGCAGACCGTCCTTGTCCGCGTGGCCGGACATGCCGGTCAGCTGACAGATCTCGGCCTTTACCTCGATGGGCTCACCGAACAGCTTGACCGAGTCCACCCCTTCGATGAGGGTGCGCCCCAAGGTGCCCACGGCCTGAAAGCCCACGAACAGAATGGTACATTCCGGCCGCCACAGGTTGTGCTTGAGGTGGTGGCGGATGCGTCCGGCTTCGCACATGCCGCTGGCAGACAGGATGACCTTGGGCGTGCGGTCTGTGTTGATCATGCGGGAGTCATCGCTGGTCACGCTGATGCGCAGCCCCGGCACGTTGATGGGATCAATGCCCTTTTCCAGCAAAGCGCGGGTCTGGGCGTCAAAGCAGTCGGGGTCTGTATCCCGGAAGATGCGGGTGGCTTCGGTGGCCAGCGGGCTGTCGATGTAGACCGGGAAGTTGCCGTGTCCTTTGACAAGGCCTTTTTCCTTGATCTCCCGCAAAAAATACAGCATCTCCTGCGTGCGGCCCACCGCAAAGCTGGGCACCACCACGTTGCCGCCCCGGTCAAAGGTGCGCTGCAAGATTTTTGCCAGCTCTGCCACATAGTCCGGCCGGGGGTCGTGGTTGCGGTCGCCGTAGGTGGACTCCATGAACACATAGTCCGCCTGCTGGATATAAGTAGGGTCCTTTATGATGGGCTGATTCAGATTGCCGATATCGCCGGAGAACACCAGCTTTGTGGTGGTGCTGCCCTCGGTGATCCACAGCTCTATGCTGGCAGAGCCCAGCAGGTGCCCCACGTCCACGAACCGCGCTTCGATGCCCGGGGCAAGCTCGATACGCTTGCCGTACTCCACACCCCGGAACAGGCGGCAGGCGGCTTCGGCATCCTGTATGGTGTACATGGGCTCCACCGGCTCTGCGCCGGCGCGCTTGCCCTTGCGGTTTTTCCACTCGGCTTCAAACTCCTGAATATGCGCCGAGTCCCGCAGCATGATGCCGCACAGCTCCACGGTGGGGATGGTGGCGTAGATCCTGCCCCGGAAGCCATTGTGCGCCAGCAACGGCAAAAGACCGGTATGGTCGATATGGGCATGGGTGATGAGCACAAAGTCGATCTCGCCGGGGGCTACGGGCAAGGGCTGGTTCTCGTACACATTTTTGCCCTGCTCCATGCCGTAGTCGATGAGGAAACGCTGCCCCGCCGCTTCCAGCATGGTGCAGCTGCCGGTCACCTCGTGGTTCGCGCCTAAAAATGTCAGCTTCAATGCAAAACACCTCCGGTTCGTTTTATGGTTTTAGTATAGCATATTTTTAAGGTACACGCCGCACAAATCTGCGGGAAGTTTACGGGCATAATGCCGAATTGCAGAAAAAATTTTTATACAATCTTGACAAACCACCCTGTTCTGTTATAAACTTAGGATTGTATGACGTTCGTTCGTATTTTATGAGTCTTTTTAAATAGAGAGGTAGAAATTTATGGTTCGTAACGATTTGCGCAACGTTGCCATTATCGCTCACGTTGACCACGGCAAGACCACCCTGGTGGATGCCCTGCTGCGTCAGAGCGGCGCTTTCCGCGACAATCAGGCCGTGGCCGAGCGCGTGATGGACAGCGGCGATATCGAGCGTGAGCGCGGCATCACCATTCTGGCTAAGAACTGCTCCTGCACCTACAAGGGCGTCAAGATCAACATCGTCGACACCCCGGGCCACGCCGACTTTGGCGGCGAGGTGGAGCGCGTGCTGAAGATGGTCAACGGCGTGCTGCTGCTGGTGGACGCTGCCGAGGGCTGCATGCCCCAGACCCGCTTTGTGCTGCAGAAGGCTCTGCAGCAGAACCTGAGCCTGGTGGTGGCTATCAACAAGATCGACCGTCCCGATGCCCGCATCAAGGAAGTCATCGACGAGGTGCTGTACCTGCTGATGGATCTGGGTGCTACCGACGAGCAGCTGGAGTGCCCCATCCTGTTCTGCTGCGGCCGTGACGGCACCGCCAGCCTGGACCCCGATGTGCCCGGCACCGACCTGATCCCCCTGTTTGACACCCTGCTGAGCACCATCAAGCCGCCCGAGGGCGACCCTGAAGCTCCCTTCCAGATGCTGGTCTCCTCTGTGGACTACAACGAGTTCGTGGGCCGCATCGGCATCGGCCGTATCCAGAACGGCGTTGCCAAGGTGGGTGAGGAAGTGGTCGTGTGCGACTGGCACAACCCCGACCTGAAGATGCGCGGCCGTCTGACCAAGCTGTACGACTTCCAGGCCAACGGCCGTCAGCCGTGCGACAACATCACCGCAGGTGATATCGTGGCATTCTCCGGTCTGCCGGACGTGACCATCGGCAACACCCTGTGCAGCCCCTCCAACGTGGAGCCGCTGCCCTTCGTCAAGATCAACGACCCCACCGTGGAGATGACCTTCTCGGTCAACGACAGCCCGCTGGCCGGCCGTGAGGGCAAGTTCGTCACCAGCCGTCAGATCCGCGACCGTCTGCAGAAGGAACTGCTGAAGGACGTGGCCCTGAAGGTGGAGGACTCCGCCACCACTGATTCCTTCCGTGTCATGGGCCGTGGTGAGATGCACCTGTCCATCCTCATCGAGACCATGCGCCGTGAAGGCTATGAGCTGCAGGTCTCTCCCCCGCACGTTCTGACCAAGGTCATCGACGGCAAGACCTACGAGCCTATGGAGCACGTTGTCATCGACGTGCCCACCCAGTATCAGGGTGCCGTCATGACCGGTCTGGGCCAGCGCAAGGCCATCCTGCAGCAGATGGAGTCCCTGGGCTCTGACCGTGTGCGTCTGGAGTTCCGGATGCCCAGCCGCGGCCTGTTCGGCTACCGCAACCAGTTCCTGACCGATACCCACGGCGAGGGCATCATCAACCAGATCTTTGACGGCTACGATGTCTGGGCTGGCATGATCGCCAACCGCTCCACCGGTTCTCTGGTCAGCTTTGAGACCGGCGAGGCCGTCACTTACGGCCTGTTCAACGCTCAGCAGCGCGGCACCCTGCTGGTGGGCCCCGGCGAAAAGGTGTACGAGGGCATGGTCATCGGCTACACCGCTTCAGGCGAGGATGTGGACGTGAACGTCTGCAAGACCAAGCACCTGACCAACACCCGTTCTTCCGGCTCCGACGACGCTCTGCGCCTGATCCCCATCAGCAAGCTGAGCCTGGAGGGCTGCCTGGAGTTCTTGGCACAGGACGAGCTGCTGGAGGTCACCCCGGAGAATCTGCGTATCCGTAAGCAGATCCTGAACCACGACCAGCGCATGAAGGCCAAGAGCAAGCTGAAGTAATTTTACAAAAGCATCCTTATTATAGCAGCGCAGAAGCACCTACGGGCGTTTTTGCGCTGCTTTTTTCATAACTGACAAATTACTCAGCATTTTTTGCAAAAAGGGCTTGCAAAAGTGCGGTGACTGCGGTATAATATTTTTCGCAGTCACTGATATGCCTCTTTAGCTCAGTCGGTTAGAGCACCTGACTGTTAATCAGGGTGTCGCCTGTTCGAGTCAGGCAAGAGGCGCCAGCAAGCGATGGATATTCTTCCATCGCTTTTTTGTTTATCTGCATCTTTTTCGCCCTTTCTTTACGGTTCTTAAAAAATATCGCCTTGAAGAACCCTAGTGGTTGTGGTATACTTTTATAAGTTTATAGGCGTGAAAAAGGTACTGTGCAGGCTGCACAGTCTTTTCTACCCACAGACAGGCGCTCCCCGGTCAGAAGACTGCCGTGCAGGAGCGCAGTTTTTTCGTTGGTCAAATCAGCAGGCAAGCCGGTGGTCTTGTGCGGCAAACGCAGGGCGGCAGGGCGGCTTGGTGTCGTTTGAATAAATCTTGAGAGTAAAAGGAAACATCTATGCGTTATACCTACGTCCGGCAGCACGATACCACCGACTGTGCGGCTGCCTGTCTGGCCATGGTGTGCCTGCACTACAAAAAGGAAGTTACCATTACCCGCCTGCGGGATATGATGGGCACCGACCTGAAAGGCACCAACCTTGTAGGCCTGCAAAAAGCCGCCAATGAACTTGGTTTTACCACCGCCGCAGTCCGCGTGGACCGCGAAAACTTTCTGAGCGATTTCTCGCTTCCCTGTATTGCACAGGTCATCACCGATCAGGGTCTGGCTCACTTTGTTGTGGTGTTCAAAAAGACCACTATCAAGGATGATGGCGCACGCCGCAAGCATATGCTGCAGGACGCCGAGAGCCGCAAGGAAGAAGAGGAAAAGGGCAAAAAACATAAGTGCAAGGATTACGTCATCATCGGCGACCCCGGCACGGAACTGAAAAAGATCAGTCTGGACGAGTTCTACAAGAACTTTACCGGTGTTCTGCTGCTTTTGAACCCCACCTCGGAGTTCAAGGGCGGCAAGATTGAAAAGGGCGGCATGATGAAGCGGTATATCAACCTGCTGCTGCCCCAGAAAAAGCTGTTCTTCTACGCCATCCTCAGTTCGATCATCACCACCATTCTGGGCATCGCGTCCTCCATGTTCAATAAGATTCTGATGGACGAGGTGCTGCCCTACGGGTTGAACAGCCTGCTGGTCACATTGATCCTGGTGTTCAGTGTGGTCAGCATTACCAGCACGCTGATCGGCTTTGTGCGCCAATGGGTGCTGATCCATCTGTCCATTAAGATCGATATCCCGCTGATGCTGGGTTACTTCGGGCACATCTTCAACCTGCCCATGAAGTTCTTTGCCACCCGCAAGACCGGTGATATCACCACCCGTTACTCGGACGCAAACACCATCAAATCTATCTTTACCAGCATCGCGCTGAGCCTTGTGATGGATATCTCCATGGCTGTCATCACCGGCATCATTCTGTTCCGCATGAACGCCATGCTGTTCTCCATCTCGCTGTTCATGGCGCTGGTCAGCATCCTTCTGGTGCTGGTGTACAAGCAGCCTTATAAAAAGATCAACGAAGAGAGCATGGCACAGTCTGCTGCGCTGAACAGCCAGATGATCGAGAGCCTGCGCGGCATCGAGACCGTCAAGTGCAATGCCAACGAGCAGACCGAGCTGGATAATCTGGAACGCGAGTACATGAAGAGCCTGAAGATCAGCCTGCGCTCCAGCCGCATCAGCACCACGCAGGGTCTGATCTCTTCCTTCATCTCCACCGGTTTCAGTATGCTTACCACCTACGTGGGCATCACGCAGGTGCTGAACGGCGAGATGACGCTGGGCGGCTTTATGGCCTTCAGCACCCTGTCCGGCTACTTCACCTCCCCCCTGAGCAACCTGATCGGTCTGCAGATGCAGATTCAGGAAGCCAGCATCTCCATGAAGCGTCTGACCGAGATCATGGACTACCCCTCTGAGTACGAGACCGCCGAGGGTGTGGAGCAGAGCGAGCTGGACAAGGTGGAGGGCGACATTGAGTTCAAGGACGTCACCTTCCGCTACGGCAACCGCGCTCCCGCGCTGGATCACATCAGCTTCACCATTCCCGCCGGTAAAAAGGTGGCGCTGGTGGGCGGCAGCGGCAGCGGCAAATCCACCATCACCAAACTGCTGCTGAAGTACTACGACCCCGAGGACGGCGAGATCGACATAAACGGCGCAAATCTGGCCGAGTACACCAACAGTTCGGTGCGCCGCGCCATTGCCTATGTGCCCCAGAACATCGAGCTGTTCAGTAAGACCATCTACGACAACATCCGCATCTCCCGCATGGATGCCACGCTGGACGAGGTGAAGGAAGCTGCCAAGAAGGCCGATGCCCATGAGTTTATCCGTCACCTGCCGCTGCAGTACAACACCTATCTGGAGGAAGCCGGCAACGGCCTGTCCGGCGGTGAGAAGCAGCGTATCGCACTGGCACGCGCCTTCCTGAAGGACTCTAACCTCTACATTCTGGACGAGTCTACCAGTAATCTGGACTTTGCCACCGAGACGCTGATCTTCAACATGATCTACGAGCAACTGGCAGACCGCTCCATGCTGATCGTGGCGCACCGCCTTTCTACCATCCGTGACTGCGACCTGATCCTTGTGATGGATCACGGCAAGATCGTGGAGCGCGGCAACCATGAGGAACTGATGGCAAAGAATGGCCGCTATGCCGAGCTGTGGAATATGCAGCAGGGCATCTTCCGCAAGCGCAAGCAGGAGCCTGTTGAACAGCTGCCCTCCGCTACGGTGGAAGAGGACGACGACGGCGAGTCCATCACCTACTGACCGCACCGCATCCGCAGCCTTTGCCCGGATGCAGCATAAGCGCTTTCCCGCTGGGAAACCAAAAAATGCCTCGTTATGGTGTGCCCGGAGGCAGACGCTTCCGGGCACCTTTTTGTTTCGGTTCACATTAAAAATATAACAGGATTAGGGGTAATTTATCATGAATGAGATCAAAGTTGCTGAAAACAAGACCCTCAAGCTGACCAATGTCCTCTCCCGCCTCGTGCGCCCTGAGGAACTGGGCAATCTGCCGGTCATCCTGACCCAGATGCAGAACTTTATGAAGAGCAACGGCGCACAGCCTATCGGCCCGCTGGTACAGGCGGTAAAGATGGGTACCGGCCCGGATCATGTGCCGGAACTGTACATGATGCAGCAGGCTACCCAGATGATCACCCAGATGGAGCCCGGCTACCACATGGACGCTGTGCTGCGGGTGAAGAACTGTCTGTACGCCCACTACACTGGTCCGATGAGCCACAACCAGCTGGCTACCGCCAAGCTGCAGATCATGGCCTTTGAAAACGACATCAAGCTGACCGGCGACAACTATACCATCTATGTCAATCAGGACGATGACGATGCCGTGATCGACGTATTTATGGAGACCAAATAATTATGACGACAACCATTCAGAACCTTTCGGATCTGCAGGACCGCCGGATCATGATGGACAAAAAGCTGCCCCCCTACGGGTATGCTTTTGTCATTCTGACCGGTCTGTTCATGATTTTTCTGGTGATCTGGAGCACCCAGACCAACCGCATCTATGTCAGCCAGAACAGCGGTGTGGTGCAGGCCGCCAACAAGACCTACATCATGTCCAGCTACTCCGGCTCCATCACCGAACTGTATGTCTCTGAGGGCAGCTATGTGAACGAAGGCGACCTGATCGCCCGGCTGAAGAGCACCGATCTGGATATGCAGAAGGATAACCTGCAAAGCCAGCTGGATATCTACCAGAAGCAGCTGGATCAGTACAACAAGCTGCTCAAATGCATTCAGGACGACACCAACTATTTCGACGAGACGAATGCCGAGGACCAGCCCTACTACTACCAGTACCAGACCTACAAAAGCCAGGTAGCGCAAAAGACCTTTGACGCCACCACCTATCAGGCTGCCGGTTACTCCGACACCCAGATCAAGGCTTTGATGGAGCAGAACCAGAGCGAGCTGGAGTCTTTGTACTACTCTACCATGCAGTCCATCTCCCAGAGCATTACCAGTGCACAGGTCAACGTGGATAACCTGCAGGCGCAGCTGGATTCCCTGAACACTGGTGCCAACGATTACTTCATCTATGCGCCCACCTCCGGCGTGATCCACATGGACAGCCCTTACAAGGAGGGCATGGTGCTGAGTGCCGGTTCTGCACTGGCTACCGTTGCCAGCGAGAACGATGATCTGGAGATCATGGCCATGGTGACGGTGAACGACCGCCCCCTACTGCATGTCGGCGACCCCTGCAAGATCGCCATCACCGGCCTGTCGGAGTATTCCTACGGCACGCTGACCGGCACGGTCACCTCCATTGACAGCGATGTGACCTCCAGCAACAACGGCTCCTACTACAAGATGACCATCAAGCCCGACGCCACCTATGTGGTGAGCCGCAGCGGCGACAAGGTGGATCTTTCCAACGGTATGAGCGTGACCGCCCGCGTGGAATACGATCAGGTCACCTATTTTGAGTATGCTATGGAGGCTCTGGGCGTGCTGTTCCGCTAAAAACGGATTACGCAGCACGGCAGGATGCCCCCTTCTACACCACCCCAAAGAGGTACAAACAACATGATTCGAACCGCAAAGAAACTGGCCGCCTGTGTGCTGATGCTGGGTGTGCTGGTATGCGGCACCGCACTAAGCGCTGCCGCAGCCAGTCTGCCCGTTGAAGAGCAGAACGGCGTTTCACTGCCATGGCTCAAGGACGTGCCCGCCGAGAGCATTGCCACCGGCAGTTACTCTGCCAATATGCTGCTGGGCGCTTCTCAGCAGCTGTCCCCCGTGGTCAGCCCCAGTTACAGCACCGACTCTGTGGTCTTTTTGACCGATGACAGCAGCGTGCTGACCGTAAGCAGCAGCGGCGTGGTACAGGCTGTGGGCGTTGGCACTGCCACCGTTACGGCAGCAGCCGGCAACCAGATCTGCGCCTACACCATCGTGGTATCCATGGACTCCTCCATGATCGTGACCGAGATGGACCTTTCCCTCTCCTCCAACACCATCTATGTGGGCAACTCGGTGTCGGCTTCGCTGCAGGTGCGCCCCAGCTCTGCTTCCAACTACGCCACTGTCACCCTGACCTCCTCTAACGAGAAGATTGCTACGGTGAACAGCTTTGGCCGTGTGACCGGCGTAGCTCCCGGCAAAGCCACCATTACCGCAACCTGCGGCTCGGTGGTAGCCACCACCACCGTTACGGTGCTTGCCCTGCCCACGGATTCCTCCACCGGCACAAGCGGCACCACCTCCAACAACAGCGGACAGGTGATCACCCCCAACACCAACTACATCGTGCTCAAGCCCGGTGCCACCCGCACCATTACGGCCAAGGCCACCCCTGCCAGTGCATCCCAGTCCTTCACCTTCAAGTCCGGCAACAGCAGCATTGCCACGGTCAGCCCCACGGGCGTGGTCACGGCGGTAGGCACCGGTTCTACCTCCATTACCATCTCCAACGGCAAGGCTACTGCCATGGTCACCGTCATCGTGAACCGCTCGGCAGATGCCGCCTCCGGCAGCGACAGCAGCAATGACGGCACGAACACCCCGGACGACAGCACCACTATCCCGCTGGACCCTGTGGTGCAGACTATTCAGGACAGCACCGAGGATCAGGTGGTGTTCGCCCAGTCTGAGGTTCCCATCGTGACCGGCGAGATTCTGAACGCCCTGCGCACCACCGGCAAAACCCTGTGCGTGGTGGGCGATGGCTATACCCTGAACGTTTCCGGTAAGGAGGTGAAGAGTACCACCAGCGAGATCGACACCGCCATCACCTTCACCGAGAGCGAAGAGGGGCTGGAGTTTGAGCTGGATAACGGCCGTACCCTTCCCTGCGCGGTGCAGCTGGAACTGGACGTGAGCACCTACTCCCGCCTGTACCTGTACAACACCATCAGCAACAAGTGGCAGTTCCTGAACAGCTACAAGGACGGCGTCATCACCGCCGACACTGCCGGCCGCTACCTGCTGACCAACCAGAACCTGCGGTTCGGTGATATCAACTGGACCTTCTTCATCGCAGGCGGCGTGGTGGTGATCCTCATCGCCATTGCCTACATCGTGCTCAAGAAGCGCTACTGGTTCTGGTAAGCTCCTCTTCCCCTGCATATACGACCGCCCGCTGCACAACATTTCGTGCAACGGGCGGTTTTGTGTTTTAGACGATTTTGAGATGATTTTTACTGTGGTTCAGAAACGCCTGTGGGCGGTTCTAAACCACTTTTTCACAAGAAGAGATGCCCTTTAGGGGATGGTTTTTCCTGTGAAAAAACAAGTCTGGAAAATCCGCAGATTTTCCAGACTTGTAAAATTAAAAAATATTCTTCCACTAAAAATGGTCAGAGCACACAGCGGAGACCATTCTAAATCTTATTCTCCCCGGTCACTCCACCGTTACGCTCTTGGCAAGGTTGCGGGGCTTATCCACATCGCAGCCGCGCAGAACAGCCATATAGTAAGCGAACAATTGCAGCGGCACGATGAGCTGCAACGGCATCAGAATGTCGTCATACTCGTCCAAGCGGATGACCTCGGTGGCAACGCCCTCCGGCACCTCCGCGTCCTTGGTGGTGAACAGCAGCACCCGCGCCCCACGGCTGCGGGTCTCCTTGGCGTTGGAGATGGTCTTTTCGTAGACGTTTTTCTGGGTAGCCAGCGCAATCACCGGCACACCGTCCGTGATCAGGCTGATGGTACCGTGCTTCAACTCCCCTGCTGCGTAGGCATCCGAGTGCACATAGCTGATCTCCTTCAGCTTCAGGCTGCCCTCCAGCGAGAGGGCATAGTCGAACCCGCGCCCGATGAAAAAGCAGCTCTGGGTGTTCACATAGCGGCTGGCAAGGTACTTGATCTGCTCGCAGTCCGCAAGGCGGGACTTAATGACCTCTGGCGCGTGCAGCAGCTGGGCGGTGTAATACTTTGTCTTTTCCTCGGTCAACTGCCCCCGCGCGTAGGCCAGACGCAGGGCAAACAGGTACAGCACGCACAGCTGCACCATATAGGCCTTGGTGGACGCTACCGCGATCTCCGGCCCTGCGTAGGTGTACATGACGTAATCCGCTGCCCGGGCAATGCTGCTGCCCACCACGTTTACAATGGCCAGCACCGGCACGCCCCGGCTCTTGGCCAGCTTGAGGGCGGCCAGCGTATCGCTGGTCTCGCCAGACTGGCTGATGATGATGACCAGATCCTCCGGCTTCAGGATGGGGTCGCGGTAGCGGAACTCGCTGGCGATATCCACTTCTGCGGGCACCCGGGCCAGCGCCTCAATGGCGGTCTTGCCCACCATGCCGGCGTGCATGGCCGTACCGCAGCCCACCAGATGCACTGTGCCTATGCTGCGCAGCTTTTCATCCGTCAATTCCGGGATGCGCAGCTCCGGCAGGCCGTTCTCCACCCGGGGGCTGACCGTTGCCGTAATGGCGGCGGGCTCCTCGTTGATCTCCTTGAGCATAAAGTGGGGGTAGCCGCCCTTTTCCGCGGCTTCCATATCCCAGTCTGCGGTCAGCTTTTCGCGCTCCACTGCCTCGCCGAACTCATTATAGAAGCGGATGCCCTGTGCCGTGCACACGGCCATATCCCCTTCCTCCAGCACGCTGTAGCTGCGGGTGTACTTGAGCAGCGCCGGGATATCCGACGCCACAAAGTTTTCGCCCTCGCCCCAGCCCACGATGAGCGGGCTTTCCCGCTTGACCGCAAAGATAGTGTCCGGGTAGTCCTTGAACAGCACCGCCAGCGCATAGCTGCCCCGCACCTTGGCAAGCGCAGCCTGCAAAGCCTGTAAAGGCTCGCCCTGATAGCAGCTGTCGATGAGCTTTACCAGCACCTCGGTGTCGGTCTCGCTGGCAAAGGTGTAGCCTTTAGCAATCAGACGCTCCTTTAAAGCGCCGTAGTTTTCAATAATGCCGTTGTGCACGATGCTGACCCGGGGTGTGGAGTGCGGGTGGCTGTTCACGTCGCTGGGCTCGCCGTGGGTCGCCCAGCGGGTATGACCGATGCCACAGCTGCTCTGGGGCAGCGCCAGCTCTTCCAGCTTACTGCGCAGGGTGGAAAGCCGCCCCTTGCTTTTGACCACGCGGATACCGTCCCTCTGGGTAAGCGCCACACCGGCAGAATCGTACCCGCGGTACTCCAGTTTTTCCAAACCGTCCAGCAGCACCTGCTGGGCGCTGCGCATCCCGACATAACCTACAATGCCACACATACAAAATACCTCCAGACCGACTGCGGCGCGCCGAAATGCGCTGCTGCACAGTCAGTTTCCTCTATCAAAGTCTATGTTCTTGTATGGCTTTCTTTGCAGGGTTCTGTTTCGGTATTGCTGCCGGTTTTTGCCCTGTTCTGCGGCTGGTATAGCCCTCAGCCGGAGAAACACCCGCCGAATCTTTCGATGATTCCTCTCCTCGTCACCCTCACGGCTGTCACCCGTGTGGCCCGGCGCTTTACGTCAGCTTGTGGTACACATTCCTTCTTTCAATGTTTTGTGGTTCAGTGCATCCCCAGCATTTTATGCAGTTTGGGCTGCCACTTCAGCTTGTACAGCAGCAGTAGATTGCACAGTGCGCGGTCGTACAGGGCAAAGGCCACGTTGCCCATGCCCAGTGTGAGCAGGGACATTGCCAGTGCGGTGGTGCGCAGCTCCTGCGAGACGCTGCCCGCCGGTACCAGCACAAGCAGCAGACCGTACATGGCAAGCACCGCCGCGTTGCACAGCAGCAGCTTACACACCAGCTGCAATGCCCGGGGACGGATGCGGTCAAACCGGGGCTTTACCAGCGGGTAATAGCCCAGCAGCACCGTGAAGATCAGGGCGATCTCTTTATCCGGCACAAAGAGCAGCCCCAGCAGGCTGACGGCGGCGTAGGCCGTCCACGCCATGGTGATGCCGCACTCCATGCACACCGTTGCAATGAGAAAGCTGGCCACCGCAGGCGCGATGAACATGGCAATGGGGATGATGGTGCCCAGCAGCATCAGTGCCACGCACAGTGCCGCTGCCATGCCGCAGTAGGCCATGGACCAGCTTTTGCTTTTTCGTTTCTTCATGGGATCTCCCATTTTTCGGTATCGGCGTCCTGCTCCAGCGGGTAGACCGCGTGTTGCAGACCCAGGATCATGATATTGTTCAGCAGGGTGTCGTTCAGCTTGAGATCCAGCATCTTGTACGCCCGCATCAGATCGTTGACCGCTGCCAGCGCCTGCCGCCGGGCGTTCTCTATGGCGGCAGCCTGTCCGTTGAGCTCGTTGACCACAAACACGTTGTACTGGCCGTTGCGGCGGTCGGCTTCAAAGCGCTCGGCCTTGTCCAGCAGATAGAAGATGCGGCCGATGCAGCTGCCGATGTACCGCATACTCTTGCGCTGGTTGGGGTCATCCGTAGCCAGCGTGGAGTACAAAGCGCCGTAGACGTTGCTCATAGGCTCGGCGGCAAGGGCGTAGTTTTTGGCGCTCAGGTTCATCTGCACCACCGCCTGCTCCCGCTCCTGCGCAAACAGCCGCTCCAGTGCCGGGTTCTCCTGCCGTGCTTTGTCGTAGGCGCGGCGCAGCAGCAGCTTGTCCACTGCACGGCGCACGCGCTTCGCCGGGCGCAGCTCGCTGTACTTGCGGTCCTGCAAATTATGCCAGCCCATCAGGATCTCCGTCTGCGCCGCCTGCCGGATGCCCAGCGTCTGGCACATCATGCTGCGCTGGAACGGCGTACCGGGCACCCGCTGCCGTTTGCAGGTGGGCATACGCCCCGCCAGACTGTCGGACAGAATGGCAAACAGTACCCCGTTGGTGCGCAGCAGATGGCAGGCGTAGAAGCCGTAAGACTTATACATCTGCCGCCGCACCCCGCGGAGGTAACGCATATAGGTATTGTAGTCCCGGATCGTCAGTTCCGGCAGATAGGGCCGCATCCGTCCCTTCATAAGAGCCAGCCATCCTTTCTGTACAGTTTTTGCATCCTGCGGTCAATAAGGTTAGTATAATCCTTTTTATGCGCCAGCGCAACCACCGGATGCAAAAACTGCCGTAATTTGTCATTATGCCGAATTTTGTGAAATCTATTTTTCTATTAAAAACACCCGCAGACCGTCTCTTTTCAGCAAAAGATGATCTGCGGGTGTTTGTGCCGGATTTTCCCGAAAAAAGACACACTTTTTCAGTGCAATGTCTGCCGGGAGCGGGGCTTAAATGCCCTTACTTCTTTTCAAAATGGGTGCGCTTGCCGTCAAAGCCGGATTTGGGCATGGGCTTTGCCACCTTCTCGGTCTTGGGGGCGTTATAGTACATATACAGCTGGCAGGGGATCATGCCGTTGTACATCTTGCGGCGCTTGTTGGCGCGCTTGCCATAGTGCAGTTCAAAGTCCATATCGGCGGTAATGGCGTACAGACCGGCGCAGGGGCTGGCTTCCATCTGCTGTCCCAGCGTGCGCGCCAGCTTGGCAGCGCCCTCAATAGTGCCCAGACGCTCACCATACGGAGGGTTTGTCAGCACGATGGCCTCCGGCTTTGCGGCAAAGGTGGCAACATCGGCCACCTCAAAGTGGCAGCGGTTTTCCACACCGGCCAGCTTGGCGTTGACGTTGGCCTGTGCCACGGCGGCGGGGTCGATATCGTAGCCGAAGGCCTCAAAGCCCACGTCCAGCTTGGACTCTGCCAGTGCCTTCTGGCGCTGCTCTGCCCACAGGGCAGCGGGCACAAAACTGTAACGCTCGGCGGCAAAGCGGCGCTTCAGACCCGGGGCGATGTTCATGGCCTTCTGTGCGGCTTCGATCAGCAATGTGCCGCTGCCGCAGAAGGGGTCCTCCACCAGACTGTCGCGGCGCACACGGCCAAGGTCGGCGATGGTAGCCGCCAGCGTCTCACGCAGGGGGGCTTCCATGGCGTTGCGGCGGTAACCGCGCTTGTGCAGACCCTCGCCGGTGGTGTCCAGCATGATCTCGCACACATTTTTGCGCAGCATAAAGCGTACCTTGTACTCCACGCCGCTCTCGGGCAGCACGGTGGTGCGGTGGCCCTTCATCAGGCGCTTGACCACCGCCTTTTTAATGACGCTCTGGCAGGCGGGGATACTGGTCAGCTGGCTGTTCAGGGAAGAGCCGGTGACCGGGAAGGCAGCGTCCGCGGGCAGAAACTCCTCCCACGGGATGGAATACACGCCATCGAACAGCTCGTCGAAGGTGGTGGCCTTGTAGCGTGCCAGCAGCAGCATCACGCGCTCCACGGTGCGTAGGTTGAGGTTTGCGGCGGCGATCATCTCAGCCCCGCCGCAGAAGCTCAGACGGCCATCCTCCACCCGGATGTTCTCTGCGCCGATGCGGGTCAGCTCAAATTTAGCGGTGGATTCGCACCCAAAAAAGCAGGGGGCGATCAGTTCAAATTTTGCGGGCATGGTAGTTCCTTTCTGTTCTGTACCGAAAAAACAGACCTGTCCGACCGGGGACAGGCCTGCCTGTGTTCCTTGTGATCCCAGCTGATGTGATGGCTCAGCGGCCACGGCGGCTGCGGGGCGCATAACCGCCGCCCCGGCGGTTGTTGGTCTCGTGATCGAGGTCCGCCATTTTTTCCTCGCTCTGGCTCTTGAAGCGGCTCATCATGTCCTCAAAGCTCAGGTTGTCGGAGCGGGCGGGTGCCTTGGGCTGCCACACGCGGGGAGCAGCCTCCCGGGCAGGGCCACGGCCGCCTTCACGGGGGGCACGGCCTGCGCCGCGACCGCCGGAGCGTCCACCCTCCTGCCCGCCGCGGAAGCCGCCCGGACGAGGGCCTGCGGGGCCGCGTCCTTCCCGGGGCTGACGCGGAGCCGGGGGCAGCAGCCGCTTGATAGACAGCGCGATCTTGCCGTCCGGTGCAATGTTGATGACCTGCACCTTTACTGCATCGCCATCGTGCAGCACTGTGTTGATATCCTGCACGAACTCGTTGGATACCTCGGAAATGTGGACCATGCCGACACGCCCCTCCGGCAGCGCAACAAATGCGCCAAAGGGCTTTACACCGGTCACGCGGCCTTCGAATACGTTCCCTACCTCAATTGCCAAAACTCAATACTCCTTGCTTTCCAAATACTCTCGACCTGCCGCGCGGTCAGTTACCGGTCACATCCACAAAGATGCGCTCATTGGGTGCGGCGTAGTTGTAAGAGTCGCGTGCGACCCATTCGGTGATCTGGTCGGCATCGCCGCTCAGTACGCGCTGCAGTTCCTGATTTTCCGTCTGTTGCTGCGCCACCTGTTCGTTCAGTGTTTCCAGTTCTGCCCGCTTGGAGCTGATGGTGACCTGATTGGAGATATAAGCCGCCAGCATACTCAGCAAAAGCAGCACGAAAAACAGGCGGAACGCCATGGTGACCACTGCATTTTTTCTGCGCTTTTTGCGTCCCGTATTCGTCATTGCCTTACGCTCCTGTCTGAACAGCAGACCTTCTGCGTCTGTTCTCTTACTTTGATACGTTTGAATTATACAACAATGCCCGCTGGTTTGGCAAGTTCTTTTTGGATTTTTTTGCGGTTCTTTCCGCGTTCCGGCGTAATTTGCGGGCAGTTTTAGCCGCAGCGCGGCGGCGGCACAGGGGCTGCACCGCAAAACGGTGCAAAATACGGCCAGGCAGGCGCAAAGCAGCGCCTATCCCCCGCCCCAGCGCCCGCAACGGGATGCCCAGCACCCCGGCGGTGCAAAGGGCGGCTGCAAAGGCTGCCAGCACCATGTACCACCGCAGCACGCCCGCTTTGCTGTACCCGGCGGCATAGCTCTGGCACGCCAGCAGCACCGCGCCGGAAAGCAGCACGTCCGGCACAAAAGCCGCCCTGCCCCGCGCCGGCAGAAACGCCCGCACCGCGCCAAGGGCAGCGCCCAGCATAGCACAGGCGGCGGCTTCCTGCAAGAGCCGGACGGGCAGCAATACCCGTACCATCAGCGCAGCAACCGGTGCCAAAAGCTGCCGGCTGTGCGGGCGGCGGTATACTCCAGCCCATCGAACCGCCCGGTCAGCTTCGCTTCCCCGGCTTCCAGATCCAGTGTCTGCATACTGATCTGCGCACCGGACAGGTGCAAAATGCCCTTGCCGGTCTCCAACGCGGCACTTTCGGCGCTGCAATGCAGCACCCGTTGCACCCCGGTAACGGTCAGCCTGCTGCGGCTCTCCAAGATCAGGTCATGGGGCAGCGGCGGCTTTGCGGCAGCTTTTTCCATAGGCAGTCCCCCTCTGCCAGCATTGTATGCGGGCAGGCAGGGCGGTTATTCCGCGATCACCTCGTACATCTCGCGGGCAACGTCTTTCGTGCGGGGCTCCACATCCGAAAGCACCCGCACCTTGATGGGACGGTTGCCGAAGGTGACCTCGATGATGTCCCCGGCGTTGACGGCCTGACTGGCCTTGGCCACCTTGCCGTTGATGAGGATGCGGCCTGCATCCGCCACCTCGTTTGCCACGGTGCGGCGTTTGATCAGGCGGGAGACCTTGAGATACTTATCCAGACGCATTTAGAGTTGTTCCTTTCCTTTCAGCAAAAAAGCCGCCGCACCTTGTGCAGGCAGCGGCGGCGTGACAGAACCGATTACAGGGTGTCCTTCAGGGACTTGCCGGGCTTGAACACGATGCTGCGGGAAGCAGCGATGGTGATGGGCTCGCGAGTGCGGGGGTTGATGCCCTGACGCTCGGCGCGCTCGCGCACCTCAAAGGTGCCGAAGCCGGAAATGGTGATCTTTTCACCCTCGGTCATTGCCTTGCCCAGTGCCTCAAAAACAGCGCTGACAGCCTGCTCTGCGCTCTTCTTGCTCATTTCGGTGTTTGCCGCAACCTGTGCGATCAAGTCGGTCTTGGTCATATTATTTGCCTCCATCTGATTTGTCTTAAATTCTCTCGTTCTATCGGAGCAGGTCATTCGACCTGAGTACCGCTTTGTTCCTGTTCCAGACACTGCTGTGCAAAGCGCTTGGATGCAAAGGTCAGCGCTTCCTCTGCATCCACCCCTGCAAGCCGGACGGCGTTTACTGCTGCAAACAGCAGCTGGCCTGCGGCTTCCTGCTTTGCAGTGTCCTCTGCCTTGCCAAAAGCCTGCACGGCGGCTTCCAACCGGTGCTGCGCTGCGGCTGCATCCTGCTGCCCAAGGCCGTGCCCGGCGGCACGCTTTTGCAGCTTCTGCGCCCGCATGAGCGCGGGCAGCGTAGCAGGCACGGTGGCCAGCTCGTCCGCAAGGGTAGTGCGCCCCTTTTCCTTATTTTTGAGCGCATCCCAGCCATTTATACCGGCGTTTTCCGCTGCGGAGGACGCAAAGATGTTGGGGTGCCGGAACACCAGCTTTTCGCAGACGTTGCGGCACACGTCCTCAAAGGTAAAGCGTCCCCGCTCTTCCTCCATGGCGGCGTGGAACACCACCTGCATCAGCACGTCTCCCAGTTCCTCCCGGAGCAGAACGGCGTCATCTGCGTCAATGGCCTCCAGCGCCTCGCAGGTCTCTTCCAGAAAGTTTTTGCGGATGGACGCATGGGTCTGCACCTTATCCCACGGGCAGCCGTTTTCCGGGTCCCGCAGGATGCGAATCACCTGCAGCAGCTGCTCCGCCGTATAGGGCGGCTGTGGGTTCCAGTCCAGCACACGTTCCATCTCCTTTTGAAAAGATACTGTAAATTGTACCGCAGCTGTTGCGGTTTTTCAAGCAAAAAGCCGCAATTTTCCAGCATTTTTCATGGTTTTCTGCGCTTTTCACAAAAACAGGACGGTGTCCTGTGGGGGATACCGCCCTGTTGCAGCTTTTTCCGGTTACCGGCTTACAGCTGTGCGCCGCACTTATTGCAGAACAGTGCATCGTCCGAGACGGGCGCGCCGCACTGCGGGCAGGTCTTGCGGGCAGGCTGGGCGGGCTGTTCCGGGGCAGCTTCTTCTGCCTCCTCCATGGGGGCTTCGTAGTCCACCTCAGCAGCCTCGGCCGGGGTCAGGGTGGCCTTCAGGCGGGTGATCTCCTGCTCAATGGTATCGATCATCTCGATGTATTTATCTACCAGCGGCTGGTTCTCCTCCTTGCCCTTGGCAAGACTGTACACCAGTGCACCCAGCTGACGCTGTGCCTTGAGCAGCTTGCCCTGCTCGTTGACCAGCAGCGCCTGCGTCTTGCCCTTTTCAGCCAGATCCATGGCAGCGTTCTTGCCCTTTTCGGCATATTCCAGACCTATCGCTTTGATCTTGTTAAAATCCATAAAAGACACCTCTCTTATTCTGGCAGCATTCTCTGCAGACTGCGGCGCACAGTGCGCCATACCGGAGTCGTATTCCCATTATAGCGCAGCGTTATGGCAATTGCAACGAATGCACCTGTCTCTTATACACATCTCCGAGCCCACGAGACCCTAAGACATCTCG
>ERZ1027078.208-NODE-208-length-22712-cov-5.971532_pt1 | contig 22712 bp, 24 predicted proteins | sample MGYA00519279_ERZ1027078 | MGnify/ENA primary metagenome ERZ1027078 (study PRJEB26926, sample SAMN06164530) | human gut metagenome | biome: ENVO:00009003; feature: ENVO:2100002; material: ENVO:00002003 | host: Homo sapiens | place: USA | collected 2012 ... | reverse complement strand
TCGACTAGTCGTCGGCAGCGTCAGATGTGTATAAGAGACAGGATAATAATGACCTTGCCTTCCACGTAGTTTTTCTGAATGTAATTGCTCTTATATGTCTCCAATTCAATTACCTCCTGTCTGATTGATTTGTTGTGCGTCATGACTCACACGTTTGCTGTGTTAATTCTAAAACAAATATGGGACAAAATGCATTCACAATCTGCCACTTTTCTGTATTAGTTCATAATTATTCTTTTTTCTGAATTAAATTCTTCTCCTGTTTTGAACCGTTATCAAATCGTTCATTTCTTGTATTTCTGCAAAAACTGTGTTAAAATTTTATTACACTAACAGAAGCTGGGAGGTTTTACCGTGAAAGCTCTGCCCTCAACAAAAGAGAGATTTGCATTGGCCTTGATGGAATTACTTGAGAGCAATTCCTTTGAGAGAATTTCTGTCGGGGATATCGTGGGGCTCTCCGGTCTTAGCAGCAGGACGTTTTACAATCACTTTCGGGATAAAAACGAGTTGCTTGCCTATCTCTATCGGATAACTGTCGAGCCTCTGTGGTATACGGATGGGAAGCGAAACTCTCTCGAAACGTTTTTTACTTGCTGCAAGGACAACTTTCTTTATAACGGCACCCTCAAGGGCTTCGGAAACGCTCTATCCTATTACGGGCAGAATGACCTGCGCTCCGAAATAGAAAACAAGGGCGTTGAGGATCTTGTCAGGCTGCTGAACTGGAACCGTTTTCCGGGTGCGATAACGCCGGAATTGAGAGAAGTGCTCCATTTCTTCATGTGTGGTATTACGCGCTATTTTGAAAAGTATTATCTGGATTCCAAAACCATTCAGGTCGACTGGCTTTATACCTTCTGGATCAATTGTGTCCCAGCCTATTTGGCTGAATATCTTGTAAAAGAGCCGGAATAAATCTTTTCCGCAAAACTTATGATACCTCGGTACATGAGATATCGAGATATATTGAGAGAGACAAAAAGAAATCTGTTTTTTCCTCATGAATGCGTTTTACAGTGAAACGCATTCTTTTGACCGTAAAACGCCATATCTCACGGTGCCAGTCCGGCAGCAGGATAATAAGGGCCTATCGTCAACAGCGCATGGTAGAGCGCTGTCAGCCGATAAGCCCTTATTTTCTTTCTGTATGTAGTTGTCGATCCCGGTGAATCCCGCACATAAGCCACATGCCCAGAGTAGGTCTGCATTTTTGGCGTGGGGCTCATAAACCATCAAAAAGGAAGCGCATTGTCGACTTTAATCAAGGAATCGATTCCAGACTAATTACAGAAGCCAACATATAAAGCAAGCGGAGGCCATCGATCTCCGCTTGTTCGTTACCCATATACAATCTCCTGTGAATATTTACGACAGCCCCTATCCATACCCGCAGTATACCGGCCCAAAGAGGATCACTTCCCTGTGAAGGCATTTCAGAGTCAGCGTTTTTCGCCCTCTTTTGCCGCCTTCTCGATGCTGCGAATGGTCTGCAAATATTCCTCCTCCACGGGAGAAAGATTCTGCACCTGATATTTCCTGTATTCCGCCTTTGCCTGCTCCATCGCCTGCGTGTGGCTTACGGTTCCCCCGTCGGTAAGCAGGGCTTCTCCGGTGGAGGCAAGGATGCGGTCCAGGTTCTCTACATAATCGCTCATGCACATGGGCCGGCGGCGCATCGCCTGAATTTCCGCAAAGTCAAAATATCCGGAAACGAGATTGTTCAGTATCTTCAGTTCGTCCGCAGAGAGATAGTTCTTTGCAACAGCAATATCCTTCGCCGTGGGAAAATCCCCGGAAAATGCGGTAAGCCCCATAAATGGCTTTTCGGCATCGGCTCGCTCAAAAATCACCTCTGCGGCGGTATGGCCATGGGCGGCATAGTGCAGCTTGTTCTGCACCATTTTGAAAAAAGCCACCGACTCGGCGCTTTTGGGGTCATAGTCCACGCTAGTAGCGTAGAGGTCGAGGACCTGACGGTACATCACCTTTTCGGAGGAACGGATGTCCCGGATGCGGTCAAGAAGCTCCTTCCAATAGCTGCCGCCGCCGAGATTCTTCAGGCGCTCATCATCCATGGCGAAGCCCTTGATCATGTACTCCTTCAAGCGCTCGGTAGCCCAGCGGCGGAACTGCGTTGCAATGGAGGACCTGATGCGATAGCCCAGAGAGATGATCATGTCCAGGTTATAATATAGTCTTTCGCGCTCCACATTGCGATTTCCCTCGCGGCGAACTTGTCGGAATTTCCGACAGGTTGAACTTTCGTCCAGCTCACCTTCGGAATAGATGTTTTTGATGTGCTCAACCACATTTGCATGGGAAGATTGGAAAAGCTCCTCCATCTGTGCCTGTGTCAGCCAGACAGTTTCATCCTGAAACCGGACATCAATTTTTGTCTCGCCGCTTTCAGACTGGTAAATGATGATATCGCCCTTGTTTTCATCGTTGAGGAAATTACTGCTCATTTTTGTTCCCTCCCGGCTTTTCGGTGGCTTCAGCAAACGCTCGGCTTATTGTTATTATAGTATCACAGAATCGGCGTTTTTTCAACAGACGCCAAGGGAATGATGCCCCTGTGCCTCTTTTTGAGAAAACAAGGGAAAATGTCCGCATCAATCTCTCCATTTCTGCGCCTCCCAAAGCATATCGATATGCCGGCGGGATTTTCGGTTTGTGTTGTTGTAATCGTCTGAGCAGAGCCAGTCGATGAGATAGCATTTGGGGATCATGTACTTCTGCAGCAGCGACAGCGCCTTCAGCTTCCCCACGCGAATCCATTGGCAGACGGTGCGTCGGTTATAGCCTGTGAAGTCCACGGCGGCGGCCACATCCATCACATCCGGCAGCGCAGCCAGCTTGCTCTCATAGTAGCGCCGGAGCTTCTTCTCGTCCTTGGCGCACGGCGGTTGGATGCGGATTTTATAGGGCCGAACTATTTCGCCTCCGTATTTGTACCAGTTCTTCGGCGCTATGTATTTTTCCGGGTTGACCTCACGGTCGTTCATAAAAGCGATCACATCGCTCTTTTTGATGGCGTAGCAGCGGGTTTTCTTGCCGGTGAAGGTGTGGGGAATCAGGTTGAATTGGAGAAGATAGAGAGCCGTCCGTTTGCTGATGTGACAGGCGATCCGCATCTGCTCCTTGCTCATAATCTCTGGGTATCTTTTGAATTCCTTGGCGTCGTATTTCATAACGAAGACTCCTTTCTGTGTTTCGGTCCGAAAGGGTGCTTCGTGTGATTTGTTTTGAGCCGGTTTTTCTTGCATTTATCCGGGAGGCCGCTCGCAAAGCCATACCGGACAAGGGCTTTCTTCTTGCGTATTTTCTTGCCAGCGTGCAAAAAGCTGGTCGTTTTGGGGCATTTCTCATTTCAATTTGAACTCAGGTTTTTTCTGATATGGAGCTGGTCAATACCGGTCGGCGCGTCCAAAATCCGTTGCAGCACAAGGGCTTTCGCCGTTTCCAAAGCTGCCGTCACCGACCACAGCAGACACGGAAATGCCAAGTGCGAACAAGACTCGAAATCAGGTAGTCGCGCAAGCGGCTCGTGGGTTCGAATCCCACCCTATCCGCCAGAAAGTTCCGCCGCGCTCCCAGCAGGAGTGCGGCGGATTTTTTCTATCTAGCCGCATGGACGATCTACTGTTATTTTTGTAAAGATGACAGGTATTTTCGATAATATCTGACAAACATTGTAACTGTTGCGGTACATGCCAGTGTATCTGTAATCGGCTCTGCAAGGTAAACGGCAACGACCGGATCCGGCAATATAAGAGGCAGCAAAAGAATCAGTGGTACTAATAAAAATACTTTACGCACAAGCGCAAGAAACAGGGATGTTTTTGCGTTTTCCAAAGCCACAAACATGATGAAGCTTGGCTGCTATCTGTTCATGGCAATTGTCGGTCTCATTGGGTTTATGAATCTGGCAAACACCATGATCATCAATATCACCACGAAGAAACAGGAATACGGTGTGCTGCAAGCGGTAGGCATGACCAATAAGCAGTTGAATCTGAGCTTACAAATACAGGGCTTGATTTTTACGGTTGGCACCATCTGCGTCGCACTTGCTGCCGGTCTGCCCCTTGGCTATGCACTGTTTTCCTATGCGAAGCATAATGGGATTTTTGGAATGAACGTTTATCACGTTCCTCTTATCCCGATTCTTGTTATGATTCTTCTGGTTGGTATTCTACAAATTGTGCTTTCCCTCGTTTTAAGCAGTAATCTGAAAAAGGAAACGCTGGTTGAAAGAATAAGGTATCAGGGATAGTAGATTCTATAAAAAGCAAGCTGCCGCTCAAGATGGGCGGCAGCTTACCTTTATGCTCCTGACCGTCAGCGGGCTGCTCGTGGTGCTCATCGGGCTCAGGATGTGGGGCGTGCCGTTTCTGCGCCGGATCAGTCCCGAACTGACCAGGCCCTGCCGCTTCCGGGGCAAGGCATTCGCCGCCGGGCTGCTGACCGGCCTGATGCCGTGCGGTGCGCTGTCGTCGATGTGGGTCTTCGCCGCCTCGTCCGGGTCGTGGGCAAGCGGCGCGGTGAGCATGCTCGCCTTCGGCGCGGGCACGTACGTCTTCATGCTTCTGTTCGGCCTGCTCGGGACGTTTCTCCCGAAGCGGTACAACAAATATCTGCTCAAGGGCAGCACGATCCTCATCGTCGCCCTCGGGCTGATCCTGATGACCAAAAGCATCCGGCTGCTCGCCTGACGGCAAGCACAAGCGGCGCGTCCGGTTTCGGACGCGCCGCTTGATTTTTCAGATTTGCGGGGAGATCATTTTCCCGCCTCGGTCTCGCAGTACAGGCAGCGGTAGACGCGCCGCTCCCGATCCGTGAGCACGAACTCCTGCGGCAGCTCGCGCTCGGTCGAGGTGATGCAGCGCGGATTCTTGCACCGCAGCACGCCGCGGATGCGCTCGGGCAGCTTGAGCGTGCGCTTTTCCTGCAGCTCGCCGCCGCGGATGATGTTGACCGTGATGCTCGGATCGACATAGCCGATCAGGTCCCAGTCGAGCTCCATCTCGCCGTCGATCTTGATGATGTCCTTGCGGCCGAGCTTGCCGCTGGTGACGTTTTTGAGGATGGCAACGGTGCAGGCGAGCTTGTCCAGACCGAGGATCTGGTAGAGCTCCATGGCCTTGCCGGCCGTGATGTGGTCGATGACGATCCCGTTTTGAATCGAATCAATAAGCATAACGTTTCTCCTCCCGTCAGTCGATGCCCAGCAGCTTGAGCATGAGCGCCATGCGGATATAGCGGCCGTTTTTCACCTGCTTGAAATAGCAGGCGCGCGGATCGTTGTCCACGGCGGCGGCGATCTCGTTGACGCGCGGCAGCGGGTGCAGGATGCTCATGTCGGGCTTGGCGGTCTCGAGCTTATCCGGTGTGAGGATATAGCTGTCGCGCAGGCGCAGGTAGTCCTCCTCGTTGAAAAAGCGCTCGCGCTGCACGCGGGTCATATACAGCACGTCCAGCTCCGGCATCACGGCCTCGAGCGACGTGGACTGCGTGTAGGGGACGCCGGGCTTTTTGAGATACTCGTCCTTCACGTAGCGCGGGAGCTTGAGCTCCTCCGGGGAGATGAGCACGAAGCGGATGCCCGTGCAGCGGCTCATAGCGGCGACGAGCGAGTGCACCGTGCGGCCGAACTTCAGGTCGCCGCACAGGCCGATCGTCAGGTCGTCCAGCCGACCCTTTTCGCGGTAGATGGTCATGAGGTCGGTCAGCGTCTGCGTGGGGTGGTTGTGTCCGCCGTCGCCCGCGTTGATGACCGGGACCTGCGCGTGCATGGACGCGACCAGCGGCGCGCCCTCCTTGGGATGACGCATGGCGATGATGTCGCTGTAGCAGCTGACGACGCGCACGGTGTCCGCGACGGTCTCGCCCTTGGAGGCGGACGAGCTCTCCGCCGAAGCGACGCCGAGCACCTTGCCGCCGAGCGAGAGCATCGCGCTCTCGAAGCTCAGGCGCGTGCGCGTGGACGGCTCGAAAAACAGTGTGGCGAGGATCTTCCCGTCGCACTTGTGGGCATATTGCTCGGGGTGCTCCATGATCGCGCAGGCGGTGTCGATGAGCTCCATGATCTCCTGCGGGGTCAGCTGCATAATGTCGATCAGATGCTTCATATCACGCCTGACTTTCTGCCTGGATCCAGCTCTCGTCGGAGGGGTTTTCGCGGAAGGCCAGCAGCCGCGCGACGTCGGCCTCGGTGATGTAGCCCTCCTGTGCACCCGTGCTGGCGACGGTGTCCAGATCCGTGAGGCTCACGTTTTTGACCTGCGCTGCGGCGAGCCGCTCCACGCCCTTTTTCATGCCGTAGGTGAAGATGCTCACGACGCCGAGCACCTCCGCGCCGGCTTCACGCAGCGCGTCCACCGCGTCGAGCACGCTGCCGCCGGTGGAGATCAGATCCTCGACGACCACGACCTTCTGCCCCGGGACGAGCTTGCCCTCGATGCGGTTCTGGCGGCCGTGATCCTTGCTGCTCGAGCGGACATAGCCCATCGGCAGACCGAGCAGATGCGCGGCGATGGCGGCGTGGGCGATGCCGGCCGTGGCCGTGCCCATGAGCACCTGCGCCTGCGGATACTCGCGCCTGACCGTCTCGGCGATGGCGCGCTCGACCAGATCACGCGCCTCGGGCGCGGTCAGGATGAGGCGGTTGTCGCAGTAGATGGGGCTCTTGATGCCGCTGGCCCACGTGAACGGCTCCTGCGGGCGCAGGAACACCGCCTCGATCGAGAGCAGGCTGCGCGCAACTTCGTGTTTGATATCCATAGCAGTTCCTCCTGTTGAAAAAGTCTCTGATCCGGCGCTCAGCCGACGAACGCGGCCACGCACCGGCGATAGGCGGCGACAGGATCGTCCGCCTGCGTGATCGGACGGCCGACGACGATGTAGTCCGAGCCGATCTCACGGGCACGGGCCGGAGTCGTCACACGCACCTGGTCGGCCACGTCGCCGTCGGCGAAACGCACGCCGGGCGTCACGGTCAGGAAGCCGGCGCCGCATGCCTCGTGCACCATGCCGGCCTCGAGCGGCGAGCAGACCACGCCGTCCAGCCCCGCCTCGCGGGCATTCGCGGCATATTTGACGATCGTCTCGTTGATCGAGGCGCCGATGAGCAGTTCGCGCTGCATGCGCTCCTCGCTGGTCGAGGTCAGCTGCGTCACGGCGATCAGCAGCGGCCGCGTGCCGTCCTCGCGCGTCAGCCCCTCGCGGGCAGCCTTCATCATCTCGATCGTGCCGGCCGCATGGACGTTGCACATGTCCACGTCGAGGCGCGAAAGTACAGCCATCGCCTTGCGCACCGTGTTAGGGATGTCGTGGAGCTTCAGGTCGAGGAAGATGCGGTGTCCCCGGCGCTTGATCTCGCGCACGATCTCGGGGCCCTCGGCATAGAAGAGCTCCATGCCGATCTTCAGGAAGGGTTTGCGCTCCTCGTCCCGGAACAGGTCGAGGAAGCGGAAGGTGTCTTCTGCGGACTTGAAGTCGCAGGCTATGATTACGTCGCGTTCCATATTGTTTTTGGTTGTTTTTCCGTTCGTTTTTCCGTCCGCCGCCCGGGCTCACTCCACGCAGCCGATGATGTCGCGCAGCCGTTCGATCCCGAGACGCTCCATCTCGGCGGGCAGGGCCTCGATGATCTCCTTCGAGGCGTAGGGATTGACCAGGTTCGCCGCCCCGACCTGCACGGCCGTGGCTCCGGCCATCATCATCTCGATGACGTCCGAGGCGGACTGCACGCCGCCGCACCCCATCACGGGGATCCGGCAGGCACGGGCCACCTGGTAGACCATCCGCAGGGCCACGGGGAAGACCGCCGCGCCCGAGAACCCGCCCATCGTGTTGGCGATCACCGGACGCCGCCGCACCGTGTCGATGCGCATGCCCAGCAGCGTGTTGATCAGGCAGATGCCGTCGGCCCCGGCCTCCTCGCACGCCCGGGCGATCGAGACGATGTCCGTCACGTTGGGCGAGAGTTTGATGAAGACCGGCTTGGTCGTCACGGCCTTCACGGCGCGCGTCACCTCGGCCGCCGCCTCGGGCGACGTGCCGAACGACATGCCGCCGTGCCGCACGTTGGGACACGAGACATTGACCTCGATGATGCCCACCTGCTCCTCGCGGTCGATCCGCTCGCAACAGTAGGCGTACTCCTCGACCGAGAAGCCCGAGATGTTGGCGATCACCGGCTTGTGGAAATACTCCTTCAGCCGCGGCAACTCCTCGGCGATCACGTGGTCGATGCCGGGATTCTGCAGCCCCACGGCATTGATCATGCCGCCGGTGCACTCGGCGATGCGGGGCGTCGGGTTGCCGAAGCGCGCCTCGCGCGTCGTTCCCTTGAAGGAGAACGACCCGAGGATGTTGATATCGTAGAAGTCCTTGAATTCATTGCCGAACCCGAAGGTCCCGCTGGCCGGGATCACGGGGTTGTCCAACGTCAGTCCGCACAGATCGACCGACAGGTCGCGCACCGCGGCGCCCTGCGCCGCACTTTTCGGATCGCTTACCATATCACCTCTCCTTTCTCCAGCACGGGACCCTCCTTGCAGATGCGCTTGTTCCCGTATTTGGTTTTGCACGAACACCCCATGCAGGCGCCGAATCCGCAGCCCATGCGCTCCTCGAACGACAGCTGTCCGTCCTGTTCGACCGCCTCGGCCAGGGCCCGCAGCATCGGCAGCGGCCCGCAGGCGTAGAAGTAGTCGAAGTCGGGATGCCGTTCGGCGATGGCCGTCGTGACGAAGCCCCGGACACCGTGCGAGCCGTCGGCCGTGGCGACCGTCACCCGGCAGCCCAGCGCGCGGAACTCCTCTTCGTAGAAGCACTCCGAGGCGGTGTTGAATCCCAGCACGACCTGCACCTCGCGCCCCTCGGCAAGCAGCTTCCGGGCCAGGTTGTAGAGCGGGGGCACCCCTACGCCGCCGCCGACGAGCAGCGGACAGCGCACCTCGCCGCGGATCGAGAAGCCGTTGCCCAGTCCGGTCAGCAGGTCCAGCTCCGCACCCGCCGCCATGCGGCTCATCTGCTCCGTACCTCCGCCCACGACCTTGTAGATCAGCGTGATCGTGCGTTCATCGTAGTCGCAGACCGAGATCGGACGGCGCAAATACCTGCCTTCCAGCGCAATATTGACAAACTGCCCCGGAGCGGTGATCCACCGCGTATCGCCCGCGAGCACCATGCGCCACACGTTCCGTGTCAGCGGCTCGTTGGATTCGATCCGGTAAACGCCTTTCTTGTATGCGGTTTCCGTATCCATGACGTTACTTCGCATCGATCGTCGAAACACGCAGCGTGATCTCCTCCAGCACGTCGAGCAGCACCCGTACCGTTTCGAGCGCCGTGAAGACCGTCACGTTGTTCTCGACGGCCGTGCGGCGAATCTCGTATCCGTCCAGGCGCGTATTGTGCTGGTTGATGTCGATCGTGTTGATCACGTAGCTGATGTGTCCCTGGCGCAGGGCCTCGATGATCTCCGAGCTGCCCTCGCTCAGCTTGCGGCGCGTGCGGGTGCGGATGCCGTGCTCGCGCAGGAACTCGGCCGTTCCGGTCGTCGCCTCGATGTTGAAGCCCAGGTCGTAGAAGCGCTTCACGAGAGGCAGCGCCTGCAGCTTGTCCTGGTCGGCGATCGTGACGAAGATCGTTCCGTAGTTCGACACATGCATGCCCGTGGCCTGCAGGGCCTTGTAGAGGGCACGCGTGAGTTTGTCGTCGTAGCCGATCGCCTCGCCCGTCGATTTCATCTCGGGCGAGAGGTAGGAGTCCACACCGCGGATCTTGGCGAACGAGAAGGCCGGGGCCTTGACGTACCAGCGCTGCTTCTCCCGTCCGTAGACCTCCGTGATGCCCAACTCGCGCAGCGACTTGCCCAGGATGACCTGCGTGGCGATGTGCGCCATCTGCACGCCCGTGGATTTCGAAAGGAACGGCACCGTACGCGACGAGCGCGGATTGACCTCGATGACGTAGACGTCGTCGTCGCCGGCAACGATGAACTGAATGTTGTAGAGGCCCACGATGCCGATGCGCAGACCCAGTTTGACCGTATAGTCGATGATCTTGTCCTTGGCCTTCTGGCTGACGCTGAAGGTCGGATAGACGCTGATCGAGTCGCCCGAGTGGATACCCGTATGCTCGACATGCTCCATGATGCCCGGGATGAAGACATCCTTGCCGTCGCAGATGGCATCGACCTCGAGCTCCTTGCCCATGATGTAGCGGTCTACCAGAACCGGCGAGTCCTCATTGACCTCGACGGCCGTCTGCAGGTAGTGGCGCAGGCGCTCCTCGTTCGAGACGATCTGCATGGCGCGACCGCCCAGCACGTAGCTCGGACGCACCAGCACCGGATAGCCGATGCGGGCTGCGGCACGCACTCCGGCCTCGATGTCCGTCACGGCCTCGGCCTCGGGCTGCGGGATGCCCAGCTCCTCCATGATCTTCTCGAAGCAGCCGCGGTCCTCGGCGTTGCGGATCGCCTCGCAGTCGGTGCCGATGATGGGCACGCCCAGCTCGGCCAGCGGCTCGGCCAGGTTGATGGCCGTCTGTCCGCCGAGCGAGACGACAATGCCCTTCGGCTTCTCGAGGTGGATGACATTCATCACGTCCTCGACCGTAAGCGGCTCGAAATAGAGTTTGTCACTGGTAGTATAGTCGGTCGAGACGGTCTCGGGGTTGTTGTTGATGATAATGGCCTCGTAGCCCGCCTCGCGGATCGACCAGATGGCGTGTACGGTCGAATAGTCGAACTCGACACCCTGACCGATGCGGATCGGGCCCGAACCCAGCACGACGATCTTCTCCTTGTCGCTGACCTTCGACTCGTTCTCCTGCTCGTAGGTCGAGTAGAAATAGGGCACGTAGGAGTCGAACTCGCTGGCGCACGTGTCGATCATCTTGTAGACGGGGAAGATGTTGTTCTTCTCGCGCAGGCGGTAGACGTCGTGCTGCGAAAGCCCCCACAGCTGGCCGATGAACTTGTCGCTGAAGCCCATGCGCTTGGCATCGCGCAGCGTCTCGGGATCCATCGGATGGGCGCGCACGACATGCTCGAACTCGACGATGTTCTTGAACTTCTCGAGGAAGAACATGTCGATCTTCGTGTTGTTGTAGATCAGCGCCAGATCGACGCCGCCGCGGATGAGCTGGGCAATGGCGTACAGACGGTCGTCGGTACCCTCCTTGATGTAGGCCAGCAGGTCGTCGTTCGACCACGAGTCGAACTTCTTGTGGTAGATGTGGCAGACGCCCGTCTCGAGCGAACGCACGGCCTTGAGCAGCGACTCCTCCATCGTGCGGCCGATCGACATCACCTCGCCCGTGGCCTTCATCTGCGTGCCGAGCTTGTTCGAGGCGTCGGCGAACTTGTCGAACGGGAAACGCGCCACCTTCGTTACGACGTAGTCGAGCGTCGGCTCGAACGAGGCCGGGGTATTGGCGATGCGGATCTCGTCGAGCGTCAGGCCCACGGCGATCTTGGCGCTCACGCGGGCAATGGGGTATCCCGAAGCCTTCGACGCGAGGGCCGAGGAGCGCGACACGCGCGGATTGACCTCGATCAGGTAGTATTTGAACGACAGCGGGTCGAGTGCGAACTGCACGTTGCAGCCGCCCTCGATCTTCAGCGCGCGGATGATCTTCAGCGCCGAATCGCGCAGCATCTGGAACTCCTTGTTGGTGAGCGTCTGGCTCGGGGCCACGACGATCGAGTCGCCCGTATGGATGCCGACCGGGTCGATGTTCTCCATGCAGCAGATGCTGATGGCCGTGTCGTTGCGGTCGCGCATCACCTCGTACTCGATCTCCTTGTAGCCCTTGATGCTCTTCTCGACGAGCACCTGGTGTACGGGCGAGAGCGACAGTGCGTGGCGCATCAGCTCGCGCAGCTCCTGCTCGTCGTCGGCGAATCCGCCGCCCGTACCGCCCAGCGTGAAGGCCGGGCGCAGCACCACCGGATAGCCGATCTTCGCGGCGATCTCCACGGCCTCCTCGACCGAGTTCGCCACCTCCGACGGAAGCACCGGCTCACCCAGCGACTCGCACAGCTCCTTGAAGAGCTCGCGGTCCTCGGCCTGCTCGATCGACTCGAACGACGTGCCGAGGATCTCGACCTGGCACTCCCGGAGGATGCCCTTCTTGGCCAGCTGCACGGCCAGGTTCAGACCCGTCTGGCCGCCCAGACCCGGAACGATGGCGTCGGGGCGCTCGTAACGGATGATCTTGGCAACGTATTCGAGCGTCAGCGGCTCCATGTAGACCTTGTCGGCAATATGCGTGTCGGTCATGATGGTGGCCGGGTTCGAATTGACCAGAATCACCTCGTAACCCTCCTCCTTGAGTGCAAGGCACGCCTGCGTACCCGCATAGTCGAACTCGGCGGCCTGACCGATCACGATCGGGCCCGACCCGATGACCATCACCTTCTTGATATCTTTTCTTTTAGGCATGTCTGAACTCCTCCATGATTTTAGTGAACTTTCCGAACAAATAAGCGCTGTCCTGCGGCCCCGAAGCGCTCTCGGGGTGATACTGCATCGAGAAGACGCCCTCGGCGGCGCACTCCACGCCCTCGGCCGTGCCGTCGAGCAGATTGACGTGCGTCAGCGTGAGCCCCGTGCCCTCGAGCGAGTCGATATCCACGGCATAGCTGTGGTTCTGGCTCGTGATCTCGAGCTTTCCGGTCTGCAGGTTCTTGACCGGGTGGTTGGCGCCGCGATGCCCGAACTTCATCTTGAAGGTCCGTGCGCCGTAGGCCAGCGAGATGAGCTGGTGCCCCATGCAGATGCCGAAGATCGGCAGGCGGCCCCGCAGCTGCTTGACCAGTTCGATCACCGGCTTCACGTCCTCCGGATTGCCGGGGCCGTTCGAGAGGACGAGGCCGTCGGGATGGAATGCCATCACCTCCTCGGCCGTGGAGTTGTAGGGCATGACGATCACGTTGCAACCCACGCGGTTGAGCAGCCGCACGATGTTGTACTTGATGCCGCAGTCGATGGCTACGACATCCCACTTGTGGTTGGGCACGCGCGACATCCACCGCTTGCGGCAGCTCACGCGCGAAACCATGTCGTGGGGCATCTCGTAGGCACGCAGCCGCTGCAGGGCCTCCTCGCAGGGGATCGAGGCGTCGGTGACGATCACCTTCTGGCTGCCCTCGTCGCGGATGATCCGCGTCAGCGCCCGGGTATCGACTCCCGAAATGGCCGGAATGCCGTGCTCCTCGAGCACCTCGTGCAGGGTCTTCGTGTAGCGGAAATTCGAGGGCGTGTCGTTGTACTCGCGCACGATCATGCCGCCGATGGTCGGCGTCTTGGTCTCGTAGTCCTCGTCGGTCATGCCGTAGTTGCCGATCAGCGGATAGGTCATCACGACCATCTGGTCCGTGTACGACGGATCGGACATGATCTCCTGATACCCCACCATCGAGGTATTGAAGACGATTTCGTTGATCGCCTCGCGGTCGGCACCGAAACCGTAGCCGTAGAACTCGCGGCCGTCCTCCAGGACAATTTTTTTGGTAAATGGCTTCATCCTTCTCTATTTGAATTTACAATTGTCGTAATCATACACTTCGCGGCCGCCGACCACCGTCAGCACGGCCCGCCCGCGGACGGGCCATCCGGCGAAGGGCGTGGCGCGCCCCTTCGAGCGGAAGGTCGCGGGATCGATGCGGTATTCGGCCTCGAGGTCGAAGACCGTGAAGTCGGCCGCATCGCCCTCTTCCGTGCCGCCTCCGAGACCGAAGATCCGGCGCGGATTGACGGCCATCAGCCCGATCAGCTGCTCGAGCGTGATTGTCCCCCGTCCGACCAGATAGCGGTAGAGCAGCGGGAAGGCGCACTCGAGCCCCACGATGCCCATTGCACTGCGGGCCAGGCCGCGGAGTTTCTCCTCGGCCGTATGGGGGGCATGGTCGGTGGCAATCACCTCGATCGTCCCGTCGAGAATGCCTGCGATGAGCGCCTCGCGGTCCTCGCGGCTTCGCAGCGGGGGATTCATCTTGAAGCGGCCCTCCTCGCGCAGATCGTCGTCGGTGAGCAGCAGGTAGTGCGGCGCCGTCTCGCAGCTCACGCGGAGCCCCCGGGCCTTGGCCTGCCGGACCAGTTCGACGCTTTCGCGGGTCGAAACGTGGCAGACATGGTACTGGCATCCGGTCCGGGCGGCCAGTTCGATGTCGCGCTCGACCTGGCGCCATTCGCTCTCGGACGAGATCCCCTTGTGTCCGTGCTCGTGACAGTAGGCACCGTCGTGGATGTATCCGCCGTGCAGCAGATCGTCCACCTCGCAGTGGGCGACGATCGGCCGTCCGACAGCCGCCGCGCGGCGCATCGCCTCCTCCATCAACTCGGCCGACTGCACGCCGCGCCCGTCGTCGGAGAAACCCACGACCTCGGGAGCCAGGGCGACAAAATCGACCAGCTCCCCGCAGCCGCGCTGCCCCACGGTAATCGACGCATAGGGCACCACATGCACCGCGGCATCGCGGCGGATGATCTCCGTCTGCCGGGCCAGATGCTCCGGGGAGTCGGGTGCGGGATTCAGGTTCGGCATCGAGCAGACGGTCGTATAGCCGCCGCGTGCGGCTGCGGCCGTACCCGTAGCGATGGTCTCCTTCTGCGGGAATCCCGGCTCGCGCAGGTGGACATGTACGTCCACGAGTCCCGGCACGAGCCAACGCCCGCCGAGGCGGACGATGCGGTCGTCGGCACGCCGCTCGCCGACCGGGACGATGCGTCCCTGTTCGACGGCGATTTCGCCCGTTTCGAAGCGGCCGCCGCGGAAGATCCGTGCGTCGGTGTAAATGGTTCTCATCCTTTGAGGCGCAAAAAAATAGGGCAACCGAAACAGTTACCCTAATAAAACAACAAATCCCGCATCCGACGGAGACTGAAACCCCGACCAATAGTCGTGCTGCCGGAAAACCTGCGCCGAGAAGATGTCGTGGTTACAATTCATAGGATACGGGTCTCGCTATAATTGTGCACAAAGGTAAGGCATTTTCGCGGAGCGTGCAAACCTTTGGACGGAAAAATTTTTCGACGCCCCACAACGGGCGGAGCTGATGGCACCATAAGAAATACCGATTCCCCGGGATCGTTTTTTTCCGCCGGAAGCACTATCTTTGCCCCCGGAAGCAACGGAGCGGAGGCCATGCTGCAAAGGTTATTATTTTATAAGGATGCAGTCTTCGGCCGCGCCGCCCGCAAGTCGGACCAAACACGAAAAAAACACATGGACACGAACATACTCGTCCCGCTGCTGCTTACTCTCGGCGCCGGTCTGGCGACCGGCATCGGCAGCGCCATCGCCTTCTTCGCTCGGCGCACGAACAAGCGCCTGCTCTCCTTCTCGCTCGGCCTCTCGGGCGGCGTAATGATCTACGTCTCGTTCGTCGAGCTGTTTCACGAAGCCAACCTCTCGCTCACGGCCGAATGGGGCCCCCGGCTGGGCTCGGTGGTCACCGTGGCCAGTTTCTTCGCGGGAATCCTGCTGATCGGCATCATCGACCGCCTCGTTCCGTCGGTCGAAAACCCCCACGAGGCCCACAGGGTCGAGGAGATGGACAAACAGCCCCGCAACCCGAAGCTCATGCGCATGGGCGTGCTGACGGCGCTGGCCATCGGCATCCACAACTTTCCCGAAGGTATCGCCACCTTTACGTCGGCGGTGGACAACATGACCCTCGGCGTAGCCATCGCCGCGGCCATCGCCATCCACAACATCCCCGAAGGCATCGCCGTCTCCGTTCCCGTCTACTATGCTACGGGCGACCGCGGCAAGGCCTTCCGCCTCTCGCTGCTCTCGGGCCTGGCCGAGCCCGTCGGCGCCCTGCTGGCCTATCTGGTACTGATGCCCTTCATGTCGGCGACGCTCATGGGCTGCATCCTGGCCGGCGTGGCGGGAATCATGGTCTTCATCTCGATCGACGAACTGCTCCCGGCCGCCCGCGAATACGGCGAGGCCCACACGTCGATCTACGGCGTGGTGGCCGGCATGGCCATCATGGCCGCCAGCCTGATACTCTTGAACTGACACCATGGATATTCTGTTGCTCGTCGTCGGGCTGGGGCTGATCCTCGCCGGCGCAAACTTTCTGACTGACGGTTCGGCGGCCCTCGCCCAGCGTTTCCGCGTTCCGGAATTCATCATCGGACTGACCATCGTGGCCGTCGGCACCTCGGCCCCCGAACTGGTCGTCTCGCTGCTCTCGTCGATTGCCGGCAAGAGCGACGTGGCGATCGGAAACGTCGTCGGATCGAACATCTTCAACGTCTTCGCGATCCTGGGCGTCTGCGCCCTGATCCGCCCGCTGCCGCTCACGCGCGGCAACATCCGCCGCGACATCCCCTTCGGCATGGTCGCCTCGCTGCTGTTGCTGGCACTGGTTTCGGACTCGTTCTTCCGCGGCGGAGCTCCCGACCGAATCGGACGCGGCGACGGAGTGGCGATGCTTGTGCTCTACATCCTGCTGATCGGTTACACGATCCGCCAGGCACGGCGTTCGGGTCCACCGGCCGAAGAGACGGCAGGACGCCGGCCGATGGCCGGATGGCTCATGGCGGTGATGATTGCGGGAGGACTGGCCGGACTGATCTTCGGCGGCGAGCTCTTCCTCGACAGCGCCACGTCCATTGCCCGGAAACTCGGGGTGAGCGAATCGGTCATCGCCCTGACACTGGTGGCCGGAGGCACATCGCTGCCCGAGCTGGCCTCGTCGGTCGTCTCGCTCGTCAAGGGCAAGTCGGACATGGCGCTGGGCAACGTCATCGGATCGAACATCGCCAACATCCTGCTGATCCTCGGTCTGAGCGCCACGATCCGGCCGCTCACGCCGGGCGGCATCACGATCGTCGATTTCGGCATGGTCGTGCTAAGTTCGCTGCTGCTCTTCGTCACGGCCTTCACGTTCCGACGCCGGAGCGTGGACCGCTGGGAAGGCGCTCTGTTTCTGGCGATCTATGTCGCCTATCTCTGGTATTTGATCAGGTAGCGGTCGATCAGCCGCGGAACGGCATACTCCCCGAGCGAATCGCCCGCGACGGCCATGCCCCGGGCCGCAGGGGTCAGCAAAGGGGTCTCGATGCGGTGGACGACGGCATGGATCGTCCGGTGCGAAAGACGGTGCAGGGGCAGGACGACGCTGCCGAGCAGCCGCCACGGAGCATCGCCGAGCAGTTCGGCAAAGCGCGGCTCGGAAGTCAGACAGGTAAAATCGACGGCCGCCGGAGTCTCGATCAACGGAAACTCATAAAGCCCCTGCCAGATGTCGCGCCCCTCGCGGCGGCAGAGCAGTGTCCAATCGCCGGAGGTGACGTGCAGGTAGTTGAACCAGCGGTCGCGGAGCTGCGTGCGGCCCTGCCTGACGGGACGGTCGGCCACGGTGCCGGCTGCCAGGGCCAGGCACCCCTCCGAGAGGGGACACGCTCCGCAACGGGGTGACGAAGGGGTACATTGCAGCGCCCCGAAGTCCATGATGGCCTGGTTGTATCGCCCCGGGGCGCGGCGGTCGAGCTGCGTCTGCGCCAGTTCGGCAAAGGCCTTCCGGCCGGCCGCGGTGTCGATCGGCTCGGCCACATCGAACAGCCGTGAAAGCACCCGGTAGACATTGCCGTCCACGACGGCACAGGGGGCGTCGAAGGCGGCCGAGCAGACGGCCGCAGCGGTGTAGTCGCCCACACCGCGCAGCGAGCGCACCGATTCATAGTCGGAGGGGAAGCGGCCGCCGAAACGGGCGACGACCTCGCGGGCGGCGGCATGGAGGTTGCGCGCCCGGGAGTAGTAGCCGAGCCCCTGCCAGAGTTTGAGCACCTCGTCCTCGGAGGCGGCGGCCAGGGCGCGGACATCGGGAAAGCGCTCCGTAAAGCGCAGGTAGTAGTCCATACCCTGTGCCACGCGCGTCTGCTGGAGGATTACCTCGGAAAGCCAGATGCGGTAGGGGTCGCAGGTCCGGCGCCACGGCAGGTCGCGCCCTTCGCGGGCGTACCAGTCAAGCAATATGTCGGCGATACGGTCCATCATCGCCCGCAAAAATACGATTTCGGAACCATATTTGGAGGGGTTCCGGCAAAAAACCGCAGCAACATGGAAAAGAACCCACACACGGTCACGGACAACACGGCCGGACACCGCTACGAACTGGAACTCGACGGCGATGTGGCGATCCTCGAATACGAAGAGCAGCCGGGCTGCCGCATCCTGACGCACACCATCGTTCCGCCCCGCTTCGAGGGGCAGGGAATCGGACGCGAGCTGGTCGAGGCCGCACTCCAGGACATCCGCGACCGGGGGCTGCGCTTCCGGCCGCTGTGCAGCTTCATCATCCGCTACGTCGAGCGGCATCCCGAATGGGCAGCGCTGGTCGATAAGGGCAGGTAGTCCGGCCGGCCGCCTCGCCACCTCTTCCATCCCTTCACCCCCGACCTGTTCTCGCCCGATCCGTCCGGTGACGCCGACCCCCTCCCGTCCGGGTTCACCTTTTCGGGGGAAGAGAGGAATTTTTTTATTTGAAAATTTGGTTTATTTTATAAACTACTTTATATTTGCATCAGTCAAACAACCTCCGCGAGGAGCCAAACCGGGAAAACATGGAAAAGACCGATCGCGAACCCAACCTCCGGCGTCTGCCCGATTGCGACGAGGAGCGCGACTACCGTTGAAACCACCAAAAACCAATACCATGAAAACACGACTTGTCTGCCTGATTCTGGCTCTCGGTTCGGCCGTCATGGCCACAGCCGCCGAACCGCTGAAAATCACCATCTCGGGGCTTCGCTCCGACAAGGGACGCATTCTGTGGATGATCCAGGACGGAACGACGCAGCAGCACGGGATGACGGAGCCCGCAAACGGCAATGCCGTCATCGAGATCGGCGGCATCCGCTCCGACTCGGTGACACTCTACGCCTATCACGACGAAAACAGCAACTACCGGCTCGACCGCCGCGACGACGGCCGCCCGGCCGAGGGGTGTTGCTCGCCCACGATCCGCAGGGAGGAGCTCTCACGCGGCTGCAGCATCGCCCTGCGCTACGACTTCGGCCCGGCATCGCCGGCCGCGCACGACGAACAGAGACACAACCGCATCCCGGAACAAAAATAAATCGCTATCTTTAATCCCGTAATCCGCAAGCATCATGGAAGAAAAACGCCTCGATGCCGCCGAAAGCCTGGAGCTCATCGGCCGCATGATCCGCAACACCCGCCAACGCCTCGAGCGCCACTCGGGCCGCCCGTTCCTCATCTGGGGCTACACGACCGTCGGCATCTCGCTGCTCAACTACGCGCTCAACCTCACGGGCGCCGATCCGAACTGGAGCCTGAGCTGGTTTCTGATCCCCGTACTCGGCTATACGCTCATGCACCTCTTCCCCGAAAAGCAGCCCACCGACCCGCGCACGGAGATCGACCGGATCGTCCATATGCTGTGGCTGGTCTGCTCGCTTGCGCTGATCCCGATTTTCCTGCTCTGCCTCTTCCACGGACTCTCCTACCGTCCGAGCCTCTTCGCGCTCATCAGCCTCACGATGTCGATCGGCGCCGCCTCTACGGGTCTGATCGTCCGCTCGAAGATCTACACCGTGGCCGGATTCGCAGGCATGGGTCTCTCGACGCTCTTCGCCTTCTACGACTTCTACCTGAAGCAGCTCTCCGGAACGACCGGAATCGACGCCTCGTACCTCAACTTCGAGATCCTGATCTTCGCGGCCATTTTCCTCGTGATGATGGTCATTCCGGGTCACATCATCAACTGCCGTGCAAAACAAGAAAAAGAGAAGAACCATGGAACCTGCTGACAACCGCCTTCCGGAAAAGGAGGCGCTGGAGCTTATCGCCCGCGTCTTCGAGAGCAACATGCGGCGCATGAACCGTGTACGCGGCGGCCACTTCATCCTGTGGGGAACGGTTCTCACGCTCACATCCCTGCTCGAATACGGACTGTGGAGACTCACAGGCACGCCGCAGATACTGTGGAGCGCCTTCGTCCCCTTCATCTGTGCCTATATCGGAATGAGCGTACACGACCGCCGCACGGGACGCGCCTGCACGGGTTTCGACCGACTGCTCATCCAGATCTGGTGCTACCCCGCAATGCTCTCTTTCGCGGCGATCGTCTATGCCGCCGCACTGACCGACCACTCGATGAATCCCGTGGGCGTCGTACAACTGCTGCTGGGCACAGCCCTTGCAGTCACCTCGGTGTTCTATCGGGGCAAAGGGTCGCAGCACTCGGGATCGTTCGCCGCACTGACAGGTCTCGCCCTCGCCGAAATGATCTGGGCTTTCGAGTGGACCTTCCGGACTCCCTTCGACTTCGACAGCGGCACATGGCTGCTTGAACTGGCCGCACACGGTGTGCTGCTCCTGCTGCTCCCCGGATTCATTTTTCAACACATAACCCGAAAGCCGTGTTCAAAGAACTGAATCCCCTGTTGCACTCGGAGCTGCGGCTGGCCGTCATGTCGATCCTCATCGGGGTCGAAAGCGCCGACTTTGTCTTCCTCCGCCAGCAGACCGGAGCGACGGCCGGGAACCTCTCCGTGCAGTTGGACAAACTGGCAAAGGCGGGATACATCGAGATCGAGAAGAGCTTCCGCGGCAAGATGCCCCGCACCCTGTGCCGCATCACCGACTCCGGACGCGATGCCTTCGCCGAGTATGTCGAGGCGCTCAAGAGCTACATCCGGGTATGAGGCAGAATGGACGCAAGCGACCCGCCACGGGCATCCGTGGCGGGTCGCTTGATTTACGGGCGTTTCAGAGCGAGCAGAAAAAGGTTACCAGGAACGGCACGCTGAAATCCAACGCGCACCCGTGGAAGATCGAGACCACGGCATAGGGCCGTCCGGCCGCCCGGGTGATGATCGGCAGGGTCGTATCGAAGGTCGTGGCTCCGCCGATCGACACGGCGGCCAGCGGGCCGAAAAGGCGGGCGACAAGGGGAGCGGCAAGCAGGGTGAAGATCTCACGCATGACGTTGCAGAGCAGGGCAACGGTAGCCAGCTCGGGACCCCGGAGGTCCGTAATGAAAATACTCGAAAGCGAATAGTATCCGAACCCGGCGCCGACGGCCAGCGTGTCGGCCACACTCCAGGGCAGCAGGAGTGCCGAGACGGCAGCACCGAGCAGCGTGCCGAAAGCCGTGGCGAGAGGCAGCAGGGCCAGGCGCGGATCGAGTTGCCGGACACGGCCGGCCAGCGAGGCGTCGTGGCCGAGCGTGATGCCGACGCAGAACATCAGGGCATAGAGGACCCAGGTGCTGATTCCCGTACCGGCGACGTTGAACGGCGTGAAGAGACCCACGAGGCTTCCCGCCACAAAGAAGGCCACGATGACGAGGCTTCCCTTCAGGGCAGCCCACATCGATTGCCCGGACGACTCTCCGGCAGGCCTGCCATCGCCGTCGTCCACTCCCGCGGGCTCCGCGGTTCCACCGCTCCGGTGCCGGCGGATACGCCGCCACAACAGCCACGAGGCGGCAATACTCCCGACAACGGAGCATGTAAAAACGGCAAGCGCCGCAACTCCGAGCGTGGCCAAACCTCCGACCACCTCGGGGTCGGAGCCGACCTCGACTCCCAACAGGAACAGCAGCAGCCAGATGATCGCGGTGATCGCCGGCTGGACAAAGCCGAGGCGTCTGCCGCGAAGCAGACGCCCCGAGAGGATGCCTCCGAAGATGACGGCAAAAATGAGGAACATTGCGATCAGTCTGCGGATGAGGTGAGTTTTTCAATCTGACGTTCGGCCTCGGTGCGCAGGTTCTCGGCCTGCTTCTCGGCCTCCGAAACCAGTTTGTCGCCCGCCTTCTCGGCTGCCAGTTTGGCCAGCGCTCCCTTCGACGCGGCAGCCTCGACGAGCTTCGTACGCTGCTCGCGGGCGGCCTCGATCAGTTTGTTGCCGGCACGCTCGGCCTCGGCACGCAGGTTCTCGGCCTGTTTGGCAACCTCGTCCGAGAGCGATTCGCTGCCCGTCAGCTTCTGGATCTGCTCGTCCACGACATTCTTGACAGCCTGTTCGGCAGCCTGCTTCACGTCGAGCGAGACCTTCGGGTCGGTAAACGTACCGCCGATCCCCACATCGACCGTCTGCAGGATCCCGTTGTCGGGCAACGAAACGCGCGCCGTATAGTCGATCGTCTGGTCAAGGCCGGTCGAGCCGCCGAGGTTCACGGCGACGTCGCCCAGTTGGAGGTCGAACGGCTGGGTGGTCACCCGACCGTCGCGCACGGCAAAGCGGACAGCCACGTCACGCGCCTCGATGCGGCGCAGCTTGTCGTTCTTGAGGGCCGTGGCCAGCGCATCAAACGCCTTGAGGTTCTGGATCTCGATGTGCTCCGACCGCAGTTCGCCCGAGGCGGTCAGTGTCCCGAGGTCGGGCGAAAGCGAGGCGTCGAGCGCCGTCGAGAGGTCGAGCGAAAGCGAATAGTCGCCGCCCGTCTTCTCGAAGACCGGGGCCAGTTTCTGCACGACCTCCAGCTGCTCGAAGGTCTTGGCAAAGGAGCCCTTCGACATGCTGGCCGCAAGCGACAGCGAAGGATGCTCGCCGGCCGTCGAGAAACGCCCCGAAGCCGTGGCCTTGCCGCCGAATGCACCGAGCGACAGACGCTCGAGCGACACGGCACCTCCGGAGACGCGGATCTCGCCCGATACATCCGAAACTGTCTCTTATACACATCTCCGAGCCCACGAGACCCT
>ERZ1027078.200-NODE-200-length-23494-cov-6.445881_pt1 | contig 23494 bp, 21 predicted proteins | sample MGYA00519279_ERZ1027078 | MGnify/ENA primary metagenome ERZ1027078 (study PRJEB26926, sample SAMN06164530) | human gut metagenome | biome: ENVO:00009003; feature: ENVO:2100002; material: ENVO:00002003 | host: Homo sapiens | place: USA | collected 2012 ... | reverse complement strand
CGAGATGTCTTAGGGTCTCGTGGGCTCGGAGATGTGTATAAGAGACAGTTTTCCGGGTGGGGATGGTCATCTGCACGCCGCTGCTCATCATCGTGCTGCAGAACGACACCGGATCGGGCATCGTCCTCGGTTCGTTCCTCTTCGTGCTCTACCGCGAGGGGCTGAACAAGTGGCTCTGCATTCCGCTACTGTTCATCGCCGCGCTGTTCATCTTCTCGTTCCTGCTTTCGCCGATGGTGCTGCTCGTGTCGCTCATCCTGGTATGCACGCTCTCGGAGGCGATGATGCACGGGCAGTGGCGTTCGCGGATCATCTACCTGGCTTCGCTCGGGATGGGGAGCATCCTGCTGTGTCTGGTCATGGGGCTCATTGCCCCCGGGACGCTCGATCTCTACCACAGCCTGCTCATCGTCACGCTGCTTTCGCTGGTCGTGGTGGTCATCTATGCCTTCCGGGCCAACCTTTCGCACCTGTTCATCACACTGGGGCTCTTCGTCGGGTCGCTTGTCTTCCTGCCCACCACCGACTACATTTTCAACTCGATCCTCAAGGAGCACCAGCAGAACCGCATCCTGAGTTTCCTGGGCATCATCAACGACCCCCAGGGTGTGGATTACAACGTCAATCAGTCGAAGATCGCCATCGGCTCCGGCGGTTTCTGGGGCAAGGGCTTCCTCGAGGGGACGCAGATCAAGTACGGCTTCGTTCCCGAGCGCCATACCGATTTCATCTTCTGCACGGTAGGCGAGGAGTGGGGCTTCGTGGGCTCCGTGGTGGTGCTGACGCTGCTATGTATGCTGATCCTCCGGCTGATGCGCATGGGCGAACGGCAGCAGGAACCCTTCGGACGGGTCTATTGCTACAGCGTGGCGTCGATCCTGCTCTTCCATGTCTTCGTCAATGTGGGCATGACCGTCGGCCTGATGCCCGTCATGGGCATCCCGCTTCCGTTCATGAGCTACGGAGGTTCGTCGCTCATTGCATTTACGATTCTGTTGTTCATCGCCGTGCGGCTCGATGCCTCGACGCGGCAATTCACCCTCAATAAATTCTGACCCAAATGATTGCTTACAATCCCCGGGGGCTTTCCCCGCAGGAGGTCGCCGCCAGCCGCGAGCGGCACGGCGACAATGTCATCACGCCGCCGAAGGATGCTTCGGCCTGGCTGCTTTTGCTCGACAAGTTCCGCGATCCGATCATTCGGATTCTGCTCCTTGCCGCGGTGCTGTCGCTGGTTATCGGTTTCATCCACCGGGACTTCACCGAATCGATCGGCATCATCTGCGCGATCATCCTCGCCACGTGTGTCGGTTTCTGGTTCGAGTGGGACGCGCAGCGCCGTTTCCGGCGGTTGAACCAGGTGAACGACGACATTCCGGTGAAGGTGATGCGCGACGGTGCGATCCGTGAGATTCCGCGCCGGGAGGTCGTGGTCGGCGATGTGGTCTACATCGAGAGCGGCGAGACGGTTCCGGCCGACGGCGAGCTGGTCGAAGCCGTGTCGTTGAAGATCAACGAATCGACCCTCACGGGCGAGCCCGAAGTGGACAAAACGGTGGACGAAGCCCACTTCGATCCGGAGGCGACCTATCCGTCGAATGTCGTGATGCGCGGGACGACGGTGGCCGACGGCTATGGCGTGCTGGTGGTCACGGCCGTGGGTGACGGTACCGAGGCGGGCCGCGTTACCGAGCAATCGACCGTGCAGAGCGACGAACCTACCCCGCTGGACCGCCAGCTGACACGCCTTTCGCAACTGATCGGGCGGATCGGCATCGGACTTTCGATCCTGATCTTCTGTGTGATGGTCGGCAAGGCCCTCTTCTTCGGTGACCTGCTGCAGCAGGACTGGCTGACGATTTCGCAACAGGTGCTCCACATCTTTATGGTCTCGGTGGCCATCATCGTGATGTCGGTGCCCGAAGGTTTGCCGATGTCGATCACGCTGTCGCTGGCCATGTCCATGCGGCGGATGCTCAAGACGAACAACCTGGTGCGGAAGATGCATGCCTGCGAAACGATGGGCGCCGTGACGGTGATCTGTACGGACAAGACCGGCACGCTGACGCAGAACAAGATGCACGTGCAGGAGCTGGTGCGTTACGACGCACTTCCGGAACATGATTTCGCCGAGGTCGTCGCCTTGAATTCGACGGCGTTCCTCGATGCCGAGGGGCGTATCATCGGAAACCCGACCGAAGGCGCCCTGCTCGAGTGGCTGCGTGGTCGCGGCGAGGAGTACGAACCCTTGCGGCGCGGGGCGTCGATCGTCGATCGGCTGACCTTCTCGACCGAGCGCAAGTATATGGCAACGATCATCGAGAGCGGCGTCTCGGGCCGGCGCCTGCTCTGCGTGAAGGGTGCCCCGGAGATTGTGCGGGGCATGTGCGTGGCCGACGGGCTCGATGCCGAGGTGTCGGCCCGGCTGCTCGACTTTCAGAACCATGCCATGCGTACGCTGGCCATCGCCTGGGCCGAGACATCCGAGACCGACTGCCTGCGGGCCGTGGCGGCCGGAGGACTCCGTTTCTCGGCCGTGGCCGCGATCCTCGATCCCGTGCGGGAGGACGTCCCCGCAGCGGTGCGTCAGTGCCTCGATGCGGGGATCGGTGTGAAGATCGTAACGGGTGATACACCCGCCACGGCGCGTGAGATCGCCCGCCAGATCGGCCTTTGGGAAGATGCCTGCGATACGGAGCGCAACCACATCACCGGCGCCGAGTTTGCCGCGGCGAGCGACGAGGAGCTGCTCGAACGGGTGCAGGAACTGAAGATCATGTCGCGGGCCCGACCGCTCGACAAGCAGCGCCTCGTGCGGTTGCTCCAGCAGCGGGGCGAGGTGGTGGCCGTCACCGGCGACGGGACGAACGATGCTCCGGCGCTCAATTTCGCCAATGTGGGCCTCTCGATGGGGTCGGGCACCTCGGTGGCCAAGGATGCCTCGGACATCACGCTGCTCGATGACTCGTTCGCCTCGATCGCCACGGCCGTCATGTGGGGCCGTTCACTCTACCGGAACATCCAGCGCTTCGTGCTCTTCCAGCTGACGATCAACTTCGCGGCGATCCTCATCTGTTTCGTCGGGGCGCTGGTCGGCACCGACATGCCCCTCACGGTGGTGCAGATCCTCTGGGTGAACATCATCATGGATACCTTTGCGGCGATGGCAATGGCTTCGTTGCCTCCCTCGGCCGAGGTGATGCGCGACCGTCCGCGCCGCCGCGACGAGTTCATCATCTCGCCGGGCATGGCCCGCACGATCTTTGCCTGCGGCGGTGCGATGGTCGTCGTGCTGCTGGGCATGCTCTTCGCCTGGACCTTCTCGCAGGGCGGGCTGACCATCCGTCAGCTGACGCTTTTCTTCTCGACGTTCGTCTTTCTGCAGTTCTGGAACATGTTCAACGCCAAAGGGTTCGAAACCCACCATTCGGTCTTCACCTGCCTGAAAGGCTGTCGGGAGTTTTTCCTTATCCTTGCAGCTATCGGCATCGGACAGGTGCTTATCGTCGAGTTCGGCGGTCCCGTGTTCCGCACCGTGCCGCTCGCATGGGGCGAATGGGCGGCCGTGATCGGCCTTACGTCGCTCATTGCCTTCGGCGGCGAGGCCGTGCGTGCGCTGCGGCGGAGGTGAATACCGGTGCCGTGTGTAGATCGGTTCCGATTCCGGTAAAAGAAGATCGCCGCAACCCGAAGGTTGCGGCGATCTTTTCGTATGGATCCGTACGGCGGACTACAGGATGCCCTGCTCGACCATCGACTTGGCCACCTTCATGAAGCCGGCGATGTTGGCGCCCTTCATGTAGTTGATGTAGCCGTCCTTCTCCGTGCCGTACTCGAGGCAGGCGTGGTGGATCGACGACATGATTTGGTGCAGCTTGGCATCGACCTCCTCGGCCGTCCAGTTGAGCTTCTGTGCGTTCTGCGTCATTTCGAGGCCCGACGTGGCGACGCCGCCGGCGTTCACCGCCTTGCCCGGTCCGTAGGGGATCTTCGCCGCGATGAAGGCGTCGATGGCCTCCGGGCGGCAACCCATGTTCGAAACCTCGGCCACGATCTTCACGCCGTTGGCCAGCAGTTTCTTGGCATCCTCGCCGTCAAGCTCGTTCTGCGTGGCGCACGGCATGGCGATATCGACCTTCACCTCCCACGGCTTGCGGCCCGGGATGAACTGTGCTCCGGGGAACTTCTCGGCATAGGGAGCCACTACGTCGTTGTTCGAAGCGCGCAGCTCGAGCATGTAGGCGATCTTCTCCTTGTTGAGACCCTCGGCATCGTAGATGTAGCCGTCGGGACCGGAGATCGTCACGACCTTGGCACCCAGCTCCGTGGCCTTCGTTGCGGCGCCCCAGGCGACGTTGCCGAAGCCCGAGATGGCGATCGTCTGGCCCTTGATGTCCATGCCGGCCTTCTCGAGCATCTGGCGCAGGAAGTAGACGGCGCCGAAGCCCGTGGCCTCGGGACGGATGAGCGAACCGCCGTAGGTCATGCCCTTGCCCGTCAGTACGCCCGTATTCTCGCGTGCCAGCTTGCGGTACATGCCGTAGAGGTAGCCGATCTCGCGGCCGCCCACGCCGATGTCACCGGCCGGAACGTCGGTCTCGGGACCGATGTGGCGCCACAGCTCGGTCATGAAGGCCTGGCAGAAGCGCATTACCTCGCGGTCCGATTTGCCCTTGGGGTTGAAGTCCGAGCCACCCTTGGCGCCGCCCATCGGCAGCGTCGTCAGTGCGTTCTTGAAGATCTGCTCGAAGCCGAGGAACTTCAGGATCGAGGGGTTCACCGAGGGGTGGAAACGCAGACCGCCCTTGTAGGGGCCGATGGCGTTGTTGAACTGGAAGCGGTAGCCGGTATTGACCTGCACCTCGCCCTTGTCGTCTACCCATACGACCTTGAACGTGAAGCTGCGGTCGGGCTCGACGATACGCTCCGCGATGCGGTTGGCTTCGAATTCGGGGTGCTGGTTGTAAGTCTCTTCCACGGTCATCAGAACCTCGCGCACGGCCTGCAGGTATTCGCTTTCGCCGGGATGCTTGCGCTCGAGTTCCGCCATAAGTTTGTTTACGTTCATAGTTGAAGTTGTTTAAGGTTGTTCGATCTGTTTACAAATATAAGAATATTTCTTATGGTTTGTTACTCCGCAGGGTAAAATTATTTTGATTTTTTATGCTCCTCCTCCCCGGGAGCCGTTTCGCGGACCATTCCCCGGTTCGAACGGCCGTCCACGCAGACCCACAGCGGGCGGTCGAAGCGCACGTGCCGCAGGTAGGTGCCTTCGTAGAGGGCCTTGCGGGCGTCGAGCAGATCCTCGCGGAAGATGCCGTCGCCGCGGAAGGGGTTGATCGTCAGGTATCCTACGCCCAGCGAGGTGACGTTTTGGAAGAAGTGCGTGCCCTGCGAGGGCTCGACGTCGAACCGCTCGATGCCGCACTCGACGATCACCTTTGCCTCGGAGATGTGGGTCCACTTGACCGGGACGCCCAGGAACGGGTCCGACGACCCCCAGCGGCCCGGGCCTACCAATATATAGGTGCGTTGTTCGTCGCGCATCCGGGCGTTGAGCGCGAGCAGTTCGTCGGCGATCTTCTCCGTGGCGAGCGAGTCGAACATCGGCGTTTTCACGTAGATGATGTCCGAGATGTCATTCATACGGCCGATACCGAGGGCTTGCTCGCCGTAGATGAGTGCGTTGTCGGGTGTCTCGCAGTTCCAGTCGATCGGGCGGTTGTCCTGGTTGTCGATGATCGGACGGATCTGCAGCAGGTTGAAGATCTGCTGCTGTCCGGCCGGGACATCCATGTTTACTGCAAACTCAACCTCCACCGGGCAACGCATCTCCTCGGCGCCCATGCGGAGGATGTCCGAGACGATCTCGGCCAGCGGGAAGGTGTTGTACTTGAGTATGTTGTTGAAGGTAATGACCTTGCGGCCGCGGTCGAAGGGGCTGTCCGAGATGCGCTCGTTCTCGCGGTCCCAGACCGAGCAGACGAAGCGAGCGTTGCGCATCCCGTCGATTTCGCGGACGTTGAGCCGGTGAAGGTTCACCGCGTCGTCGATCGACGTGCGGAACTCCTCGGGGCTGAGGCTCAGGGCCAGCACCTCGTTCTGTGTGTCGCGCAGCGCCAGCTCGGGGGTCGAGGTCTGCAGTACCTTCTGCGGGTAGCGGGGCGAGAAGCGCAGCGTGCGCCCGCCGTCCACCACGAGTTTACCCAGACCCATCGCCACGTTGCAGACTCCGTCTTCGGGCCGCTCGTCGCCGATCGGGTAGTAGTTGATCGAGCGGGCCACGCCCGAGCAGGTCGGGAAGTAGAGCCCGTCCTGCTCCGTGCCGCACACCTCCTGGATGATGACGGCCATCTTCTCCTCCGAGATGAGGTTCTGCGAGGTCTGGATGTAGGCCCGCGATGCGGCGAAGTAGACCGAGGCGTAGACGCTCTTGACGGCGCGCAGCAGCAGGCGCAGCATCTGGTCCTCGTTCTTCGTGAAGGGGATCATGTAGGTCGAGTAGATGCCGGCGAAGGGCTGGTAGTGCGAGTCCTCGAGTTTCGACGACGAGCGCACGGCCAGCGGCGTGCGCACCGTGCGGATGTAGGCCTTGAGCTCCTGCTGCAGGCGGGGCGGCACGTAGGAGGAGACGAACTCCGAGAGGATCTCTTCGTCGGAGAACTCCTGCGAGACGACGTATTGCAGCCCGTTCATCCGGATGAACTCGTCGAAATACTCCGTGGCGATGACCACCGACCGGGGGATCATGATGCGCACGCCCTCGTGCTTGTCGTACTGGCGGTACTTGATGAGCATCGAGTTCATGAATGCCAGGCCGCGGGCCTTGCCGCCGAGCGAACCTTCGCCGATGCGGGCGAAGGCGATGGCGTCGGAGTAGGTCTCGGCATCGAAGCGTGCCACGACGCCCTGCCCGAGCAGCGTGCGGTAGTCGCGGATGAGGTTCACCAGCACGCGGCGGTGCTCCTCGACCGACGTGAAGTGGCTCTTGTTGTACTGGCGGATCGAGGCGGCCAGCGGAAAGAGACCGCGCGAGTAGAGCCACTTCGAGAGGTGGTTCTGCGAGGTGTGGTATTCGAAGGCCTCGTCGGGGATCGAGGCGATCATCTCCTGCATCTGCGCCAGGTCCCTGGCCCGGCCGATCTCCTCGCCCGTGGCGGGGTCCTCGAAGACGAAGTCGCCGAAGGCGAACTCGCGGTCGATGTAGTCGTGCAGTTGCGAGAGTAGTGTCTTGGAGTTCTTGGCGATGAATCCGGCGCCGAGTGCCTCGGCCTGCTCGCTGAAGGCCGTCTGCGAGGACTGCAGCAGAACGGGCATCAGCGGGTTGTCGTTCTTGATGCGGCGACAGAGGTCGATGCCGGCGTCGGGCTTTTCGCTCTCGGCCGGATCTTCGCGGTGCAGGACGAACCCCACGTCGGAGATTACACCCAGCAGGTTCTGCTTGTAGCGGTCGTAGAGCTCGACGGCCTCCTCGTAGCTGCGGGCCAGCAGGATCTTGGGCCGGGCACGTTTGCGGAGCACCTGCTGCTGCTCGTTGAAGGCGTCCTTCAGGAACTCGGTGTTCTGCAGCAGGATCAGCTTGTAGAGTTCGGGCAGGTAGGTCGAGTAGAAGCGGATCGAGTCCTCGACGAGCAGGATCGCCTGCACGCCGCCGACCGAGATGTCCTCCTCGGCGTTCATCTTGTCCTCGACGAGCTTGATGATGGCGATGATCAGGTCCGTGTTGCCGTGCCAGCAGAAGATGTAGTCGAGTCCCGAGCGGTCCTGCTCCCCGAGCCGGCGGTAGATGTCCTTCGAGAAGGAGGTCAGCAGTGCGATCGGGATCTGCGGGTGGCGCTCCTTGGCGAGTTTGGCAAAGGTGAAGACGTCGGGTTCGCCGACGTTGTACATCGTCAGGATGAAGTCGTAGGAGTCGTCCTCGGCCAGCGCCTCGAGCGCCTCGCGGGTCGAACTCACGCGCGTGAACGAGGGCGGATTCGACATGTTGAGGTCCAGATACTCCTGATTGATCTGCGATTCGATGTGGCCGTCCTCCTCGAGGATGTAGCCGTCGTAGCTGCAGCAGACGAGCAGGATCTTGTGGATGCGGTATTTCATGAACCGGTAGTGGGTCCGGCTCTCGTCGGGCATGTATTGTTCGAGACTTTTGGCCATTGTGATGCTGTTTTTGGATCCTTGAACAAAAATAAGGAAAAAATTCTTACCTTTGAAATCGGAAAAAACGAAAACGATGAGCAAGGAGAAATACACGCTGCAGGAGGTTACGACGCCGGCGCTCGAACGCGAGTGGCTCGACCTCCCCAAACGGATCTACCGCGGCAACCGCAACTGGGTCTGCCCGCTCGATGACGACCTGCGCGAGGTCTTCGACCCGGCCCGGAACGAACTCTTCGCCGACGGCGAGGCGATCCGCTGGGTGGTCCGCGACGCCCGCGGCGAGGTGGTGGGCCGTATCGCCGCCTTCTACAACCGCGAAAAGGCGGCACTCGAGGAGCAGCCCACGGGAGGCTGCGGATTCTTCGAGTCGATCGAGGACCAGCAGGTGGCCGACCTGATGTTCGATGCCGCCCGCATGTGGCTCGCAAGCCGCGGCATGGAGGCGATGGACGGCCCGATCAACTTCGGTCAGCGCCGCGACTGGTGGGGTCTTCTGGTCGAGGGCTACGAGTTCCAGCCCCTCTACAAGAACCCCTACAATCCGCCCTACTACAAGGAGCTGTTCGAGAACTACGGCTTCAGGAACTACTTCAACCAGAACAGCTATATCTGGCGCGTCAATGCCTCGGAGGCCAACAAGTCGATCTTCGCCCGGGCCGGACGCCTCGATGCGAGCTATCATGTCGAGAACATCGACATGAACCGTCTGGAGGAGGCCGCCGAGGATTTCCGCGTGATCTACAACAAGGCGTGGGCGCTCTTTTCGGGCGTGAAGCCCATGACCCGCGAAGAGGCCCTCGAGATGGTCCGCGAGATGAAGCCGATCATCGATCCCCGGATCATCTTCTTCGCCTACTTCAACGAGGAGCCCATCGGCTTCTTCATCACCGTCCCGGACCTGAACCGCCTGATCGGGAAGTTCAACGGCAAGTTCGGCCTCTGGCAGAAGCTGCGCCTGCTCTGGGACCTGAAGGTGCGCAAGTCGTGCGACCGCATCTTCGGCATCATCTTCGGCATTGCGCCCGAGTTCCACGGGCGGGGCGTCGAGTCGGCCATCATGGTCAAGTACTACGAGTTCCTCGAGATGACCAAGAACCAGTACAAGTCGATGGAACTGGCGTGGATCGGCGATTTCAACCCGGTGATGAACCGCATGATCGAGACCTACGTCTGCGCCACCAAGCACAAGATGCACACCACCTACCGCTATCTGTTCGACCGCGAGAAGGAGTTCAAGCGCTGCCCGCGCCTGGGTGTGAAGCGCCGCGAATAACCGGAAACCTGAAAACACAAACCATACCATGAAAACTACCGCATTCACCAAGTATCACATCGCCGCGGGGGCCAAGATGGCCGAGTTCGCGGGGTACAATATGCCGATCGAGTTCACGGGCATCAACGACGAGCACATGACCGTCCGCAACGGGGCGGGCGTCTTCGACGTGAGCCACATGGGCGAGATCTGGGTCAAGGGTCCGAAGGCCGAGGCGCTTCTGCAGCGCATCACCACCAACGACGTTGCAAAGCTCTACGACGGCAAGGTGCAGTATTCCTGCATGCCGAACGGCCGGGGCGGCATCGTCGATGACATCCTCGTCTACCGCATCGACAAGGAGACCTACATGCTCTGCGTCAATGCCGCCAATATCGACAAGGACTGGGCCCACATCTGCGAGCAGGGCAAGGCCTTCGGCATGGAGGCCGGCAGCGGCAGGGAGCTCTACAACGCTTCGGACGAGATTTGCCAGCTCGCCGTACAGGGTCCGCTGGCGATGAAGATCGTGCAGAAGATGTGCTCGGAGCCCGTCGAGCAGATGGAGTACTACACCTTCCGCAAGATGCCTGTCGCCGGTTGCGACGCGATCCTTTCGATCACGGGCTATACGGGTTCGGGCGGCTGCGAGATCTATGTGGCCAACGAGGACGGTGACAAACTGTGGAAGGCCCTGTGGGAGGCCGGAGCCGAGTACGGGCTGAAGAACATCGGCCTCGGGGCGCGCGACACGCTGCGTCTGGAGAAGGGTTTCTGCCTCTACGGCAACGACATCGACGATACGACCTCGCCCATCGAGGCCGGCCTGGGCTGGATCACCAAGTTCGCCGAGGGCAAGGAGTTCATCGACCGTCCGCTCATGGAGCGGCAGAAGGCCGAGGGCGTTGCGCGCAAACTGGTGGGCTTCAAGATGGTCGAACGAGGCATCCCGCGCCACGGATATACCCTGGCCGCTCCGTCGGGCGAGCCGATCGGCCACGTCACCTCGGGAACGATGTCGCCCTGCATGAAGGTGGGCTTCGGTCTGGGTTATGTGGCTGCGGCCTATGCCAAGCCGGGTACGGAGATTGCGGTGGTGATTCGCGAGAAGCCCGTCAAGGCCGAAGTGGTGAAGATACCGTTCATTTAATTCAGAAAAAACGATACGATGAAAGCAAAATACCTCGGGCTCGAACTGAAGAGCCCCGTGATCGTCAGCAGCTCGCCCTATACGGCGACGATGGAGCACATCGAGCGCTGCGTGAGCAACGGTGCCGGTGCCGTGGTGCTGAAATCCATTTTCGAGGAACAGATCTACCGTGAGGCGGTATCGCTCGACCGCATGGAGGGATACGGCGATGCCGGCGAATACCTCGAGCGTTACCTCGGCGATGCCTACAAGGGCGAGTTCCTGGAGCTGACGCGCCGCGCCGCAACGACGGGGGTGCCTGTCGTGGCGAGCATCAACTGCGTGGGGGCCGGCGAGGCCTGGATCGAATATGCGCAGTCGATGGAGCAGGCCGGGGCTTCGGCGCTGGAACTGAACATCTTCCTGTTGCCTACCGACCGGCATGCCGATGCCGTACAGCTCGAACAGGGCTATGCCGAGATCGTGCGCAAGGTGGCCGGAGCGGTGAAGGTCCCCGTTTCGGTGAAACTGCCGATGCGCCTGACCAACGTGCTGTCGGTGTGCGATGCCCTGCTGGCCCGCGGAGCCCGGGGCGTGGTGCTCTTCAACCGCTTCTTCGAGCCCGATATCGACATCGAGAAGATGTCGTTTGTCAGCGGGGACCCGTTCAGCGAGGCCGGGGAACTGCGCAACGTGCTGCGCAGCACGGCGCTCTGCGCCCATGTGCTTCCGCAGCTCGACATTGCCGTATCGACGGGCGTACACGACGGTGAGGCTGCCGTCAAGGCGCTGTTGTGCGGCGCTTCGGCCGTGCAGGTCTGCTCGGCCATCCACAAGTCGGGCTATGAGGTGATCGGCGAGATCTCCCGCTTCATCGACGACTGGGCCGCCCGCCACGGGTTCGATTCGCTCGAAGCTTTCCGCGGACGCATGGATTACGGCTCGGCCGAAGGCGACCACTACCAGCGTGTGCAGTACATGAAGTATTTCCCCCACGGCGTGGAGTAGCCTGTTGTCCGGAGGAGCCGCGGAGGCTCCGATCATCGCGAAATGACCCCCGAATGTCCGGTCGGACATTCGGGGGTCTCTTTGTTCAGGGGGCGTATCGGGAAGCCGCGCCGCAGGTCAGCCGGCGCTCTCCTCGTCGAAGATCCGGTCGAATGCCTCGCGCAGCGAGTTCGGGGTGCGGATCCATGCGCGAAGTTCCTCGAGCCGCCGTGCGTTGTCCGATTCGCGAAGCCAGAGCCGCAGGTAGCCACCGTCGGCATACTTCTTCCGCAGGTGCTCCGCGAAGCGGTCGTAGTGCCCCTGGCGGTCGAGTTGCGGGTAGTGTGCCAGTCCGTACTGGATCGTCCGGCGGAGAATCGTCAGCGGTTCGATGCAGCGGTCGGCTTCGGCCACGATCCGCCCGTAGATGCTCCGTGGAGCGTGGTCCGACGAGGCACGGTGGTCCTCGACCGCTTCGCGCATCACGCGGAGCTGCTCCTCCGAGAACCAGCGGCGGAGCTCCCGGTCCTCGAAGAGGATCCGACCGGCGTCGATGTGGTGGCGCTCCCTTCCGAACGCCAGTCCCGTGTCGTGATAGGCCGCGACGGCGTAGACCATCTCGGAACTGACGTCGTAGTGGCGGGCCAGGGCCAGGCTGCGCGCGATGACCGTGCGGACATGCTCCGTGCCGTGTGCGCGGTCGAATCCCTCGTAGCGGGGGATGACCGTCCGTTCGATGTATTGTTCGAGTTCCCGGTTCATGCGGCAAAGGTACGAAAAATCCCTCCTTTTTCGAAAGGAGGGATTTTTTCTCGTCCGGCGTTGGACGGCCGGTGTATGCGCCGTGTGTTACTTGGCGTAGGATACGGCGCGCGTTTCGCGGATCACGGTGATCTTCACCTGTCCCGGGTAGGTCATCTCGTCCTGGATCTTCTTGGCGATATCGTGCGAGAGCCCCTCCGACTCCTGATCAGAGAGTTTGTCTGCCCCGACGATCACGCGGAGCTCGCGGCCTGCCTGGATGGCGTAGGTCTTCACCACGCCGGGGTACGACAGGGCGATATCCTCCATCTCCTTCAGACGCTTGATGTAGCTCTCGACCACTTCGCGGCGTGCGCCCGGGCGTGCGCCCGAGATGGCGTCGCAGACCTGGATGATCGGGGCGATGAGCGACGACATTTCGACCTCGTCGTGGTGGGCGCCGATGGCATTGCAAACCTCGGGTTTCTCCTTGTACTTCTCGGCGAGCTTCATGCCGATGATTGCGTGCGGCAGTTCGGGTTCGTCGTCGGGCACCTTGCCGATGTCGTGCAACAGGCCGGCGCGGCGTGCGATCTTGGGGTTGAGGCCCAGCTCGGCGGCCATGATGCCTGCGAGGTTGGCCGTTTCGCGGGCGTGCTGCAGGAGGTTCTGTCCGTAGGACGAACGGTACTTCATCTTGCCGATCAGACGGATCATTTCGGGGTGGAGTCCGTGGATACCGAGGTCGATGGCCGTGCGCTTCCCGACTTCTACGATCTCCTCCTCGATCTGCTTCTGAACCTTGGCTACGACCTCCTCGATGCGGGCGGGGTGGATGCGGCCGTCGGTAACGAGTTGGTGCAGGGCCAGGCGTGCGATCTCGCGGCGCACGGGATCGAAGCCCGAGAGTATGATCGCCTCGGGGGTGTCATCGACAATGATCTCGATACCCGTTGCGGCCTCCAGGGCGCGGATGTTGCGGCCCTCGCGGCCGATGATGCGGCCCTTGACCTCGTCGCTCTCGATGTTGAACACCGTGACGGCGTTCTCGATGGCCGTTTCCGTCGCTACGCGCTGAATCGAGGCCACGATGATGCGCTTGGCCTCCTTCGATGCGGTCATCTTGGCCTCCTCGATGGTCTCGTTGATGAACGAGGCGGCTTCGCTCTTGGCTTCGGCCTTCATGTTCTCGATCAGGATGTTCTTGGCATCCTCGGAACTCATGCCCGAGATCTGCTCGAGGCGGGCGTTCTGCTCGCGCATCATCTGATCGACCTCCTCCTTCTTGTGCTCGAGGATCTGGAGCTGGTTCTGCATCTGCTCCTTCAGGCGGTCGTTTTCACGGTGTTTGTTTTCCAGTTCGCGCTGCTGGTTCTGGAGGTTCTGCTCGATCTGCTTGGCGCGCTGCTCGCTTTGCGCAAGTTTCTGGTTGCGCTCATTGACCTGTCGGTCGTACTCGCTCTTGAGCTGTATGAACTTCTCCTTGGCCTGCAGGATGCGTTCCTTCTTGATCATCTCACCTTCGGCCTCGGCCTCCTTGAGGGCGACCTCGCGGCGTTTGCGGATCGACGTCTTGACCACGAGGTTCGTGACGAGGGCGTAGATCGCAACGGCGGCCACGGCAGAGATGCAGGCTGTTAAAATGATGGTAGTCATCTTGCGTTGCTTTTCTTTGTGTTAATATTTAGGGTTCTTTGATCGTTCAAAAAAAAACCGCATAGGATTCCTTATTCTTGTTTGACGAATCTGCAAGATTGTCATGTGTGGAGGCTCCGGCAATCGCAATCTTCCAACGGCGCACCTCGGTACGCACCCCTTGCGGGGTCAAGGCCTGATTTTGAAACGTCGTAAGTTGCTCCAATTTAAAAAGTGTTCAGTTTCGCAAAGCTTTAAGGAATCTATGCGGGTAGATTGATCCTTGTATGTCCAAGAACGTCGGCCGTTTTCCGGTTCCGTTTCCCTTTCCCCCCCCCTGTCCGGGGATGCCGGAAAACCGCACCTTATTGTTTTTCTGTCTCTCTCTTTGTCTCTCCTTTTTCCTTTCGTCTCTTCCCGTCTCTCTTCCTCCCGTTCAGCACCCTCCCGGGAGGCTTGTGTTTGGCCGGTCAGAGTTTGGGATCGTTGAGACAGGCTTCGATTTCGGAATCCAGCGCCTCGAGACGCTGAAGGTCTTCGCCGCCCAACTCGCGGCTCTGTCGCATTCCGATCTCGGCGATCGCAAACTTCAGAGCCGTCATCGACAGGTAGTCCATGTCGGTCCAGTTGCGGATATTCTGCTGTTTTATCAGTGCGAGGTAGTTGTTCACCTCTCGCTCCGCCAAACGATACATCTCCTCTTTGCCGCTCTCGATCGTGAACGGGTAGCTTTTGCCTGCTATCTTGAGGGTTATCGCCTGTTTCGCCATTGTTTTCGTTTCGTTTACTCGGTCTCTCTGTCTCGTCGCATCATCGGGGAGCGCCGGCTCCCGATTCCCGGGTCTGGTTCCGGCCTATTCGGCCTTTCGGTCTGCGGCTGTCTCCGCCGCCTGTCCGACCAGCGCGATGCATTTGTCCACCTCCCGCATAAGGCGATTGACACGGGCCCGCGCTTTCTCCCGGTTGGAGGATCCCCCCGCCAGACCCTCGGTGAGCTGCATGCGCGCCACTTCGGCGTCCAGCTCGCGCACCCGCCCTTCAAGCGAGCGCTTCTCGGCCCGCAGCGCCTCCTGTTGCGCCTCCAGCTCCGCATAGTGCTCGGCCATCCTGCGATGGGCTTCGATCAACTGCCGGACCCGGGCTTCGAGGTTGGAGATCACGCTTTTGTCGGCCATCGGTCTACGGGTAAAGTTCCTTTTGCCTTTCAAAGGTACGAAAAGGATCGCTAAAAAGCAAAAAATATGAAAACTATGTACGGACGACGCCTGCCCTGCAAGGCTCCCGGAGGGCCTTAGCGGCCGATTACAGACCCGTAGAGGTCGTAGTCCGCGGCGCTCTCGATCCGCACATCGTAGAAGCGACCCCGCATGAGGCGCCGCCCGTCGGCCGGGATCAGGATCTCCTGATCGACCTCCGGGGAGTCGTACTGCGTCCGTCCGACATAGAAGTCACCCTGGCGCGAGTCGATGAGCACCCGTTCGGTGCGGCCCACGCGGCGGCTGTTGTTTTCGAGCGAGATGCCGTTCTGCAGGGCCATGATCCGCTCGACGCGCTCCTGCTTCACGGTGTCGGGAACATCGTCGTGCAGTTCGCGGGCCGAGTAGGTTCCCTCCTCCTCGGAGTAGGCGAAGACCCCGAGGCGTTCGAACCGCACTTCGCGGACGAACTCCATGAGTTCGGCGAAATCCTCCTCCGTCTCTCCCGGGTAGCCCACCAGCAGCGTCGTGCGCAGCGCCAGGTCGGGGATCGCCCCGCGCAGGCGGCGGATCAGCTCCATCGCCTCGGCCTTCGTATGGCGGCGGTGCATCGACGCCAGCTGGGCGTCGGAGATGTGTTGGAAGGGTATGTCGAGGTATTTGCAGATCTTCGGTTCGGAAGCCATCACCTCGATCACGTCGTCGGGGAAGGCCGCCGGATAGGCGTAGTGCAACCGGATCCACTCGATGCCGTCGATGCGGCAGAGCCGGCGCAGCAGTTCGGCCAGCATGCGGCGTCCGTAGAGGTCGATGCCGTAATAGGTCGTGTCCTGCGCGATGACGATCAGCTCGCGGACCCCGCGGGCGGCGAGCTTGCGCGCCTCCTCCTCGAGCGTCTCCATCGGCACGGATACATGCGGGCCGCGGATGAGCGGGATGGCGCAGTAGCCGCACATCCAGTTGCAGCCCTCCGAAATCTTCAGGTAGGCGTAGTGCTTCGGGGTGGTAAGCAGCCGTTCGGTGGCCAGCTCCGGCTCCCCGGAGGCCTCGAGCGCGCGTACGACGCCGTCCCAGGTCCGGGCTCCGAAGTAGGCGTCCACCTCGGGAATCTCCGTGCGCAGGTCGTCGGCATAGCGCTCCGAGAGACAGCCGATGACGAACAGCCGCTCGATCTTCCCGGCCTGCTTGGCTGCCGCCGCACGCAGGATCATGTCGATGGACTCCTGCTTGGCGTCGCCGATGAATCCGCAGGTGTTGATCACCACCGTCTTGGCGTCGGTGCGGTCGCTGTCGAACACGACTTCGTAACCGGCCGCCTCAAGGCGGGCCATCAGGTGCTCCGAATCGACCGTATTCTTCGAGCAGCCGAGCGTGATGACGTTAATTTTTTTCATCGCCGAACAGTGCTTTGACAAACTCCCGGCGGTCGAAGATGCGCAGCTGGTCGATGCCTTCGCCGATGCCGATGTAGCGAACCGGGATGTGGAACTGGTCGCTGATGCCGATCACCACGCCTCCCTTGGCCGTGCCGTCGAGCTTGGTGATCGTGAGCGAGGTGACCTGCGTGGCCTGCGTGAACTGGCGGGCCTGCTCGAAGGCGTTCTGCCCGGTCGATCCGTCGAGCACGAGCATCACCTCGTGCGGGGCTCCGGGGATCACCTTCGACATGACGTTGCGGATCTTCGTCAGCTCGTTCATCAGGTTGATCTTGTTGTGCAGCCGCCCCGCGGTGTCGATGAGCACCACGTCGGCACCGTTGGCCTTGGCCGAGGTGAGTGTGTCGAAAGCCACCGATGCGGGGTCGGAGCCCATCTGCTGGCGGATCATCGTCGCCCCGGCGCGGTCGGCCCACACCTGGAGCTGGTCGATGGCCGCGGCCCGGAAGGTGTCGGCGGCGCCGATCCACACCTTGCGCCCGGCCTTGGTGAGCTGGGCGGCGAGCTTGCCGATCGTCGTGGTCTTGCCGGCGCCGTTCACGCCTACGACCATGACCACGTAGGGCTCGCCCTCGCGGGCGTCGAGCCCGAAGTGTTCGGACGAACCGTGGGCCTCCTCCATCAGGGACGATACCTCCTCGCGCAGAATCGACTGCAGCTCCGAGGCGTTCATGTACTTGTCGCGGGCGACGCGCTCCTCGATGCGGCGGATGATCTTCACGGTAGTCTCCACGCCGACATCCGACGAGATGAGCACCTCTTCCAGGTCGTCGAGCACTTCGGCATCGACCGTCGAACGGCCTGCCACGGCACGGGCCAGTTTCGAGAAGAGTCCCGTCTTGGTCTTCTCCAGTCCGGCGTTCAGCTCCTCCTGGCTGCGTGCGGCCTGCTCGACGGAGGGCGTATCCTGTTTCTTTTTGAAAATGTCGAAAAATCCCATAATTGAATTTCTGTATTCACCCCATCTGCGAATCGCTCTCCTCTACGGACTCCGGATGCGGCCCGTGTGCGGGGCGGTTATCTTTGGCAAAGATAGCAAGAAAGTTTCAAAAAAAAACGTTATCTTTGTCAAAGATAAGCGGCCGGTATTGCTGTCCGGTGCCTTCCGGAAAGCACGGGCCGCAAGTCGGATGGAACATAATGCTGTGAAAACATGAAAAAACTCCTGTTTGTGCTCTTTGCCGTGTGGTGCGGTGCGATGACGGCCGCGGCGCAGGATCTGATCGTCAAGACCGATGCCTCGCAGGTCGAGGCCCGGGTGCTCGAAATCTCGCCCGATGCGGTGCGTTACAAGCGTTTCTCGAATCCCGACGGCCCGACCTATGTGTTGCCCGTGGCCGAGATCCGGTATATCCGCTATGCCAACGGCGAGGTGGAATATTATGCAAAGGAGGTTCCGGCCGAGCCGCTGACCCCGGCCCGGTCCGCCGGCGAGGCGCAGGAGCAGGCTGCCGGCGAGACGGAGGCCGCTCCGCAGGCCGAGGCGCCGCGTCCTGCCCCGGAGTATGTGCTTCGGCGCTATGAGGTCGGCGATCTCTACGACCGCGACGGCGTGAAGGGCGTGGTTTGCATCGTTTCAGACGAGGGAACCCACGGCCTGGTGATCTCGCTCGAGCAGATTTACCTCACGTGGAGCGAGTTCCGCAAGCCCGACCTGCGGACCGTGGGTGCCGGGAACAGAACCGACGGCGAGGAGAACATGCGTACGGTCGAGGCCTATATCGCCGCCAACGGCCTTTCGTGGGACGATTTCCCGGCCTTCAAGTGGTGCCGCGAGCGGGGGGAGGGATGGTATCTTCCCTCGATCGACGAACTGCTGACGATCGGCCACAACTACAACGGCGGTTCGCGCATGAAGAACAATCGCCAGGCCCGCAACAAGTTCAACGATGCACTTAAGGATGCGGGCGGCAAACGGATGGACCGGATGGTCTACTATTTCTCTTCGACGGAGATGGACGAGAAGAACGCCTATACGTCGCATACGAGTCTCGAACCGCCCTACGTGGTCGAGATTCCGAAGTACAACAAGTTTCTCGTTCGGGCCGTGCACAAGTTCTGATGCGGCCTTTGCGAAACGTATGAGGGGCGGCACCTTTACAGGTTGCCGCCCCTCGTCCGTCCGGAGTGCGTTATAATCCGGCAAACAGTTGCAGCCACTTCTCTCCGATGGCTGCCAGTTCGTAGCGCTTGGCCGATGCGTAGGAATTTCTGCGGAGTTGCTCCTGCCGGTTCTGATCGTCAAAGACGGAGAGCAAGGCCTCGGCATAGCGTTTCAGGTCATAGGGCGGGACGAGAATCCCGGATTTCCCCTCCTGCATGATCTCCTGCACGGCGGCATAGGAGTCGAATGCGACGGGGATACACCCATATTGCTGGGCTTCGACCAGACACATGCCGAACCCTTCAAACGACGAGGTCAGGCAGATGAATGAAGCCCGGCGGTAGAACGGAGCGACATCCTGACGGTATCCGGCGAATTCGATCCGTTGCAGGTTCAGGCGGTGGGCCAGGCGATGCAGGCTCTCCCGCTCGATGCCGTCTCCGACCAGAATCAAACGCCAGTCGGACCGTTTCTGTTCGATATGTTTCCAGATTCGGAGCAGTCTGTCGATCCGTTTGTCGCTGTGCGTGAATCGGCCGACGAAGAGGACGATCTTCTCTTTGGGACAAACTGTCGGCTCTTCGGCCGGCAGCAGGGGGTTGGCGACGGATGCGAATTTTCGGGAAAAAGCATCCCGATCGATCGCCGCGCCCGTATGGCGGGCATAGTCGAGCAATTGACTTTGAATCTGCTCGCTGTATTGCGGACAGAGGGATACGAACCGATCGACGCCGGACAAAAGCGAGGAGTAGAGCCTCAGGTAGCGCCGTTTGAGCTTGTCGGTGAAACGATATACGGGCTTGCGGAGAAAGACGAATTCGAGCCTTCGCATGAAGGTCGGATTCGAAATCTGGTAACTTTTTCTTTGTCTCCAGTCGTTGATCTCCCATAGAGGGGTGCTGTGCAGGCAGAAAATGAACCGGGTGTGGCGAACCGTTTCGCGCAGTCGGGCAAAAGGAAAGTTTTGCATGCATTGCACGATCAGCACATCGACCTGTTCTTCGACCAGGGATTTTTGGAGAAACTCCACGTTCTTTTCCCGGGCTTCATCGATCGGATCCGGAAGAACCCGGGTCTCGAACGTCTGCCGGTCCTCTTTACCGAGCAGCTCCTCCTGCAGCAGGGAGGTGTAGATCAGAACGCGCATGCCGCGTGCATGGAAGAAATAGGCGAGGTTGCGAGTGACGGTCTCGGCTCCTCCGCACGGGAAGGGCCGGTTGTAGAAGGCTATGGTTCTGACTTGCATGGCGTGTGCGCTGTCGGTAAAATTTGCCCCAAAGGTATCCATTTTGACCCGGATAAGCAAATCTTCCTCTCTGTTGCCGGGCCCGTATGCCGGAAAAATACAAAGGGCATCCCGAAGGGTGCCCTTTGTATTTAAGAGTGCGCGACTCTCAAATACTTATTTCTTCTCGTCGAAGAACTCCTTGATCTGGTCGTTGGGAACGACGCTCTCCTTGAACATATAGGCGCCCGTCTTCTCCGACTTGACCATCTTGATGCACTTGGTGAACTGCTTACCCGTGCCGGTTTTCAGTGTTGCGACTACTTTCTTTGCCATACAGCTCTAACTATTTGATTTCTCGGTGAACGGTTACCCGCTTCAGGAACGGATTGTACTTCTTGCGCTCCAGACGGTCGGGCGTGTTTTTCTTGTTCTTGGTCGTGATGTAACGGGACATTCCCGGAACGCCGCTCGCTTTCTGTTCGGTGCACTCCAGAATAACCTGGACTCTGTTGCCTTTCTTTGCCATTTGTTACTGGTTTTTAGTACAAGCTCTTGGGGGCTGCAGCTTCGCGCAGGGCGACGGCGAGACCCTTCTTGTTAATCGTTTTCATACCGGCGGCCGATACCTTCAGGGTGATCCAGCGGCCTTCCTCCTCAGACCAGAAGCGCTTGGTTTTCAGATTCGGACTGAATTTGCGCTTGGTCTTGTGGTGCGAGTGCGAAACATTGTTTCCCACGATCGCTACCTTGCCTGTGATTTCGCAAACTTTCATTTTTCGTTTGAATGTTAGGTTAAAACCCTTTTTAAGGGAGTGCAAATATACAACCTTTTCGGCAAATAGCAAAAGCGCCCGCCTTTTTTTTCGATTCCCGGGTGCCGAGGTCCGTCGGTGCCGGTCCGGCCGGCTCCGGGCGACCCGCTCCCGGCGGCTGCCGCCGGGTCACTCTCCGTTGAGGGAGTCGCGCAGCAGCCCGATGGCGAATGCCGAGGCGCGGTCGATGATCTGGCCGCGGTCGGTGCCGCACTGGCGGCACTGGGCGACGGTCCCCTCGGGGGTGGCCACGGCGATCCAGACCGTGCCGACGGGTTTCTCGGCCGAGCCTCCCGTCGGTCCGGCGATTCCCGTCGTGGCGATGGCGTAGTCCGCACCGGCCACGCGGCGGACCCCTTCGGCCATCTGGCGTGCCACCTGCTCGCTGACGGCGCCGTAACGGGCGATCGTGTCGGCATCGACCCCCAGCACGCGGATCTTCGCCTCGTTGCTGTACGACACCACGCCGCAGAGGAAGTAGGCCGAGGCCCCCGGCATGGCCGTGAAACGGGAGGCAATCACCCCGCCCGTACAGCTCTCGGCCGTGGCGAGCGTCTGGCGGCGCTCGGTGAGGATTCGGTGGACGAGCTCCTGCATCGTGGCCGTCTCGTATCCCAGCACGTTGTGGGGGATGGTGCGGCGCAGCGCCTCGAACTGCCGCTCGATCTCGCGGGCGACGCTCTCGCCCTCGACCTCGTAGGCCGACAGGCGCAGCCGCACGGCGCCCGGGTTGGGCAGGTAGGCCAGCTTGAGGTAGGGCGGCAGGGCATTCTCCCATGCCTCGATCCGTTTGGCGAGCATCGATTCGGGCAGCCCGGCGGTGATCATCGTGCGGTGGACGATCTGCCGCAGCGAGAAGCGGGCCTTCAGGCGGGGCATCACCTCGTCCTGCATCAGGTGCTCCATCTCGTAGGGGACGCCCGGGAGCGAGACGACGACGTGTCCGTCGCGTTCGAACCACATGCCCGGGGCCGTGCCGTGGGCGTTGAAGAGCACCGTGCAGGCATCGGGGACGAGCGCCTGCGAACGGTTGAGTTCGTTGAAGTCGATGCCGCGCGCGGTGAGCATCCGCTCGACGTGGGCCGCCACGGTCTCGTCGTAGTGCATGCCGCAGCCGAAGAGTTCGGCGAGGGTCTTCTTGGTGATGTCGTCCTTCGTGGGGCCGAGGCCGCCGGTGATGACGGTGACTTCGGAGTCGTGCAGGGCGCGCGAGACGGTGTCGAGGATCTGCGTGCGGTCGTCGCCGATCGAGATCTTTTCGCGGACGACGATTCCCGCCGTGTTGAGGTGTTTGGCGATCGAGACCGAATTGGTGTCCACGATCTGTCCGATCAGGATCTCGTCGCCGATCGTAAGGATGGTTGCTTTCATGACGGATTATGCGTTGGAGGCGGAGTCCTTGCCGGATTCCGTCGTGTCGGGCTGCGTTTCGGCTGCCTCGCCGCCTTTGTCCGATGCCGCGGGGGCGGGCTCTGCGGCTTGCGGGACCGGTGCGGCGTCCGGCGTCTCGGAGACTTGTGCGTGGGCCTTGCCGGCGTCGTCGATCAGCGCCCGGCAGATTTCGCGGACGAGTTTCGGCCCTTCGTAGATGTATCCCGTGTAGAGCTGCACGAGGTCGGCCCCGGCGTCGAGCATGGCCCGGACGTCGTCCGGGGTCATCAGGCCGCCCACGCCGATGATGGGGTAGGTGCCGCCCGAGCGGGTATGGATCCGACGCACGATCTCGATGGTGCGCCGGGTGAGCGGTGCGCCGCTGAGCCGGCCGCTGCCGATCGTCTCGATCGCCTCGGGGCTGGTCTGCAGCCCCTGGCGGAGGTGGGTGCCGTTCGTGGCCACGATGCCGTCGAGCGGCGAAGAGGTCATCACGTCGGTGATGCGGTCGATCTCCTCGTCGCTCAGGTCGGGCGAGATCTTGAGCATGATCGGCCGGTACTCGCTCTGGCCGCGGCGGAAGTCGAAGAGCGGTCCGAGAATCTGCAGGATGTGTTCCGGGGTGTGCGAAAACTCTTCGCGGCAGGAGTTGTCGCAGCTGATATTGACCGTGAAGTAGTCGGCGTACTGGTAGAGGCTGCGGAACGCCTTCAGGTAGTCGGCCGCGGCATTCTCGGGCGGCGTGTCGGTGTTTTTGCCGATGTTGCAGCCCACGATTCCCTTGCCGCGGTTGCGCTGCAGGTGCCGGATCATGGCTTCGAGTCCGTGGTTCGAGAGCCCGATGCGGTTGATGATTGCCCGGTCCCTGGGCAGGCGGAAGACGCGCGGCCGCGGGTTGCCGCCCTGCGGGCGGGGTGTGACGGTGCCGATCTCGACGAATCCGAACCCGAGGGCCGAGAGCTCCCGGATCGCCTCGCCGTTGCGGTCGAAGCCGGCGGCCAGTCCGACAGGGTTCGGGAAGCGGATGCCGAAGACCTCGCGCTCGAGCGACGGGTGCGCCTCGGCATAGCATTTGCGCAGCAGCCAGCGGCCTCCGGGGATCAACCCGATGCACCGCAACAGGAGCAGGACGGCCCGGTGGGCCCGCTCGATGGTGAGCGAGAAGAGGACCGGTTTTATGATGCGCTGGTACATGTTTGCATGTTTACGGACGGGCAAAAATACGAAAAAAGGACGGATTCCGCTAAAAATATTCGCGGCGGTAGGCGTAATGGTCGCGCAGGGCTTCGAAATCCGTCGGGTTCTCCTTCAGCCGGCGGCTTTCGGCCTCGATGTCGAAGGCTCCGCCGATGGTGCGGCAGAGTTCCTGCCACGAGATCGGGCGCGGGGTGGAGGGGCTGTCTCTTATACACATCTCCGAGCCCACGAGACCCTAAGACATCTCGT
>ERZ1027078.167-NODE-167-length-27770-cov-5.783655_pt1 | contig 27770 bp, 18 predicted proteins | sample MGYA00519279_ERZ1027078 | MGnify/ENA primary metagenome ERZ1027078 (study PRJEB26926, sample SAMN06164530) | human gut metagenome | biome: ENVO:00009003; feature: ENVO:2100002; material: ENVO:00002003 | host: Homo sapiens | place: USA | collected 2012 ... | reverse complement strand
CGAGATGTCTTAGGGTCTCGTGGGCTCGGAGATGTGTATAAGAGACAGTTACTAACTTCTTGCCAAGCGAGGAATTAGATAGAAAACAGCTCATAATGGTTTAAATTTGTTATATTTGTTAATGATTTGTGTTTTCGTGAGGCAAATATAGCCATTGTTCGCGTAATAACAATGAAAACGGACGGGAATTTTGCGTCCGAAAGGAGGGTTTTATGACGAAAAACGAACTGCGTCGGGAGATGAAGCGGCGCAACCTTTCGCTCTCGGCCGAAGAGCGGGCCGAGGCTTCGGGCCGGATCTTTGCAGGGGTGGCCTCGACGGCCGCTTTTGCGGCGGCCCGGACCGTGGCGCTCTACTGCGCGCTGCCCGACGAACCGGCTACCGAAGGGGTGCTGCAGGGTTGGGCGTCGTCGAAGCGGCTGGTCGTGCCGCGGGTCGAGGGTGATGCGATGCGTTTCTTCGACTACGATGCGGCGACGCTGGTGCGCGGGGTCTTCGGCATCGCCGAACCGGGGCCGTCGGCCCGCGAGTGTCCGCCCGATCGGATCGACCTGATCGTCGTTCCCGGCACGGCTTTTACGGAGGCCGGGGCGCGGATGGGGCGCGGGCGCGGTTACTATGACCGTTACCTCGCGCAGCCGGGGTTCCGGGCCGTGAAGGTCGGGGTCTGCTTCGCCCACCAGCTGGTCGGCGGGCTCGAGACCGAGCCGCACGACGTGCCGATGGACCTCGTTGTGGCGGGGTGATCCGCCGCGGCCGGATTTATAGTTTAAAGGAGTGATTTATGGAGCAGAAACGGAGCGTCGCGCTCGTGTTGGGCGGCGGCGGTGCGCGGGGCATCGCGCATATCGGCGCCATCGAGGAGTTGGAGCGTCAGGGTTTCGAGGTGAGCGCCGTGGCGGGTACCTCGATGGGTGCGTTGGTCGGGGGCATGTATGCCTCGGGCCATCTCGAGCCGTTCAAGGAGTGGATGTGTGCGCTGGACCGCTACAAGGTGTTCGGCCTGGTCGATTTCACCCTCAGCCCCGAGGGGCTGGTGAAGGGGGACCGCGTGATGCGGGCCATGCAGGAGCTGGTCCCCGACGTGCGGATCGAGCAGATGCCGGTGCCGTTTGCGGCCGTTGCGGCCGATCTGGTGACGGGCCGCGAAGTGGTGCTCGACCGGGGCGGGCTCTACGATGCCATCCGGGCCTCGATCTCGATCCCGTCGGTATTCCGTCCTGTCCACCGCGACGGGATGGTGCTCGTCGATGGCGGCATGGTTAATCCCGTGCCCTACGACCGCGTGCGGCGCAGCGAGGGGGACTTGCTGGTTGCCGTGGACGTCTGTGCGCCGTTCGGCGGCGATCCGGCTTTCCGGGCCCGCATGTCGCTCAACCACTACAAGGTGCTGGTCACCTCGTCGCAGATCATGCAGCAGCGGATCGCCTCGTTGCAGCGCCGTCTGTGTCCTCCCGACATCCTCGTGGAGATGCCGGCCGATCGCTTCAGCATGTTCGAATTCTACCGCTCGGCGGAGATTGTCGAGGCGGGACGCGAGGCGATGCGTGCGGCCCTCGGCCGTTTTGCCGAACGGGCGTCGGATGGCATGGAATTTGTTGAGGCATAAAGAAGTTGCGGCGGCCCGTTTTTTTGAAGAATTCAAAAAGAGAAAAAGTAGTGACGCAACTTCACACAGATTTTTGAGGCCGCCGCAACGGATTTCCGATCCGGGGAGGTTCCGCACGCTTCCCCGGTTTTTCCGTGAACAAAGATAACCAAAGAATCGATTGCCGCAACGGGTTTGCCCGAATGTGGCATGCGTATGCCCGAATGGCGGAACTCCCCGGCCTTTGCGCGTCATTTTGCGGCTTTTTCAAGGGAGATTCTTTCGGGCGGGTAGAATCATGCACCCCGGACTTCCCAGTCAAGGGAGATCCGGGGTGCGTGATTCGCTGTCGTGATGCGGCGGACTATCTGGCCTCGCAGCAATAGTCGGGACGGTGGCGCAGTCCGCGTTTGCCGATCGGTATGCCCAGCCCGAGCGTAACGTTCATCGAGCTCTGTTTGATCGGCACCCATTGGGGCGTGTGTTTGGCCGTCAGGATGTCGGTGGCGACGAAGAAGTTGATCCAGCTCGGGCAGAGGTTCAGCGCCAGCCCGAATGCGCCGCCGCGGCTGCCGATCACCGAGTAGCTTCCCGTGAGCTGGAACCAGTAGATCGGGCGGAAGTTCACCGCGCCGGTGATGTTGTGCAGGGTCTTGTATTCCCAGAAGCGCATCGAGTAGAGCACGCCGACGCTGGCGCGGTTCTGCCACATCCGGTATTCGAGGCCGGCGTTCACCGAGGCGCGGAGCGCCCGGGTTGTGGAGCGGGCCTCCTCCTTGCGGAACTCGAGGACGTCGAGGTCGAAGTCCGGCTGCTCCAGGACCGTGCCGCCCTCGACGGTGGTTCCCGTGAACTCGAGGTTCTTGGACGAGGTTCCGGAGAGGTTGTTCCCCTTGCCCCAGCTGATGAATCCCAGGTCATTGACCGCCAGCGAGGCCTGCAGGTCGGGCAGGATGTCGTAGGTGGCGCCCAGATCGACGGCGAATCCGTATCCGGCCGGCGAGGTCGGTTGGAGCTCGATGTCGTCGAAGTGGTAGATCTGCTCGCCGGCCGCATTCTCTTCGGTCGTGGCGGTCAGCCCCGAGGCCGAAATGTCGAGGCTTCCTGCGGCATCGACGGCCCAGCGGTCGTCCTGGAGCGAGACGTCGAAGCGGTCGAACGAGAGCCTCTCCCGGGCCATTCCCGCCAGGAACTTTCCGCGTACGCCGATGTAGAGCCGGTCGTCGAGCAGCGGGAACGAGTAGGAGAATGCCGCTTCGAGGTAGGAGTCCGCAGCCACGCCGATATCGCGGATCGAGCCTTCGTGGCCGTTTTTGATGAAGTCGAAGAGCGAGTAGGGGAGGTTCACCTCGGCGCTGGTGCGGAGACTCAGGCCGAAGGACCAGAAGTCCTTGCGGTTCCGGGCGTAGGCGCCGAATCCGATGAGGTTGATGTAGGTGTCGGCGCCGAGCAGGTTTCGTGTCTTGAGTCCCGAGAGCGCTTCGGCGGACGATACCGAACTGTCGATCAGCGTCACGAGTTTGCCGTTGCGGGGGTAGAGGACCTTGTCGAGCGAGATGTTGCCGCTCGTGCTGACGTTCAGGGAGCCTATGCCCGGGATATTGACGTAGCCGCGCAGCGGGGCGAAGGCCGGGTTGAGCTGGCTGCGGAAGGTCGAGCCTTCCATGAAATAGGCGGTCGGGTTCTGGGCCGCGAGGCTGCCTGCCAGGAGCAGGGCGAAGAAGAGCGTGTAGAGTTTCTTCATGTCGGAAGGCGTTTTAGAGGTTGAGTTTCAGTCCGCCGCGCTTGAGCAGGCGCAGGTCGATGGTCAGTTGGCTGTCGGCCGCATCGTCGAATCCCAGGTCGCGGTAGTAGGTGAGCAGCGTCACGGGGATGCGGACCGTGATGCCGCCGACGAGTTGCCGCAGGTCGTCGCCGAAGAGCTGTGTCTGCGGAATTCCGGAGTCGGGGCTGGCGGCCTCGACATCGAATTCGAACGTGATGTCGGTAGGCGTAAAGGTCGGTGCGACATGCACCGTCACCGGCAGGCGGCTGGCTACCGAGCCGTAGAGGTGAAGCGTATTGCGGGCATCGGGCGTCCCCTCGGGATCGAGGTTGTCGCAGAGCATGTCGATCACCGACTCATCGATGCCCAGAGCGTCGATCGTGTACTCTACCGGGTCGATGTGGATCGAGGTGAGATAGTCCGTGGCAGCCTCGCCGATGCGTGCCTCAAGCTCGCCGGCGAGCTCCTCCGATGCGAAGATTTGTCCGAAAGCCGCAGCATAGGCGTTCGGGTCGGGATGCGCGGGATCAAGCCCGAGCACCGGGGCGAAGCTGGCGTAGTACTGTTCGTAGCTGAGGCCGATCACGGCATTGAGTTTCGCATCGCTCGTGTGCATTTCGGCGACGGTCGCAGCGATGAGCTGGGTTCGGTAGTCCGGGTCGCTGTCGAGCCGGACCAGGTCTACGGCCGTCGCAGCGGTCGGCAGCCAGATGTCGGCCTCGTCGAAGATGCTCCGGATGTCCTCCCCGTTGGCCGAGAGGTCGGCCATCGGCACGAGGACGGTCATCAGCGGCATCCGGAATTCGGAGTCGTCGTTCCCGATGGCCACGTCGCCGGTCTCGATCTGCGACAGGTCATATGCCTTGTCCGTGCACGATAGGGCGAATGCTCCGAAAAGGAGCAGAGTCACAAGTTTTTTCATTGTTTTACAGGGTGTGGATTTATGTCGGTGCAAAAATATGCGATTCGGAGAAATAAAACAAAAAATCGGATGTTTTTGACCAAATTGTAATAATCCCCCATCTTTTGTATTTTTGCAGCGACGATGGCATCATCCGACCGATACGACAAACTGAAGGAGCAGGTGGCGCTGCTGCCGCTCTCGCCCGGGGTCTACCAGTTCGTGGACCGCACGGGCACGATCATCTATGTGGGCAAGGCCAAGAGCCTGCGCAAGCGGGTCTCCTCCTACTTCGTGCAGTCGAAGGAGCACAGTGCCAAGGTCCGCGTCATGGTGCGGCAGATCGTCGAGATCCGCCACATCGTCGTGGGAAGCGAGACCGATGCGCTGCTGCTCGAGAACTCCCTGATCAAGAGCCTGCAGCCGCGCTACAACATCCTGCTCAAGGACGACAAGACCTATCCGTGGATCGTCGTCCGCCGCGAGCCGTTTCCCCGCGTGCAGTCCACGCGCCAGCTCGTGCGCGACGGTTCGCAGTATTTTGGTCCCTACGGTTCGGTGATGATGCAGCACAGCGTGCTGGACTTCATCCGCGAGGTGGTCCCGCTGCGGACCTGCAAGCTGAACCTCTCGCCCGAGCAGATCGCGCGCGGACGCTATACGGTCTGCCTGCAGTACCACCTGGGCAACTGCAAGGGCCCCTGCATCGGGGCGCAGAGCGAGGAGGAGTACGGCCGCCTGGTGGATATGGTCACTTCGGTGCTGCGGGGCGACCTGCGCCCGGTGCGCCAATACCTCGAGGGGGAGATGTCGCGAGCCGCCGCGGAGCTGCGCTTCGAGGTGGCGCAACGCTACAAGCAGCGGATCGACGCCCTGGACAACTATGCGGGCCGTTCGGTGATCGTCAGTGCGAAGATCGTCGATGTGGATGTCTTCTCGCTGCTGCCCGACGACGATGTGGTGTGGTGCAACTTCGTCCGCATTCGCCACGGCTCGGTGGTGGGCGTCTCGACCGTGAAGCTCTCGCCGGGCGTCGGGGCCGACGAGCGGGATATGCTGACGCTGGCCATCCAGCACATCGTCGAACAGATTGGCGGCGGGGTGCTGGCCCGCGAGGTGATCGTCCCCTTCCTGCCCTCGACCACGCTGCTCTTCGACGGTGTGACCTTCACCGTGCCCAAGCGGGGCGAGAAGCTCGAACTGCTGGAGTTCTCGCAGAAGAGCGCGCGCATCTACCGGGCCGAGCAGCTGAAGAATCTGGAGATCCGCAACCCCGAGCGGCATACCGAGCGGCTGATGAACGCCCTGCAGGAGGCGCTGCGTCTCGACCGGCCGCCCCGCCATATCGAGTGCTTCGACAATTCGAACCTGCAGGGGACCCATCCCGTCGCATCGTGCGTGGTCTTCCGCGACGGCAAGCCTTCGCGCAAGGAGTACCGCCACTTCAACATCAAGACCGTGGTCGGGCCGGACGATTACGCCTCGATGCGCGAGGTGGTCTATCGTCGCTACAGCCGTCTGCAGGCCGAGGGGGCCGAACTCCCCGATCTGGTCATCGCCGACGGAGGCAAGGGGCAGATGGGGGTGATCCACGAGGTGCTCGAGGCCCTGGGGCTCGATATCCCGATTGCCGGACTGGCCAAGGACGACCGGCACCGCACGGCAGAGCTCTACTGCGGCTATCCGCCGCTGCTGGTGGGGCTTCGACCCACCTCGCCGCTGTTTCACTTCCTGACCTCGATCCAGGACGAGGTGCACCGCTTCGCCATCTCGTTCCATCGCCAGAAGCGGAGCCGGGCGTTTATCCACAGCGAACTGGAGCAGATCGAAGGCATCGGACAGAAGACGATCGAGACGCTGCTGCACCATTTCCGCACGGTGGAGAAGGTCCGCACGGCCAACCCCGAGGAGCTGGCCGGAGTGGTCGGTCCGGCGCGTGCGAAAAAAATCAGGGAGTACTTCGAAAAGTAGCCGATTTTTTTGAAATATAACGAAATTCACCTATCTTTGCCGTCCCGATTCGCTGCTCTGCAGCATCAGCCCGGATGGCGGAATCGGTAGACGCGTTGGTCTCAAACACCAATGACAGCAATGTCGTGCCGGTTCGACCCCGGCTCCGGGTACGAAAAAGCAACTGCTTGTTGAACAGGTGGTTGCTTTTATTTTACCCCTTTCCTCCCAGAAAACGGGATCTCGGGTGTGTGCGGACATGACATCATGTAAAAAACGCCCCTGACGACTGTAAGTCGGCAGGGGCGTTTCCTTGTCGCGTTGCGGAGTGCAGCCCGGTTACTCCTTCACGTAGAGCCGCACGTAATCGACGTACATGGAAGCGGGGCCGTCGTTGAGCGCCGTGATCTGCGCCGGGTCGTAGAGGCCCGGGAAGTTGCCGCCGACGGCCAGGTTGAAGAGAATGAAGTTGGGCTTGTGGAAGTAGTTGCCCACGTGCAGTTCGTTGCTCTCGTAGCCTGCGGTCCGGGTGATCGTCATGCGGAAGTAGGGCTCCCGGCTGGGATCCTCGTCGAGGTCGTAGTACATGGCCAGTTCGTCCTCGGTCCAGATGCAGGTGTAGAGGTGGAAATCGTCCTGCATGCCGTAGGGCGCCGTCGTGTCGCGCGAGTAGTCGCCCTTGTTGTTCCATGCCGGGCCCCAGTGGCAGGCTCCGTTGAAGAAGCGGTCCTGTGTGCCCTGGGCCATTCCGGTGGCGTGGCCCATCTCGACGATGTCCGTTTCGCCGCAGGCGGGCCATCCCACCTGGTCGTAGTCGTCGCCCATCAGCCAGAATGCAGGCCACAGTCCGTTGGCCGTCTTCGGCATGCGGATCAGCGCGTCGAGCCGGCCGTAGGTGAAGCTGTACTTGCCCTTCGAATTGATGCGTCCCGAGGTGAACTGCTTGTTCTGATAGTTTTCACGTGTGGCAGTCAGGATCAGGCAGTTGCGGCCGCTCTTCGGCTCGACGCCCACACTGACGCCCTTCTCGCAGTAGTATTGCAGCTCGTTGTTGCCGCCGCCCGAGCCATTGACCTCGATGTTCCAGATCGACTCGTCGAGCGAGTTGCCGTCGAACTCGTCGGACCATACCAGCCTGTAGCCTTCGGGTGCGTCCTCCGCCCCTGTCTCTTCGGAGCTGGTCCTTACGCGGATTTCGCTCCATTCCGAGGCTGCATAGCTTCCTGCCTTGGATTCGGCGCGGACTCGTATCGTGTAGGTGGTTGCGGGGTTGAGTTGCGAGCAGGTGACCTGCAGCTCCTCGGTCGAGGTTTCCTGGCCGCCGTCGAGCGTCCAGGTGTAGTAGTCGGCATGCTCGACGGCCTCCCAGGCGACGGTGAATCCTGTCTGCGTCACCGAAGAGGTCGGGGCCGTGAGGGTCGGGGTGTCGAGTCGGGTCACCTCGCTCGAAGAGTAGGTTTTTACGCGGATTTCGCTCCATTCGGAGGCTTCGGCCGTATCCGACAGCGCGCGTACGCCGGCCGTGTAGGTCGTGGCTTCGGTCAATCCGGTAAAGGTGTATTCGGTGGCCTGTACGGTGGTCAGCACTTCGTCATTAAGGCGTATTTCATACGAGTCGGCTCCGCTGACGGAATTCCAATAGATTCCGAACCGGTCGATTCCGATGGAATTGGCCGTGAGCATCGTGGTCGGGGCTGCGAGTTGCCCGCCGGACTGATCGTCATCGTTGCACGAGACGGCTGCCAGCGATAGCATCAGCCACCATCCGAGGGTTGCCATCTGGCAAATGGAATGTTTGAATTGGGACATGTCGTTTTCTGCTTGTTGGGGATTTTGGATATCAGGATGCGGTGTTCGGGGTCCACATGCGGACGTAATCGACCTTCATGATGACCTCGTCGTCGAAGATGGCGTCATCGACCTGGCCGCCCATCGTACCGCCGATGGCCAGGTTGAGGATCACGTAGAAATAGTTGTCGAAGGGCCATTCGGCCAGGTCGGCATTCCGCGGCTGATACTTCCATGCCGATCGTTCGCCATTGACGTAGAACGAGATGCATCCGTATTCGTCGTCGCTCTCCTGTTCCCAGAGAAGCCCGTATGTATTCCAGCTGCCCTCGGCTTCAGCCAGGGCTGTCGAGGCGTTCCAGTTTCGTCCGTTGTTGCCGTTGGCATTCTGCGTATGCAGGGCGTGGGTCACCTGTCCGGGCGTTTTGCCGACGTGCTCCATGATGTCGATCTCGCCGCAGCGGGGCCACGACGAGGCACCGGTGCCCATCATCCAGAATGCGGGCCAGGTGCCCTGACCGGCCGGCAGCCAGATGCGGGCCTCGATGTAGCCGTATTTGATCTGCACCTTTCCCTGGGTGTTGATGCGCGCCGAAGTGTATTCGCGGTTCTCCATCGGCTCCTTGCGGGCCTCGATCACCAGGCAGCCATCCTCCACGCGCAGGTTCTCGCTGCGGTCGGTGTAGTACTGGAGCTCCTGGTTAGCAGCGACGCCCGTTTCGACGTTCCAGTTCAGCGGGTTCAGGTCGTCGGAGTCGAACTCCTCGGCCCAGTACAGCGAATACCCTTCGATCGGGGCTTCCGGGCTGTCGGGATCGGTCGGCGGTGGTGTCGTTCCGTCGTCGTCGTTGCCGCAGGCCGTGGGCAGGAGCCACAACGAGGCGAGTGCGGCAGTCGTAATCAGCAGTTTTTTCATGTGCTCGTCGGTTTTCGGTTTTTAGTGAAACAGCGGGTACGTTCAAACCCGCTGTTCCTGTGTGTCGGCCCCTGGGTCCTTACTTCTTGTAGATGAATACGGCGTCGATCTGCAGCGACTGGGGCATCGTGCCGTCGTCGGGCTGCGTGATGGCCATGATGTTCAGGCCGGTGTTGCCCGACGTGTCGGGCGAGAGGCTGCTCAGGATGTTGGCGTCGTATTTGAGGCCCTTGTCATAGAAAACCTGGATCGGCACCTCGATCTCGTACCACTCGCCGTCGCGAGTGAATCCGTACTCGCCCTCGACGTCTACGATGATCGGGCATCCGTCGATTACGCCGTCATAGAGCTTCACGGCATAGTTGCCCGTGTTGGTGCCCTTCCAGGCCATGTGGAGGTAGTAGTTCCCCGGCTCGGCGGAGATGTCGGCGAGCTTCTTGATGTTGTCGAGGTTCGTCGAGAAGAAACCGGCGCCGAACCAGCCGAGGCCCGTGTTGATCGACATGTTCACCCAGTCGGTGACCACTCCGTAGAAGTTGGGACCTGCGCAGGTGCCTCCCGTGAAGCCGCCGGCCCAGTCATAGAGGAAGCAGTCTTCCTCGTTGGGACGGAAGTCGGCCACGACCTTGTCCTTGATCGTCTCGTAGGTCTCGGTGTCGAGGCTGATCAGGTAGTAGTTGCTACCCGAGAGCGACGATGTGCCTTCGCCGCCTTCGCCGCCGCCTTCACCGCTCTCGTCCGAGGTCGTGAACGAGCAGGTGCCGACCTTCGAAGCCTCGTAGGCCTCCGTGTCGCCCGGGATGGCGCGTACGCCGACCGTGTAGCTCGTGCCGGCCGTCAGCGAGGAGAGGCTCACCGAGGGCGAGGTGACGGTCTGTACGGTGGCTCCGTCGAGCTGCACCTCATACGAGGCGGCGTTCGAGATGGCGCTCCACGTTACGGTGGCCGAGGTGGTGGTGATCGTGCTCTCGTCTACCGCCGGTGCCGGGGTGTCGAGCTGAATCTTCGACGTCGAGTCGTCGCTGTCGTCGCAGCCGACGAATGCCGTGGCTACGAGGGCCATCAGCAGAAATTTCACAGTTTTCATGGTTGTTTTAAGTTTTTTGAATGGAACAATAAGTGGTTGTGTCAATTCGGATCAATAGCCCGGGTTCTGGGTCAGGCCGCCCAGCCGCACCTCCTCCGAGGGAATCGGCATCAGTTCGTGCTTGCCGGCGATGAAGGTGCCCATCTGAGCGCGGGCCTCCTCGCTTTCGGCAGCCATGTAGGCGTTCATCGTCTCGCCGACGATTCCCCAGCGGCAGAGGTCGAACCAGCGGTGTCCCTCCATGGCCAGCTCCACGCGCCGCTCGTGGCGCAGGTTCTCGCGCGTGAGGTCCACTTCGGAGAGCCCGACGCGGGCGCGGACCCGGGTGAGTGCATTGCGTCCGGCCTCAAGGTCGGTATTGCTTTCCAGGCAGGCTTCGGCGTACATGAGCAGTACGTCGGCATAGCGGATCTGTTTGTTGTTGATCGGCGAACGGGTCTCGTGCGAGAGACGGTAGGGGGCTCCGCCGTTGTCGGTCATCATGGCATACTTCCGGTTGAGGTAGCGGTTGCCCAGGTAGATCTCCTCCGAAGGGGTCACCATCTGGTCATCTGCGGGGTTGATGATCGTGGCCTCGCGGCGCGGGTCGTTCTCCTCGAACTCGTCGTAGAGGTCCTGCGTGGGGTGGTTGAAGCCCCATCCGGCCCCGGTCGTGGCGATGAGCGTCGAGCGCGAACGCGTGAGGATCGTCGTCATCGTACCGCGGGTGTATCCGTATCCCTCGCCGTAGTCGGACTGCGGATCCTCCATGTACTGGATCTCGAAGACCGATTCGGGCCCGTTCTCGCCGGCCAGCGTGAAGTTGTCCTCATAGTTGGTGCAAAGCGAGTATTCGCCCTCTTCGTCCCCCATCTTGAGGAGTTCGGCGCCCCAGGTGCGGGCCGTATCGTAGTCCTTCACGTAGAGGTTTACCTTGAGCAGCATGGCCAGTGCGGCGCCGCGTGTGGCGCGTCCCATGTCTTCATCGGCATACTCGCTCTTCTTCCAGAGCCGGCTCTGAGCGTTGTCCAGGTCGGAGAGGATCAGGGCATAGATCTCGTCGGCCGTGGCGCGGGGCTGCCGCCAGTCGTCGGACGAGGTGATCGGGGCCTCGACCTTCGGCACCCCGCCGAACATGCGCACCAGACGGAAGTAGTAGTAGGCGCGCAGGAAGTAGGCCTCGCCGATGAGCCGCTCCTTGGTCTTTTCGTCCATGGTTTCGTCCGTCTCCATGCCGGGGACGTTTGCAAGGACGAGGTTGCAGCGGCCGATGCCCTGGAACTGTGCCCGGTAGAAATCGAGCAGCATGGTGTTCGTCGATACCGTCTTGAAGTTCTCGATGTCGTAGGCATCGGCCATGTCGCCGATGTTCTGTCCGCCCTTGAGCGCATCGTCCGAGGCGACGTCACCGATGAACCACTCGCAGAAATAGGTGTTGTTGAACTCCCAGGAGAGCGGCACGTAGGCGGCATTGACGGTCTGTATCGCCGTCTCTCCGCTGGTGAAGAAGTCTCCGAGTTCGGTCGTTCCGGGCCCCTTCTCGGTCAGCCAGTCGGTACACGATGCCAGGCCCAGAGCCGCGAAAAGCGTGATGATATGCAAGGTTCGTTTCATCGTAGTCGGTTTTAGAAGTTGATGTTGGTGCCGAAGAGGAACGTCCGCGACTGGGGATAGTTGCCGTAATCGACTCCCCCCCCCACTTCGGGGTCATATCCCGTGTATCCGGTGAGCGTGAAGAGGTTGCTTACCGAGACGTAGAAGCGCCAGCGGTTCATGTGCATGCGGTCGGTCCAGCGCTTGGGCAGCGTGTAGCCCAGCGTGAGCTCCTTGAGGCGCAGGTAGGATCCGTCCTCCACGTAGCGGCTCGACGAAACGGTGTTGCGCGAGCTGCCGTAGGGGTTGGGAATCGACCCGTTGGGGTTGCTCTTCGACCACACGTCGCGCATCGTGGTGCTGAGCGTGGCTTCGGTGCCCTTGCCTTCGGTGCGGAGCCGCACGGCGTTGTAGATCTCGTTGCCGTAGACACCCTGGAAGAAGACCGTCAGGTCGAGTCCGCGCCACGAGGCCCCCAGGTTCAAGCCGTAGGTCAGCCACGGGAAGGGGTTGCCGATGGCCACCAGGTCGTCGTCGTCGATGATGCCGTCGCCGTTCTGGTCCTTGTAGCGGGCGTCGCCGGCATGCTCGGTGATGGCCACGGGATCGACTCCGAACTGGTGATCGACAGCCTCCTGGTCGGTGCGGTAGATGCCTTCGTACTCATAGCCCCAGAAGGAGTAGAGCGGGAGGCCCTCGTCGCAGATGGTATAGTCGCCGTAGACGCGCTCGCCGCCGTTGAGGGCCGTCAGCCGGTTGCGGATGAACGAGACGTTTCCGTTGATCTCGTAGTCGAACTCACCGATGCGGTTGGCATGTCCGAGGGTGATCTCGATACCCTGGTTGCGGACCGTTCCGACGTTGGCCGTCGGGGCGTGGAGGTTGCCTACGTGAGCCGGTGCCGTCACGCTCAGGAGCATGTCCTTCGTGTCACGCAGGAAGAGGTCCACGGTACCCGTGAGCTTGTTGTTCCACAGTCCAAAGTCCACGCCGAGGTCCCACTGCTCGGTGGTCTCCCATTTGCCGCCCGTATTGACGTAGGTCAGTACGGTGGCTCCGGCCGCGATTTCGGGGTTGATGCCGAAGGGGTATCCGACGAACGTCGGTCCCGAGTTGAAGATCGTCTGCAGGAAGGCGTTGTCGCCGATCTTGTCGTTTCCGATCTGTCCCCAGCCCAGGCGCAACTTGAGGTTGTTGAGGACATCGCTGTTGCGCAGCCACGGCTCCTCGTTGATGCGCCAGGCCACGGCCGTCGAGGGGAAGTAGCCCCAGAGGTTTTCGGGGAATTTCGACGAGGCGTCGGCGCGGAAGTTTACCGTGATCAGGTAGCGGTTGTCGTAGGAGTAGTGCAGACGTCCGAGCATCGAGAACATGCGGGTTCGGGCTGCCGAGTCGCCGGCTTCGGTGCGGTCTTCGGTCGCCTGGTTCAGGTACCAGTTGTTGTCCGTCGGGTTGGCGATCGATGCGCCCGAGCCGCCGATGTAGTAGTAGTTGTACTCCTCGGTCGTCTGTCCCACCATGGCCGTCAGGCTGTGCTTGCCCCAGTCGTGCATGTAGGTGAGCGTGTTTTCGTAGCGCATGGTCTGTGCGCGGGACATGCTGCGCGAGATGAAGTTCTTCTCGTTCTTGTCGTAGGACGAATACTCGTACTGGTCCTTGAACGTCCGGCTCATGGTGTTCGTGAGGTCCATGCTGACCTCGGAGTGGAGGCGCAGCCCCTTGATGGGTTCGATGTCGAGGTAGACGTTGCCGACCCAGCGCTCGTCCTTGTCGAGCGGGTGGGTGTGCTCGACCATCGAGAGGGGATTGGTCACGTTCTTGAAGTTCGACGAGGCGGCAATGCGTCCGCTGAGGTCCTCGCCCAGGTTGTTCACGCTTCCCTCGGGGTAGCGTACCGGGTCCCACGGGGCCATGGCCAGTGCGGCCGAGAGGATCGAGGCGCCGGGGCTCGAGTTGTTGTTCATGGCGTTGCGGCCTTGCGAGTTCGAGAAGGAGATGTTCTCGCCGACCTTCAGCCACTTGGTCAGCTGGTAGGAGGTGTTCGAGCGGAGGGTGAGTCGTTCGAAGTCCGATCCGATGATCGTACCTTCCTGCGTGAAGTAGCTGGCGCTCAGGGCGTAGGTCGATTTGTCCGAACCGCCCGAGGCGCTGATGTGGTAATTCTGGATAATGGCGTTGCGCTTGAATACCTCATCCTGCCAGTCGGTTTCGATCGAGCTGTAGTCGAGTCCGTCGGGATTCGATGCGGATTTGACGACGGGGTAGTACGACGCGCTGCCGAGTCGGTAGGCCGAGAGCCACGAGTTGAATCCGTTCTTGTTGAAGTAGTCGATCTGCGACTGCGTTCCCTCGAGGTTGATGATCGTCTGTGCGAACTCGTCGCGCCCCATCAGGTCGAGTTTGTTCCAGCGGTTCTGGATGCCGACGTAGGCATTGAAGTCGATGTTGATCTTCGACCCGGCCTTGCCGCTCTTGGTCGTCACGATGATCACGCCGTTGGCGCCGCGCGAACCGTAGATGGCCGTTGCGGAGGCGTCCTTGAGGATTTCGGTCGAGGCGATGTCCTGCGGATTGACGAACGAGATGTCGTCGGTGATGACGCCGTCCACGACGTAGATCGGCGAGCTGTCATTGACCGTGCCGATACCGCGGATGCGGACCTCGGCCGACGCGCCGGGCTGTCCCGACGAGGCGTTGATCGTTACGCCTGCGGCCCGGCCTTGCAGGGCCTGGTCGAGGCCTGCGGCGGGGGTCTTCTGGAGCTGCTCGGGGGTGATGGAGGCCACGGCTCCCGTCACGTCGCTCTTGCGCATGACGCCGTATCCGATGGCTACGACCTCTTCGAGTTCGAGGCTGCTGGCCGAGAGGCGGACGTTGAGCATCGTCTGTCCGGCGGCGACCGTATGGACCTGGGTCTCGTAACCTATGTAGCTGAACGACAGTTTTACCGGGTTCCCGTTGTCGGGAACGGCCAGCTGCCAGGAGCCGTCGGCGTTCGAGGAGGTTCCTTGTGTCGTTCCCTCGATCAGCACGGTTACACCGATGAGCGGCTGTCCGTCGTCGGAGGAGACGACAGTCCCTTGGATCTGCCGCGTCTGGGCTCTCAGCCCGGAAGAGATCAGCAGCAGACAGATCAGTAGTTTGAACTTGTTCATAGGGTTGGTTTTAGTTTATTGTAAAAGTAACGGAGTTTCCCGATTGGCTGTCTCCGGCGATCCAGAGGTCGAACGTGCCGGGTTCGACGCGTTTCTGCATGTCGAGGCCCCAGAAGGCGAGGTCTTCGGCCGGGAGTTCGAACTCCACGGTGCGGCTCTGGCCGGGCTCGAGCGTGATGCGGTCGAATGCCTTGAGCTCCTTGACGGGGCGCACGGTCGATCCCACGCGGTCGCGGACGTAGAGCTGCACGACCTCGGTGGCAGTGCGCTTTCCGGTGTTGGTCAGGCGGCACGAGGCGCGGATGGTCTCGGTCGGCAGGTAGGCCTCCTTGTCGAGCTGCAGGTCGGCATACTCGAAGGTCGTGTAGGAGAGTCCGAACCCGAAGGGGAAGAGCGGCCCGAAGCCGGCGTCGAGGTGGTAGGAGGTGCATCCGAGCGAGGTCTGTCCGGCCCCCACGGGGATTTCGTCCACCAGCAGTTCGTTGCCGGCGGCCGGACGGCCGGTCATGTTGCGGGCGTAGTAGATCGGAATCTGTCCGGTGGCAACGGGGAAGGTGACGGGCAGTTTGCCGCTCGGTACGGCGTTGCCGAAGATCAGGTCGATCAGTGCCGGTCCGCCCATCGTTCCCGGGTGGAAGGAGTAGAGCAGGGCGTCGGTGTTTGCGAGGTCGCGTGCGATCGTCAGCGGGCGTCCGGCCATGACGACCGTGACGACGGGTTTTCCGCTGCGGCGGGCCGCGGCGATCAGTTCGCTCTGCGAACCCTGCAGGTTGAGGTCGGCCAGGCAGTGGGCTTCGCCCGAGAGGATGGCCTCTTCACCGACGAAGAGCAGTATGGCGTCGTACGAGGCGGCCTGGGCCGTGAAGGCGGCCAGTTTGGCGGCCGTGACCTTTTCGCGGCTGTATGCGGCCACGGGGTTGTACCCGATGCGCAGCCGGTCGCCGTAGGCTGCACGGATGGCGGCCAGCGGGGTGACCGTGTGGTCGGGCTCGCCGTCGAAGGTCCAGGTGCCCAGCTGTTCGGCGGGGGCATCGGCCATCGGGCCGGCGACCAGTACGCTGCGCAGCGCCGAGGCGTCGAGCGGCAGGATGCCGCCCTCGTTGCGGAGCAGGACGGCCGACTCCTCGGCCGTGCGGCGGGCTGCCTCGAGGTGTTCGGGGGCGTAGGTCACCCGGGCGATGCGGGCGGTGTCGATATAGGGGTTTTCGAAGAGTCCGAGGCGGAACTTCACGCGCAGGATGTTGCGCACGGCCTCATCGAGCCGCTGCTCGTCCACCGTACCCTCGTCGATCAGGTCCTCGAGGTGGAGCGAGAAGACATGCGACATCATGTCCATGTCCACGCCGGCGTTGATCGCCTTCATGGCGGCATCCTTCGTGTCGGCGGCGAATCCGTGCGAGACCATCTCGCCGGCCGAGTTCCAGTCCGTTACGACCATTCCGTCGAATCCCCACTCGTTGCGGAGCACCTCTTCGAGCAGGAAGCGGTTGCCCGTCGAGGGGATGCCGTCGTTGTCGTTGAACGAGGTCATCAGGGTCATGGCGCCGCTGCGGACGGCCTGTTCGAAGGGCGGCAGGTAGACGTTGCGCAGCTGCCGTTCGGTCAGGTTGGTCGAGTTGTAGTCCCGGCCGCTCTCGCTGGCTCCGTAGCCCACGAAGTGCTTGGCGCATGCGGCGACGGAGGTCGGGTCGTCCGCACCTTCGCCCTGATATCCTTTTACCATGGCGGCTCCCATGGCCGAGGTCAGACAGGGATCCTCGCCTGCCGATTCGGCGATGCGGCCCCAGCGTGGGTCGCGCGAGATGTCGAGCATCGGAGAGAAGGTCCAGCGGATGCCGGCGGCCGAAGCCTCGATGGCTGCGATGCGGGCCCCCTGTTCGACCAGTGCGGGGTCGAACGTTGCGGCCTGTCCGAGCGGAATGGGAAAGACGGTGCGGAATCCGTGGATCACGTCGCGGGCGATCAGAAGCGGAATGCCCAGACGACTCTGTTCGACGGCGGCCCGTTGCAGGGTGTTGATGTCGGCGGGATCGACGACGTTGAGCAGGGAGCCGATCTCCCCGTTGCGGATTTTTTCGCAAAGCTCTTCGGTCGTTCCGTAGACGGTGAGCTGGTTCGTCTGCCCGATTTTCTCCTCGACGGTCATGCGGGAGATGAGTTCGTCGATACGCTTTTCGATCTGCGCATCGGCCGTGTTCCGCCGGGTGGAATCCGACTGGCAGGAGGCGAGAATCAGGACGCCGCTCAATAAAATAAGTATGCGTGCGATCATGGCTTTAGGCTGATGTTTTTCGTTTTTGTAAAATTACCCGAAAACAGAGCCGCAAGCAATCGAGTACAATGAATAAGTGGATGAAAGTGGACGGATATTTGGCGTTAATATGTTGATATTCCGGTTTTTCCTGTCTGCGCTGTCCGGTGGAAAAAGTGGATGCCTTAGGGGTTCGTACAGCGACGGACACCCCGAATCCGGGGTGTCCGTCGCTGTTTCGGCCGCTTGTGTCAGTCGGAATTCCGTGCTTGGGCGGGGGGCTGTACGTCGGTGTCGTTTTCGCCGGAGAACGACCCGATCTTTTTGACGCGCTCCTCAAAGTCGGCGCGCGAGACGCAGGCGTTGCCCTTCACTTTTGCGCGGTAATTGTAGATCGTATTGACCGAGTAGCGGAGCAGGACTGCGATTTTCGACGAGCCGGTGATGCCGAGGCGGATCAGGGCGAAGATCCGCAACTCGGTGTTCAACTCTCCGTTCTTGGGCTCGATCCGTGCCTCGGGGCGGAGCAGGGAGTTGAACTCCTCGACGAAGTTCGGGTAGAGGCGCAGGAACACCTCGTCGAAGGTGCGGTAGAACTCCTCGATGCGCGAATCGATCATCGACGGGGAGTTGAGTTCCTGCAGCAGGTCCTTGGCCGAGCCGGAGGTGAGCCGTTTGCGGATGTGGTTCCGGAACTCCTTGAAACGGTCGATGTTGTCCGAGCAGATGCCGAGGAACAGACCGATGTACTCCTCCTTGACGGCGTTCGACTCCCTCAGTTCGTTGTTGAGCGCCGTCTTGCTTTCATTGAGTTCGGAGAGGCGGCGGATGTATTCGTTCATTCGGCGGTTGCTCTCCTCGAGTTCAAGGCGCATCTGTTCGGAGCGTCTTTTCTGGCGGATTTCGAGTACGGCGATGCAGCAGGCAAACAGGAAGAGGATCGATGAGGCGATACCCAGTCCAGTGCTGATACGGATCTGGCGTGTTTTCTGTTCCAGATATGAGGCTTCGATGCGGGGCAGTACGGTGGCTATCTGCCAGGGCCGCAACCGGGCGTTGTAGAACTGGGCGTCGTCCATCGAGACCTTGAGGTAGCGGAATGCCCGCTGTACGTCGTTCTGCGAAGCGAAGAGGATTTGCGAGAGCAGGCAGATCGAGGCGTTGTCGCGCGTGGCCGACTGCAGGTCGGCCGTAGCCGAACGGGCCAGCCAGCAAATCTGTGCGTCGGCATGGCCGAGAAATCCTTCGATCAGTGCTTTCGTGTAGGCATATCCGGCATAGGCGTGCGAAGAGGGCTGCTCGTGCTCGAGCAGCCGGTCGATGATCTCCCCGGCCTCGAGGTACTGCTTTGCGCCCATGAGTTTGTCTACCAGATGACGCTGGTATATGTCCGAGTCGGAAGGGTAGAAGGCGAGGACCTGGTCCATGTAGTAACGGCGCGATGCGGAGGCTTGTCTGACCAGGTCGGGGTTCGTGAAATACTCGACGGCAGCATTGCAGAAGCGCAGCCGGGTGACGTAGTATCTTCCCAGAAGCGGTCCGGTTAATTCGGTGGTGTCGATTTGTCGGTCGAGCAGGTCCGCCGCCTCGAGGTAGTATCCGGCCGAAGTGTAGAGGTCGGCAATTTTGATGCGGGTTTCGTTGATCCGCCCGGGATATCTGTTCCGTAGCGCAAGATCGAGGTTGGCGCGCAGGTAGTGGAGGGTCGAGTCAAACTGGTATGCGGCGTAGGTGTCGGCCAGCAGACTCTGCATGCCATAGAGTTGGTCCGGATTGTCGTGACGCGATTCGAGCAGTTTCACGAGTTCCCGGATGCGGTCCTGTTTCAGGTCATTGTACACCGAGTATTGCTCGATGGCGTGGTCGAGCCGCATCAGATCACTCTTGGAGTTCTCGGACTGATGTGCGGAGACCGTCCGGTGTAGCGGCAGGATCGACAGCAGGATGATGATGAACAGACGCATGGAACTTACGGGGATTTTGGAATGAAAACTCCGTAGCAAAAATAGGAATTAAAACCGAAAGCTGAAATTTTCGGACCTTTTTTCTTGCGACGGCGGACCGCATGCCGCCCTGCGGGAGCCGGAGTTATGTTGTAAGGCAGACAACGTTCGACTAATCTCTAAATGCTCCGGCTCCGCAAACGGCACTGTTTCCGATTCGGCTTTGTCGGGTACGGCTGCGGTTTCGCCCTACGGGCCCGTGCCGGCGCGCAGTGCGCATGCTTCGGGCGGGACCGCAACGGTCCGTACGTGTTTCATGTCGGGAGACGGGAGCGATGTCGATGGAGAAAGACGGTGATTCGTCCATGCGATTCCGACCCGAAAACCCGCGGGTGCAAATCCTCATGTCGTGGCAGGTCTTCTGACTCGTCCCGCCCGCAACGCCTTCCCGGCCGTCGTCGGCCAGTGGCAAAGAGTGTTGCGGGGCTCTCCTTTATGGAGCGGGGACTCACAGCAGCGAGTACTGTTCCGGATTCGCACCGGATTCCCTATTGTCCCGTCCGTCCGGCGGACGGGAACCATGACGATGCAAAGATAGTTTTTTTTCGTTTCGTTGGTGCGTTCCGCGTGCAAAAAAGACAAAAAAAGCCTCGGACCCGCCGGACACAATGTCCGAGGCGTTGTCCGGGGCGGAATCGGAGCGGCGGCCGCCGCTGTTATTTTTTCTCCTGCTCGGTCGGCGTAAAAGTCTTGGAGAAGACGCGCGTCGGGATCTCCTCGCGGAAGACGGCTGCCTTCACGGTATACTCCCTGTCAAGCGCGATCGGGGCGGTGTAGACCGGGCTTTCGGCCGTCGGCTCGCTGCCGTCGAGCGTATAGTGGATCGGGGTCTGGTCGATGGTCGAGAGTACGATCTCCTCGGCGCCCGTCTCCGCGTTCTTTTCGGTGAGGCCCGTCACACCGAAGACCGTCGTGGCGTAGTTGAGACCCATGTGGTCGTAGATCTGCAGCATGTGGGGCAGGGCCTGGGCGAAGCGCGTCCATTCGCGCGTGCCGCGGTCGCACCACTGTACTTCGCTCAGCGCGGCCACGCGCGGCAGGAGCATGTACTCGAGCTGTTCGTTGGTGGGGATGTACTCGGTCCAGAGGTTGGCCTGTACGCCGATGATGTATTTGCCGTAGTCATTGACCAGCGAGTCGGGCACCGGCTCGTAGGAGTAGAGCTTCTCGACGGGCACGTATCCGCCGATGTTGAGCGGCTCGTTCTCGGGGTCCGAAGCCTGGCAGTAGTCCAGATAGCAGTAGGTCGTGGGGGTCATGATGGCGTCGTGGCCCATCTTGGCCGCATAGATGCCGCCCTCGGTGCCGCGCCACGACATGACGGTGGCGTTGGGGGCGAGCTCGCCCTCGAGAATCTCGTCCCATCCGATGATGCGTCGTCCGTGCTCGTTGAGGAACTTCTCGATGCGGGCCGTCACGTAACTCTGGAGGTAGTGCTCGGCCGAATGGCGGTCGTCATCCTTCAGGCCGAGCGCCTTGATGCGGGCCTGGCAGGCGGGGCACTTCTCCCAGCGGGTCTTGGGGCACTCGTCGCCGCCGATGTGGATGTATTCCGAGGGGAAGAGTTCCATGACCTCCGTGAGCACGTTCTCGAGGAACTCGAAGGTCTTCTCCTTGCCCGGGCAGAGAACATCCTCGAAGACGCCCCAGCCGGTCTCCACCTCGTAGGGACCGCCCGTGCAGCCCAGTTCGGGATAGCAGGCCAGCGCTGCAAGCATGTGGCCCGGCAGGTCGATCTCCGGAACCACCGTGATGCCGCGGGCTGCGGCGTAGGCCACCACTTCGCGGATCTCGTCCTGCGTGTAGTATCCGCCGTAGGGAACGTTGTCGCACGAGCCCCACTGCTTCTCGATCATCGTGCCCTTGCGCTTGCTGCCGAACTCGGTGAGTTTCGGGTAGCGCTTGATCTCGATGCGCCAGCCCTGGTCCTCGGTCAGGTGCCAGTGCAGCGTGTTGAGCTTGTGCACCACCATCATGTCGATCACCTTCTCGACCTGCTTGGTGTCGAAGAAGTGGCGGGCGACGTCGAGGTGCAGGCCGCGGTAGCCGAAGCGGGGGGCGTCCTCGATCGATACGCACGGGATCTCCCACTTGTCGGAGGAATCTGCCTCGCCGCCGTACACGGCAGCCGGGAGCAGCTGCTTGAGGGTCTGTATGCCGTAGATGAATCCGGGCAGCGACGAGGCGCGGAGCGTGGCGCCGGTCTGGCCCACCTCGAGGGCGTAGTGCTCGGCCGGGAGCGTTTCATCGACCCGGAAGCAGAAGCCACCCTCTTCGGGGGCGGCCGAATAGGCCACTTCGGCCTGCGTGCCGGCCACCTCGGCCATGCGTGCCGCGAAGTCGGCCACGATGGCGCGCGTGGGCTCGTCCATCTTCTCGTCGGCGGCGAATGCGGCACCGGCCACGGCGAAGGAGCCCGAGCGGGGGGTCAGGTGGTTGGGGTAGGGGATCAGCTCGTAGGTGTTGGCCACTTTGGAGCAGCAGCCTCCGAGCAGCAGGCACGAGAGCGCCAGTACGGAGAGTTTTTTCATGGAGTACTTTTTAAAAGGTTGATTCTGTATGCAAAATTCGTATTTTTCTCGGAAATTCCTAACAAAGTCGGGCGTTTTTTTCGATGGACGGGACCTTCGTCCTTTCCGGTCCGAATCCGGTGGTCGGCATGCGGGGCGACCGGCGTGTCCCGTTTGTGCGCTCGGGAATTTTTATTACCTTTGTCACCCGTATGATGGAGGCATTTCGCAGAAGATACGCTTCGTTGGGAGCCGATTCGCTCGTGGCCCTGTGGCTCGGGATCTGGTGGGTGTGCAATGTGGCACAGGCCGGTCTTGCGCAGCTGGCCAACGACGAGGCCTACTACCACCTGTTCGCCGAACGGCTGGCGTGGGGCTATTTCGACCATCCGCCCGTGACGGCGCTGCTGGTCTGGCTGGGCGAACGCCTCTTCGGCGGCGAGCTGGGCGTGCGTTTCTTCTTCACGGTGCTACAGCCCCTCTACCTCTGGATCCTGTGGCGGCTGATCCGCCCGGCAGATGCCTCGCGCCGCGATGCGGGGCTCTTCGTGGTCCTTGCGTCCACGACGCTGATGCTCCAGATCTACGGCTTCATCGCCGTGCCCGACGGTCCGCTGCTGATGACCTCCGCGCTCTTCCTGCTGACTTTCGAACGCTTCTCCGAACGCCGGCCCCGGGCCTGGCTGTGGATGGGTGTGGCCATGGCCCTGATGGCCTACAGCAAATACCACGGGGCGCTGGTGGTCCTCTTCTCCCTGGCGGCCAATCCGCGGCTGCTCCGGCGCCCGACGCTCTATCTTTCGGGGGCCGTGGCGGCCCTGCTGCTCGTGCCGCACCTGATCTGGCAGTACAACCACGACTGGGCGTCGTTCGTCTACCACCTCTCGTCGCGCAACTCGGTCTTCCGGTTTGACTATGTCGTGGAGTTCCTGGCCAACATGCTCGTGGTCTTCAACCCCTTCTTCGTTCCGCTCTGCGTGCAGGCGTGGCGTAAGGTCCGGCCGCAGACGGCAGCCGGCCGGGCGCTGAAGCTCCTGCCCGTGGCCTTCATCCTCTTTTTCCTGCTCTCGGCCTTCCGGGGCTACGTGCAGCCGCAGTGGGTGATCGTCGCCTGCTTCGGATTCGTGGCCATGCTCTTCGGCTATGTCCGCAGCCATCCCCGCACGCGGCGCTACGTCATGCGGGCGGGCGGTGTAACCCTCGCGCTGCTTGTGCTCGTGCGCCTCGAGATGATCTTCAACCCGCTGGGCATCCGCTTCGAGGTCTTCGACAATCCGGAGAGCTACGGGACTATCGCCGCCGAGGCCGACGGCCGTCCGGTCGTCTTCCGCCACAACTATGCGGTGGCGGCCAAGTACCGCTTCTATACGGGCGGCGAGGCCTATTGCCAGCCCAACATCCGTTACCGGACCCACCAGTGGCAGTTCCGCGACGACGACACGCGCTTCGCCGGCCGGGAGGTGCTCGTCGAGTGCCCGGCGCCGTCCGGAGTCGATACGACCGGGCGCATCCGGACGATCCGTCTGGCGAACGGGCGGAGTTTCACGTGGTTCGTCGATCCCGATTTCAGACCGGTCCGCCGGGTCGATGTCTCCTTTGCCGGGCTTCCGGAGCAGACGGCCGCAGGCGACACGCTGCGCCTGGACCTGACCCTCTCGAATCCCTATCCCTACGACATTCCGATCGACGGGGCGACCCGCCTGGCGATGATCTGGAAACACGGGCGGTTCCGGGTCGAGGAGTTTCCCCTGGCCAACCGCCTGACGCTTCCTGCCGGCGCTTCGGTACGCGATACGGTCGTGTTCGGCATCCCGCAGGAGCTGGCGGGTGCGCGCTTCGATGTCGGTTTCGCGCTGGTCCGCGAAGGCTATACCAACTGGTTTAACGGTAAATCCCTCCCGACGGAGGTTCGCCCATGATCGAACAGTTCATCAAATTCTGCGTGGTCGGAGGATCGGGTGTTTTCGTCGATTTCGGAATCACCTACCTGTGCAAGGAGTGGCTGCGCCTGAACAAGTATGTGGCCAACTCGCTGGGTTTCCTCTGCGCTTCGACCTCGAACTACATCTTCAACCGCCTCTGGACGTTCCACAACGAGAATCCCGACATCGCCGGGCAGTACCTGCGCTTCCTGGGCATTGCGGCCGTCGGCCTGGCGATCAACAACGCCACGATCTACCTGCTCCACCATCGGTTCGGAATGAACTTCTATCTTTCGAAACTCTTCGCTACGGGGGTCGTGACCTTCTGGAACTTCTTCATGAACTACTTCTTCACCTTCTGATCCCGCTTCCGGGCAGAAAAAAACGTCCCGTCGGACTCCGACGGGACGGCCGTATTCGTTTTTCACCCTTGTTCTTGTCGTAAGATGGCCCGAACCTTGGCGGTTTCCCGGCAGCAGGACCCCTATTGGCGTCCGGCGGCCTTACGTATCGTCCGGAAGGGCAGTCCCAGCACCCCGAAGAAAGCCTCGCGGAAGATGCCTCCCGACATTTTCGAGACCCCTTCGCGCCGCTCGACGAAGATGATCGACACCTCCTTGAGCCGCAGCCCGAGCTTCCAGGCCGTGTACTTCATCTCGATCTGGAAGCCGTATCCCTTCATGCGGATCGCGTCGAGGTCGATCGTCTCCAGCGCCCGGCGGGAGTAGCAGACGAATCCGGCCGTGGCGTCCCGCACGGGAATGCCCGTCACCGTGCGCACGTAGACCGAGGCGAAGTAGGACATCAGCAGCCGCGACATGGGCCAATTGACGACGTTCACCCCCTGCACGTAACGCGAGCCGATCACCACGTCGTTACCCTCGGCGGCCGCGCGGTAGAGCCGCACCAGGTCGTCGGGGTTGTGCGAGAAGTCGCAGTCCATCTCGCAGATGTAGTCGTAGCCGTGGTCCAGCCCCCAGCGGAACCCCGCCAGATAGGCCGTGCCGAGCCCCTGCTTGCCGCTGCGCTCGACCAGATGCAGCCGCCCGGGGAACTTCGCCTGGTGGTCGCGGACGATCGTCGCGGTCCCGTCGGGCGACCCGTCGTCGATGACGAGCAGGTCGAACTCCTCCTCGAGCGAGAAGACCTTCGAAATCATTGCGGCGATGTTCTCCTTTTCGTTGTAGGTGGGGATGATTACGAGTTTACGCATGATCGGGTGTTTTGTTTCCAATACACAAATATACGATTATTTTGCAGAATGCCGCCTCTGCGGGCCGTTATTTTGCCGGACGTTTCCAGGTCCGGACCTGCGCCTTGTCCGTGTCGCTCACGCGGTACGACTCGACGATCTTCTGCAGGGCCTTGTTGTGCGTCCAGTCGTCGAGCGGTGACGAGCGGAGCCACGGGCGGGTCTGCCGCGGGCACTTGACGAAGCATACCGAGACGGCCCAGGCCACGCCCATGCGGGCGTAGTAGCCCGTATGGCGGATCTCCCCCAGCCGTTCGAGCAGGGCATCGATGTGTTCCTCGTCGATGAAGTTCGCAGTCGCCATGACCGTGGCGAAGCGCACGCCGAACTCGTCCCCGGAGCGGAAGTAGGGCTGGATGAAACTCCACATCGGCTCCCGCTCGGCGGGATGCAGCCGCCAGCAGGAGCAGTCGCACACGGCCCAGTTGTCGATCTTCGGGATGAAGCGCTCCACATAGCGCAGCTTCTCCTCGGGCGGGCACTTCGCGTAGCCGATGACCAGCCCCTGCAGCATCCGCTCCTCATAGTAAAGGTCTTCGGCCTCTTCGAGGTAGCTGCGCCAGTCGCCGCGGGCCGTCTCGCGGGCGATCTGCCGCAGCAGGGGCAGGCGGATGCCGATGATGCGGTCGATGCCGGGAAGCAGCGACTGCTGGAAGTCGCGGTAGGCGGTGTCGGCCATGCCGAGGAGTCGTTCGCGGAGTCTCATGGTCTCGTTGTTTTTGGGGCAGGTTGCCGCTCCGGAACCGGCCCGGGCGGTCTCTCGCAGTGTTGTGCATGTGCCGCGGGATACGCGCAAAAATAGGCTTTTTTCGGGAAATGGTGCGGCGTTTCGTATAAAAAGATTAACTTTGTGGGAGATGCGGCCGGACATGGCCGCGGCGAAAACGGGTATCTATGGCGTCGATGGAGTGTGATCCGATTGCGGGTGTTCCGGCTTCCGGGGGAAGTCCGGAGGCTGTTCCGTGTCTCGATGCGGAGGCCGTCGGGCCGTGCATCCGGGTCGTCCGGCAGGTGACGCCGGATCTTGTGGAGGCGTTGGGACGTCTTCTGCCCCAGCTTTCGGAGCGGTTGCAGGCTCCCGATGCGGAGGCACTCCGGCGGATCGTCGGGTCGCCCTCTTCGGTGTTGCTCGTGGCCGAGTGCGGCGGGTGCATCGTCGGGTCTCTGACGCTGGTGTGGTACGACGTTCCGTCGGGCCGCAAGGCGTGGATCGAGGATGTGGTGGTCGATGCCGCCCGGAGGGGTGCGGGCATCGGCGAGGCGCTGGTCCGCGAGGCGTTGTCGCGGGCTGCTGCTGTCGGGGCCCCGCGCGTCATGCTGACTTCGTCGGCGGCGCGCCGTGCGGCGCGTGCCCTCTACCGCAAGGTGGGATTTGAGGAGGTGGAGACTGCGGTCTTCGCCCGAAAAACGGATAGAATATGAAAAAGTTGCTGAAAATCACGGGCGTGACGTTGGGCATCCTGCTGCTCGTTGCGCTGGTGGCGCCGATGGCGCTGCGGGGAAAGATCTCCGACATCGTGAAGCGGGAAGCCAACGGCATGCTGGCGGCGAAGCTCGATTTCGAGCGGCTGAACATCAGCCTGCTGCGCCATTTCCCGCATGCGTCGGTCGAACTCAAGGGGCTGACGCTGGTGGGTGCCGGCCGCTTCGAGGGCGATACGATCGCCGCGGCCTCGCGTATTTCGGTTGTGGTCGATCTCATGTCGCTGTTCGGCGACAGCGGGTTCGAGGTGACCAAGGTGATTCTGGCCTCGCCCTCGCTCCATGCGCACAAACTGGAGGACGGCGCCGTGAACTGGGACGTGATGAAGCCTTCGGATGAGGCTGCACCGGCCGAGACGGAGGAGGCTGCCGGCGGGGAGTCCTCCGAGGGAGGATCGGCCTTCCGGCTTTCGGTCCGCGATTTCCGGATCTCGGATGCCTCGATCCGCTACGAGGACGACTCCACCGGGATGCGTTTCTCGACGACACCCCTCTCGCTGCGCCTTCGCGGCGACCTTTCGGCCGATCATACGTCGCTCGACCTGAAGATGAAGGCCGGGGCCCTGCGGCTTGTCTCGGGCGGCATTCCGCTGCTGAGCGATGCTGAGTCGGAGTTCGAGGCCTCGATCGACGCCGACCTGGCGAACGGACGCTATACCTTCTCGGAGAACCGCTTGCGGCTCAATGCCATCGAACTGACGCTCGACGGATGGGTCGAGACGGGCGACGAGTCGGTGAACCTCGACATGCGGGCCGCCTGCGAGGAGGTTCAGTTCAAGGACGTGCTGTCGCTCGTGCCGGCTCTCTATACGCGTGACTATCGCGGCCTTCAGGCCTCCGGCGAACTCTCCATGTCCCTTTGGGCCAAGGGAGAGATGCAGGGCAGTACACTTCCGGCCTTCGAGTTCAAAACCGAGGTGCGCGACGGCAGTTTCCGCTATGCCTCGCTTCCGGCCGGGGTGACCGACATCGGCCTTGGCCTGTCGGTCACGAATCCGGGCGGCACCATGGACCGTACGGTGGTCGATCTCTCGAAATTCGGCTTCAACATGGCCGGGAATACGGTTGCGGCTACCCTCTATGCCACCAATCTTGCCAGCGATCCGACCTTCCGGGCTTCGGCTTCCGGGCGGGTCGATCTGGGGACGGTCGGCAAGGTCTATCCGCTGGAGAAGGGGACCGAACTCGGCGGCCGCATTGCAGTCGATGCCCAGGTTTCGGGGCGGATGTCCGACATCGAGAAGAACCGCTACGACAAACTCGGGGCCAAGGGTACGCTTGTCGTCGAGGAGCTGGGCCTCACGCTCCCGCAGCTTCCCGACGTGAAGATCCGCCGTGCCGCGGCGACCATCTCGCCTGCGGCGCTGACCCTCGGGGAGTTCGGGCTGACGGTCGGACGCAGCGACGTGGAAGCCAACGGCCAGCTGACCAACTACATCGGCTATCTGCTGCGCGGCGACCGTCTTTCGGGTCGGCTCTACGTGCAGTCGGATTGCCTCGATCTCAACGAACTGCTCTCCTCGACGACCTCGGCACCTGCTGCCGGGGAGCCGGACGGCGAGCCTGCCGATGCGGCAGAGGAGGTGGCGGCCGCCACCGAGCCGCCTGTCTCTTATACACATCTCCGA
>ERZ1027078.131-NODE-131-length-32891-cov-6.961841_pt1 | contig 32891 bp, 30 predicted proteins | sample MGYA00519279_ERZ1027078 | MGnify/ENA primary metagenome ERZ1027078 (study PRJEB26926, sample SAMN06164530) | human gut metagenome | biome: ENVO:00009003; feature: ENVO:2100002; material: ENVO:00002003 | host: Homo sapiens | place: USA | collected 2012 ... | reverse complement strand
AGGGTCTCGTGGGCTCGGAGATGTGTATAAGAGACAGGCTTACAGTTCGGTCAATGAAAATTGCCTTTTTTTCGTGAAAATGCATTAAAAAAATTATGAAAATCTATTTTTCAATCAAAATGTCTGGATGAAATGCACAAAAAGAAAATCTATTTTTGCCAGAAATAGTCAAAATAATTGTTGACTTTTTAACGGATTTTAATATAATAATCTCAAAATCTTGAATCGATGGAAAGCTTATGAAATATTTTACAGACATAAGTTTAGGAATCCTGGCTGAGGCATCTGAGGCAGACAGCATAAAAAGCCAGAATATCTTCCGGAGATTTAAATAGAAAAAGGAGGGAAAAGAAACGGGTAATTTAGCAGACACGTTAATGGAAGAACTTCAATGTAAGACAGTTTTTACCATACCGGTGTTTGGAGGAATACCAGTTGCAGAGTCAGTAGCAGTGACATGGGTGATCATGGCAGTGCTTTTAATTTTGTCATTGGTGCTCGTAAGAAACCTGAGTGTGGAAAACCCCGGTAAGAAACAGCTTTTGCTGGAAACCGGTGTCAGTTTTCTTCATAACTTCTTTAAGGATATCCTTGGAGAAGAGGGAAAAATGTATATTCCCTATCTGATGACAGTTGTCATTTACATTGGAATTGCAAACATTTTCGGTGTGTTTGGATTTGTACCGCCTACAAAGGATTTAAACTGTACGATTGGTCTTGCAATCACAAGTATTTTTCTGATCGAGTATGCAGGATTCCATAAGAAAGGTCTGAAAGGCTTTCTTAAAAGCTTCGCAGAGCCGGCACCGATTATGCTGCCGATTAATATTCTGGAGGTCGTTATTCGACCGACATCACTTTGTATGCGACTTTTTGGTAATGTGTTAGGAAGCTATGTGGTTATGAAACTTCTTGAGTTTATATGCCCGGCAGTTCTTCCTATTCCATTCAGCCTGTATTTTGATTTCTTTGACGGATTCATTCAGGCGTATGTATTTGTATTCTTAACTTCTTTATTTATCAAAGAAGCTATTGAATAAAAAAGATTACTGTTCATACAGGAATATGACACCTATATAAGACCTGAGACGCGGGACATAAGGGATAAGACAGCAGTTATGAACAGCACTTAAATGCTGCCCGGATATTCGGTGGGTCATAACGGTCATAAACAACCGTTGGTACAGACATCTGTTGTACAGGCATCAAATGATCTCATCGGAATATCGACAGGATAGCATATTGTGAAGAAAGATTTGTAATATTTAGTTTATTTCAGTTAAACAACAGGAGGAAAAAGTTATGTTAGTAGCTATTGGAGCAGGAATCGCAGTTTTAACAGGTATTGGCGCTGGTATCGGTATTGGTATGGCAACATCTAAAGCAGTAGAAGCAATCGCAAGACAGCCGGAAGCAGAAAGCAAGATCAGCAAATCCCTTCTTTTAGGATGTGCCCTTGCCGAGGCAACAGCTATTTACGGTTTCGTTATCGGTCTTCTGATCGTTATCATGCTTGGCTAATTAATGGATAAAGAATAACTAAGAAAGGCAGGTGGGACAGGTGATCGAGATTAACATCAACCTGGTCTTTACAATTATTAACCTGATTGTTCTTTATCTTTTAATGAAAAAGTTCTTATTTGGTCCGATCCTCAATGTGATGGAGCAGAGAAAAAACATGATCGACCAGCAGTTCGCAAGTGCCAAAGATACAGAAGAACAGGCATATGAACTGAAAGGCAAATATGAAGATGCACTGAAATCTGCGAAAGACGAATCCATGCGTATTGTAAACCAGGCAAAGGATGAGGCAAAAGTACAGGCTGAGCGTATTGTAAAAGATGCAAACACACAGGCTGGTGCAATGCTTGACAAAGCAAAGGCAGATATCAGGACAGAGCAGGAAAATGCTATGAAGGCTATGGAAAGCAGAGTGGCAGAGATCGCGCTGGATGCAGCCTCAAAGATCATGGGAGAGAAAAACAGCAGTCAGCAGGATTTGTCCCTTTATGACCAGTTTATAAAAGAGGCAGGTGATTCCAATGACGGAAACAAGCATTAATTATGCAAAAGCATTATATGAGCTTTCTGTCCCGGAAGAAGCTGTTTTGGAGACAGAAAAGATTTTCAGGGGTACCCCGCAGTTAAAAGGTGCCCTTGAGAATCCACTGGTTTCTTTAAAAGAAAAAGAACATGTAATTGACAGAGTCTTCCCGCAGGAGATGAAAAATTTCCTGAAGGTGACCTGTAAATATCAGAAAATCAGCAGCATTTATGATATCCTGGAAGCATATGGCAATTACAGCCGCAAGCAGAAAGGAATCCTGAAAGCTGTTCTCACATATGTAACAAAACCGGAAGAAGCCCAGAAAGAGAAGATGGAAGATTTCCTTCGCAGGGAATTTGGAGCAAAGGAAGTAATCCTTACTCTCAGAGAAGACAAATCTTTGATCGGAGGCTTCATTCTTTCTGCCGGAGACAAAGAGTTCGACTGGAGTCTCCGCGGACGTTATAACAATTTAAGACAGAAATTGACACGGAGGTGAATAAAAGTTGGCTGCAATGAATCCAGATGAAATCATTTCGATTCTGAAAGAAGAAATTAAGAATTATGACGAAATCAGCAAGGACCAGGAAGTAGGAACAGTCATCTCCGTCGGAGATGGTATTGCCACGGTACATGGTATTGATCATGCTATGTATGGCGAGGTTGTAACCTTTGAGAATGGTCTGAAAGGTATGGTTCAGGATATCCGTGCAAACAGCATCGGATGTATCCTGTTCGGTAAAGATACAGGAATCAAAGAAGGAACAAAGGTAGCAAGAACCCAGAAGCAGGCAGGTGTGCCTGTAGGTGACGCTTTTATCGGAAGGATCGTAAACGCTCTGGGAGCGCCGATCGATGGTAAAGGTGAGATCAAGGCAGACGGGTATCGTCCGGTAGAGAATCCGGCACCTGGAATTATTGACAGAAAATCTGTAACAGTTCCTCTGGAAACAGGTATTCTTTCTATTGACTCCATGTTCCCCATCGGCCGTGGCCAGCGTGAGCTGATTATCGGTGACAGACAGACAGGTAAGACTTCCGTTGCACTGGATACCATTCTGAACCAGAAAGGCAAAGATGTAATCTGTATCTATGTTGCGATCGGACAGAAAGCTTCCACAGTAGCTAAGATCGTATCTACTCTGGAGAAACATGGTGCTATGGACTATACAACAGTATTCTCCTCTACAGCCAGTGACTGTGCACCGCTTCAGTATATTGTTCCTTATGCAGGTACTGCACTTGCTGAGTACTTTATGTATAAGGGAAAAGATGTATTAATGGTTTATGATGATTTATCCAAGCATGCAGTTGCATATCGTGCACTGTCATTGCTTCTGGAACGTTCACCGGGACGTGAGGCTTATCCTGGAGATGTATTCTATCTCCATTCCAGATTACTGGAGCGTTCCAGCCGTCTGAATGAAAAGGTTGGCGGTGGTTCTATCACTGCTCTTCCTATCATTGAGACACAGGCAGGTGACCTTTCCGCATATATTCCTACAAACGTTATTTCCATCACAGATGGTCAGATCTTCCTGGAGAGTGACCTGTTTAACTCCGGTATGCGTCCGGCGGTTAACGTAGGTCTTTCCGTATCCCGAGTTGGTGGTGCTGCACAGGCAAAAGCCATGAAGAAAGCAGCAGGAAGTGTCCGTATCGATCTGGCTCAGTATCGTGAGATGGAAATCTTTACACAGTTCAGTTCTGATCTGGACGAGGCTACAACTCAGCAGTTGAAATACGGAAGTGGACTTATGGAACTTCTGAAACAGCCGCTTTCAAGCCCGTTAAGTCTTCATGAGCAGGTCATCACTCTTTGTGCGGCAACACACAAGGCAATGATGCACGTGGAAACCAAGAAGATGAAGAAGTATCAGAGAGATATGCTGGACTACTTTGACAGTGCTTATCCGGAAATCGGAAGAGAGATCGAGGAGAAGAGACAGCTTCCGGATGAACTGGCAGAAAAGATCGTGAAAGTGGCAGAAGAATTTGCAGATAAGAGCAGGTAGGTGTTGATATGGGCAGTACGAAAGAGATTCAGACTCGAATGAAAAGCATTCAGGACACCATGAAGATCACTAATGCCATGTATATGATCTCTTCATCCAAGATGCAGAAGGCCAAAAGAATCCTGTCCGATACAGAGCCGTATTACTATAATATGCAGGCAGCAATTTCCCGAATCCTGCGTCATATGCCGGATACAGAGCATCCTTTTTTCAGTATCCGTCATAAGATCGCAGAGGAAGACCGTAAGATCGGCTGTATCGTAGTTACCGGTGATAAGGGTATGGCAGGTGCCTATAACCATAATATCCAGAAAATGACAGAACAGTTTATGGCAGAGCATGAGCACTGCAAGCTTTATGTGCTGGGTATGGTAGGCCGTCAGTATTTCACGAAGAAACATATGGATATCGCAGAGAACTTTCCATATACAGTACAGAAACCGACCATGCACAGAGCGCGCCTGATCTCAGAGGAGATTGTCAGAGCGTTCCTGGACAGAGAACTGGACGAAGTCCGTATTTTCTATACGGAGATGCAGAGTGCAGTTGCCATGGAGCCGGTGAATATGCAGCTTCTTCCATTGAAGAAAGCAGAGTTCCTGCCAAATCAGGCAATGCTTGCGGATATGCCACAGGAGGAAATCGTGCTGTCACCATCAGCCGATGTACTTCTGAATACCATGATCCCAAATTACCTGACCGGTCTGATTTATGGATGTCTTGTAGAAGCGTATGCCAGTGAAAATAATGCCAGAATGATGGCAATGCAGTCCTCTACGGACAGTGCAAAGAAGATGCTCAGGGAGTTATCCATTGAGTACAACCGTGCGCGTCAGGCTGCCATCACACAGGAAATCACTGAGATTGTCAGCGGTGCAAAAGCACAAAAAAGGAAGTGACGACGATGAACAAAGGTAAAATTGTACAGGTTATGGGACCTGTTGTAGACGTTGTTTTTGAAGATGGAAATCTTCCTGAGATCAAGGATGCCCTTGAGGTAGAGAACAACGGTAAAAGATGTGTAATGGAAGTTTCCCATCATCTGGGAAACAATATGGTACGCTGCATTATGCTGAGCGCAAGCGAAGGCTTACAGCGTGACAGAGAAGTCATCGCCACAGGAAGCGGCATTAAGGTTCCTGTAGGTGATAAGACACTGGGACGTTTATTTAACGTACTTGGTGATACAGTAGATGACGGTCCTTCCCTTGAGGGAGAACAGAAATGGGTCATCCACAGAGATCCGCCGGATTTCGAACATCAGAAACCGGCTGTAGAAATCCTGGAAACAGGTATTAAGGTTATCGACCTTCTTGCACCATATGCAAAAGGTGGTAAGATCGGTCTGTTCGGTGGTGCCGGTGTAGGTAAGACCGTACTGATCCAGGAGCTGATCCGTAATATCGCAACCGAGCACGGCGGATATTCCGTATTCACCGGTGTAGGTGAGCGTACCCGTGAGGGTAACGACCTGTACCACGAGATGCAGGAGTCCGGCGTATTGGACAAGACCACCATGGTATTCGGACAGATGAACGAGCCCCCCGGAGCAAGAATGAGAGTCGGTCTGACCGGACTGACCATGGCAGAGTACTTCCGTGATGAAGAGCACCAGAACGTGCTGCTGTTCATTGATAACATTTTCCGTTTCGTACAGGCAGGTAGTGAGGTATCCGCATTGTTAGGCCGTATGCCTTCCGCAGTAGGATATCAGCCCACTCTGGCTACCGAAGTCGGTGAATTGCAGGAGCGAATTGCTTCTACGAATAAGGGTAGTGTTACTTCCGTACAGGCTGTCTATGTGCCTGCGGATGACCTGACAGACCCTGCACCCGCAACTACATTCGCTCATCTGGATGCCACCACCGTTCTGTCCCGTAAGATCGTGGAGCAGGGTATCTACCCGGCTGTGGATCCGCTGGCCTCCACCTCCCGCATTCTGGAAGCGGACATCGTGGGCGAGGAGCACTACCGCGTAGCCCGCAAGGTGCAGTCCATTCTGCAGCGCTATCAGGAATTGCAGGACATCATTGCCATTCTGGGCATGGACGAGCTGGACGAGAACGACAAGCTGACCGTCATGCGCGCCCGCAAGCTGCAGAAATTCCTGTCCCAGCCCTTTGCCGTGGCCGAAAACTTTACCGGCCTCAAGGGCAAGTATGTGCCCCTGAAGGACACCGTGCGCAGCTTTGCCGCTATTGTGGACGGCAAGGCCGACGATCTGCCGGAGTGGGCATTCTTCAACGTAGGTACGCTGGAGGAAGCACGCGAAAAGGCAGAAAAGAAGCTGGCTGAGGAAAAGGGCGGTGCCGTCTGATGAACAAGTTCATGCTGAGCATCACAGCGTCCAGCGGCGAGTTCTATCAGGGTGACTGCGAGGATCTGACCCTGCCCATCAGCGATGGCATCTACGGCGTACAGGCCGGGCATAACCCGGTTCTGGTGGCGCTGCATATGGGCATCCTCCACTTTGTAGTGGACGGCAAAGCCCGGGATGTGCTGGTGGGCGACGGCATTGCTGAGGTGACCCCCGCCTATGTGATGGTGCTGGTGGACAGCGCTGAAAACCCGGAGGACATCGACAAGAACCGTGCCGAGGCTGCCCGCATCCGCGCCGAGGAACGCTTGCAGCATAAGCAGAGCATGCACGAATATTACCAGAGCAAGATCGCGCTGGACCGTGCCATGCAGCGTTTGCAGACTGCTGCAAAGTATAAGCGCTGAGGCAGAATCACTATTCCCATATAACAAAACCTCCCCGTGCAGGATAACTGCATGGGGAGGTTTTTTTCTGTCTGTCAGCGATGCGAAAATTGTGTCACAGGGTCATTTTTTGGAATCGTCCTGCGTGTTGCCGCGCCTTATGCCCGCACATCCTCCCGGCGTAAAAGCAGCCATGCCAGAAGGAACATCGTCCCCAGCCAGAAGATGCAGCTGAAGGCAAACAGCCCGTAGCTGCCCGCCAGAGCATCCGCACTTCTGTTGGAGTTCATTCCGAGTTGCATCAGGGAATAGGGCCACAACAGCCCATGACCCTTGGAGCTGATAAAGATGCCGGTAATGCCGCCCAGCAGCCCCAGAAAAATGGGCACGGCAAAGCTGCGGATGACCATGGCCAGCACCAGCTGTGCGGCAATGACAGCCAATGCACCCAGCAGTCCCCGCAGTAAAAACAGAGGTAAGGTGACCGGCGGCAGCCCGGGCAGATGGGCAAATACCTTGCCGCAGAACACGAACAGCGCAAACACAAAACCGTGGGTCAGCAGCGACAGCTTTGTCACCACCGCAAACTTTGCGGCAAACAGGTCCAGCGGCGGTACGGGGCTTGCCATGATCAGGTTCCAGTTGTGCCCCAGATGTTCCAGCCGCCACAAGTAGGCAGCATAGGTGGCTACCATGGCAGGGAAGAAGAGCATGGAATAAAACAGGGTGTGCTGGGTCCACAGGCTATACCAGCCGTCGGTGAGGATCTCAAGATTTTGCAGATAATTGAAGGTGCCGTAGGTGGCCGAAAGAATGGGCAGCACAAAGAACATTGCCCAGATGGGGGATGCGTGGAGTTTGCGGTTCTCCGCAAGAATACAGCGTTTCAGCATGGTTTTATACCTCCTCGTCCTGTACCTTGCGCCACGCAAGGGCAAACAGCACAGCGCCCAGCGCAAGGGTGAAAGCCAGCAGCCCCCAGTTGAAGGGGCGGGTGCCGTAGGTGACGGTGTGGGTGGCCATGTCCCAGTTCGCCACTTCGTAGGCGCTCAGAGGGATGTAGTACCCAAAGGGCACAAAATAACTGGCAAGCGGCGGCATAAAGGCAGAGAACAGCCCCACCAGCGCCCCTACAATGCCCACGCAGAGCGCCGGCAGGGGATTGCCCACCCACAGCATCAGCAGAAATTCTCCAAAGAAGAGCATTGCGTCCACCGCCAGCGTGCAGACGAACAGATAAACCAGCTGCCCAGTGGGAAAGGCTTCGGTATAACCATGAACGCGCCCCAGCACCGGAACGCAGGCCAGCTCCAGCACCGTGACCAGAAGAACTTCCAGCACCCCAAAGACCGCCTTGCCTGCAAACAGGCTGCGACGGCTCTGCAGGGTGTAGAGCAGCTTGGCGGTGTTGCCTTTGATCTCCATATCCCACAGCCGGGAGGCCAGCACTGCCATCATCACCGGCATCAGAATGGCCTCAATGACGGGCAGGCTGTAAAGCAGGGCGCTGTAACCGTTGGCAAGCTCCTCCGGGTCTGCCGGGGCAAGGCCGCCCACCCACAGCACGACAATGCCGGGGATGAGCAGGCAGAGAGCAAGGTCGTGCCGACGGTGGGCTTTTTGCAGTTCTGCACGGAAAGCTGCCATCTTACGCCACCTCCCCGCTGGTCTGGGTCAGGCTGAGGAAGATGTCCTCAAGGCTCTTTGTCTGGGCCGTCAGGCCAACCACACCCACGCCGCTTTCGGCAAGGGTACAGACCAGCGCCGCCAGCGCTTCGTCCGGCAGCGGGGGCAGCTGCAGGGTGTCCGGCTGGTCTGCCGGTGCAGCGGTCTTTACTCCCTGCTGCTGCAGGACGGCTGCGGCTTTGGGTGCGTCCAGCACCCGCAGCAGAATGCCGCCCCGGCTGTGTTTTTGCAGTTGCTGCAAGGAGCCCTCGAACAGCAGTTTGCCGTGGTTCAGGATGCCCACCTGATCCACCATCTGCTCGATCTCGCCCAGCAGGTGGCTGGAGATCAGCACGGTGGCTCCGGTGGTCTGGGGCATGGAAGCAATCAGACTGCGCATCTCCTGAATACCTGCCGGGTCCAGACCATTCGTAGGTTCGTCCAAGATCAGCAGTTTGGGGCTGCCCAGCAGCGCCATGGCAATGCCCAGCCGCTGCTTCATGCCAAGGGAATATTGCCCCACCTTCCGGTCAGCGTCTTTGGTCAGGTGCACGATCTCCAGCACCCGGCTGATGTCCTTCCGGTCCACGTCTTTCAAGTCGGCCACGATGGAAAGGTTTTCCCGGGCGGTCAGGTGCAGGTAACCGGAGGGAGATTCGATCAGGCTGCCGGTCTGCCGCAGCAGGGCAATGCGGTTTGCTTCGTTCAGGGTGTGCCCCAGCAGTTCCACACTGCCACCAGTGGGGTGTACAAGCCCCAGCAGCATCTTCATAGTGGTGGATTTGCCCGCACCGTTGGGGCCTAAAAAGCCGTAAACACAGCCCTCCGGGACAGTCAGGTTCAAATGATCCACCACCGGACGGCTATGGTAGCTTTTGCAAAGGGCATGGGTCTCGATCACAGGTTTCATAAATGGTCTCCTTTCGCATTCATGGTTTTCGGAACGATGCCAGAATACACCCGCTGCCTTAAACTGACCGGAAGCGCAGCTTAATTTCCCCTTAAATTTGCAGGTGTTTTCCGCTGCGGCGCAAAAAGTGTGGTATAGTAAAGGCGGGAAAGGAGAACTGCCCTTATGGATACCATTTATGATGCAAAGCTTCTCATCGTGGATGACAACGCCGAGCTGCTGGCACTGCTATGTGAGCAGCTGCGGGGCGCAGGATATGGCCATATCAGAACTGCCCAAAGCTGCGCCGCTGCCCGCGCCTGCTTTGCGGCGGAACAGCCGGAGCTGATGATCCTGGATATCAACTTGCCGGATGGGGATGGATTTTCGCTGTTCCGGGCGCTGCGGGCAAAAGCGGATGTCCCGGCATTGTTCCTCTCTGCACGGGACGCGGATGCCGACCGTCTGTTCGGGCTGGGGCTTGGCGCAGATGACTACCTGACCAAGCCTTTTCTGATGCAGGAACTGCTGCTGCGGGTGCAGCATATTTTGCAGCGGGCGTACCGGGCAGAGCTGTCCCGTACAAAACCGGCACCTTTGCAGCTGGGGGAGCGGTGCGTAGACCTGAATGATGCTATTGTTACCCTGCCAGAGGGCAAAACACTGGCGCTGACCGCTACCGAGCTGGCGCTGCTGCGGAAATTGGCAGAGAACCGGGGACACATCGTTACCTATGATGCCCTTTGTGCGGCGGTCTGGGGCGCAGATTACTATGGCTACGAGAACAGTCTGGGGGTACATATCCGGCATCTGCGGGAGAAGCTGGAAGCTGAACCCGGTGCGCCGCAGTTTTTGCGGACGGTGCGGGGCATCGGCTATAAGCTGACAAAGGGGGAAGAAGCATGAAAACCTTTGTGCGCCTGATCCGGCGGTATGTGCTGGCGGCGGTGGGCATCGTTCTGCTGCTGTTGTTTTCCGGTGTTGCAGTGCTGGGCTGGCTGGGTTGGCTGGAGAGTTGCCGCTTGCCGCAGCGGGAGTACTCCTCCAGCGAGATCGCGGATTCCATGGTGGAGACCGCCGAAGGGCTTGCCTTTGGGGCAGAACGCACCCCGCAGGAGTGGATGAATGGCTACGAGTGGGCGATGGTACTGGACAATGTGGGAAACATCCGCTGGAGCTACGGCCTGCCGCAGGAGCTGAACCATGCCTACACTCCCGGCGATATCGCCAAATTTGCCCGCTGGTATCTGGCGGATTACCCGGTGTTCTGCTGGACAGAACCCTACGGACTGTTCGTCATCGGGCTGCCAAAGGGGAGCCTGTGGAAGTACAGCATTTACAGCTCACCGGACTTTGCCCTGAGCATGGTGCGGGTGCTCCCGGCAGCAGCGCTGGGAATGCTGCTGCTGGGTCTGGTTCTCTGCTTCTGGTTGAGCTGGCGGGGGGCAAAGCGGCTGGAGACCGTGGCAAACGGTCTGGAAGCACTGGCGCAGGGGCAGACCGTTCAACTGCCTACGGATGGTTTTGCCGGGGAACTGGCAGAAAAGCTGAACCAGACCGGGGCGCAGCTGCAAGCCAAAAATGAGATGCTTTCCCGGCGGGACAACGCCCGCACCCAGTGGATCGCAGGGGTCAGCCATGACGTGCGCACCCCGCTGGCGCTGATCTTAGGCTGGGCGGAGCAGCTGGAACAGGATGCACTTTTGCCGGACAGCTCCCGGCAGAAAGCGGCCGGTATCCGCATCCAGTGCGAAAAGCTGCGCACCCTCATTGATGACCTGAACCTGACCAGTAAGCTGGAATACGGTGCCCAACCCCTGCGCCGGAAAGATCTGCGTGCAGGGCCGCTGTTCCGGCAGCTGGTGGCGCAGTTTTGCGAAAGCCCGCTGGCAGAGCGCTGCGAGATCACACTGGAACAGGAAGAACCAGCAGAGCAGACAGTGCTTTCGGTGGATGAGGCGCTGCTGGCACGGCTGCTGGAAAACCTGATGAACAACAGCGTCCGGCATAACCCAAAGCCGGTGAACATTACGGTGCACACCCGGCAGGTAGGGGAACGCTTCTGCCTGACCGTGGCAGATGACGGTATTGGCTATCCGGCTGCCGTTCTGGCGGCACTGAACGCTGCGGAGCCTGCCGAAAATGCGCCTCATATCCTTGGCCTGTATGTAGTGCAGCAGATCGCCGCCGCCCATGGCGGCACGGCAGTGTTTGGGCAGAACACCCCCTGCGGGGCAAAAACAACGGTCTGGCTGCCCGGCCGAGCGTGAACGGGGCAAAAAAAGAAAATAGCGCAAAAAACAGGCCGCTGCTTGCAGTTGTTGCAAACAGCGGTCTTATTGTTATACGTTTTTGCTCTTATCCAGTGCATCAAACTGCTGCAGGATCTGGGGGTCTTTCAGTTTGATGACCTTGCCGGAGAGGTAGTGCAGGGTGTTTTCCTCCGGCACATCCAGAAAGCTGATGCGCACCGCGCACAGTGCCTGCGTCTTGGTGCCGGTACGCTCGTTCATCTTGCGGTTGCCGTATTTGATATCGCCCAGCACCGGCTTGCCCAGATAGGCCAGATGGGCACGGATCTGGTGGGTGCGCCCGGTGACAAGGCCGATCTTGCACAGGGCAAAGGGGCCTGCGGTGCGCAGCACGTCCACGTCCGTAATGATCTGCTTGCGGCGCTCGTCCTGCGATTGATGGGCGTGGATGCTGACCTTGTTGTTTTTCTCGTCGTGCTCCCACCATGCGGTGAACCGCCCGGACTGCGGAATACCCACCGTGATGGTGTAGTACTCCTTTTTCAGCAGGTCGGTGCGGATGATCTCGTTCATGTCCCGCAGGGCGGCGTAATTCTTGGCAGCGATCACCAGCCCCTCGGTGCCGCGGTCCAGCCGGTTGCAGATGCCGGGCTTGAAGCGGTTCTCACCGTGGGGGTCATACTCGCCCTTCTGGGTCAGGTACTGGGTAAAGGCATCCACCAGATTGGCGTCGCCGGTGCGGTCGCTGTGGCACAGCAGATGGGTGGGCTTGTACAGCACTGCAAGGTTTTCATCCTCGTAGATGACCGTCACCTTGGGCTGATTGGGCTGCTTTTTGGGGGCAGCCTTCTGCACCGGCTTTGCGCCCTCGGGCGGGAAGAACTCGTCGTTGATGTACAACTCGATCAGGTCCCCCGTTTGCAAACGGTACTCCGGCGCGGCTTTTTTGCCGTTCACCTTCACCCGCTTGTTGCGGAAACTCTTGTACAGCAGGCTGGTGGGAAAATCGCGGGTCACGCTCTGCACAAAGCGCGAAAGACGCACGCCGTCATCGTTGGCGGTGGCAGTAAATTGTTTCATAAAGCTATCCTCATCGTTTTTGTCAGAATCATGCTTTTATAGTAATACAGGCGGGGCGGGAAGTCAACGCGCATTCCGGTGCAAAATCCGGGTTATTTTTGCAGAACACTTGTGTTTGCGCCGCAAAATGGGTACTATAAGGAAAGAACATAGAAAAAGGAGTACCGCCATGGCAGAGAATAAACGGCACAAGGGACATCGCCAGCGGATGCGGGAGCGGGTGCAAAGCTACGGGCTGGACAGTCTGGCCGAGCACGAGGCGCTGGAATATGTGCTTTACCTGACCAACGCCCAGAAGGATACCAACGGTATCGCCCACGACCTGATCGACCGGTTTGGAGATTTTGCGGCGGTGCTGGAAGCCAGCGAGGAAGAGCTGTGCACCGTAGAGGGCGTAGGCCCCTCTACTGCTCGGATGCTGCATCTGCTGCCCCAGATCAGCCGGTACTATGGCCGCAGCCGCACCAGCACCACCCGCTGCATCAAGACCACCGAGCAGATGGGCAGCTATCTGATGGCAAAGTTTGCGTGGTCGGACTACGAGCGCGCCATGCTGGTCAGCCTGGACAGCCGCAAGCGGGTGCGCGCCACCGTCTGGCTGCGGGAGGGCACCTCCGACCGGGTCAGTCTGGATATCAAAAATGTGGTAGCAGCCGCCATCAAGGGCGGTACGGACGCCGTGGTGCTCTGCCACAACCACCCCAACGGGGTGGCGCTGCCCTCGCTGGAGGATATGGACGCTACCGGCAGCATTGCCCGGGCGCTGGGGCTGGTAAATGTGCACCTGCTGGATCACTTTATCCTGACCGACACCGAGTATTTTTCCATGCGGGACGCCAACCGCCTGCCTATCTACGATTTCAAGACCGGCACGCTGTTCTGGCCGTAAAACAAAAAACTGTTTACATTATAAAATGTGCGTGCTATAATACAACTTGAAGCAACAACTGATTGTGGTTATGCGCACGGAAGATGGAAGGGAGAAAACGATGGCAGAGGAAAAATTTGAACTGGTGTCGAACTATGCCCCCACTGGCGACCAGCCTCAGGCGATCGCGCAGCTGGTGGAGGGGGTGCAGCGGGGTGACCGCTGCCAGACCCTGCTGGGCGTGACCGGCAGCGGCAAAACCTTTACCATGGCCAACGTCATTGCCCAGTGCAACCGCCCCACGCTGGTGCTGGCGCACAACAAAACGCTGGCGGCACAGCTGTGTACCGAGTTCCGCTCGTTTTTCCCCAACAATGCGGTGGAGTACTTCGTCAGCTACTACGACTACTACCAGCCGGAGGCCTACATTCCCAGCACCGATACCTATATTGAAAAGGACAGCGCTATCAACGACGAGATCGACCGTCTGCGCCACTCGGCTACGGCGGCGCTTTCCGAGCGGCGGGACGTCATTATTGTGGCATCGGTATCCTGTATCTACTCGCTGGGCGACCCCATCGACTACCGCAGCATGGTCATCAGTCTGCGCCCCGGGATGCAAATGGAGCGGGACGAGCTGTGCAAAAAGCTGGTCACCCTGCAATACGAGCGCAACGACGTGAATTTTGTGCGCAATAAATTCCGGGTGCACGGTGATACGGTGGACATCTATCTGGCCTATATGAGCGAACTTGCCATCCGGGTGGAGTTTTTCGGGGACGAGATCGACCGCATTACCGAGTTCAACCCCCTGACCGGCTCCAAGCAGAACGTGGTCAAGCATGTTGCTATCTTCCCGGCCAGCCACTATATCGTCAGCGCGGAAAAAAAGGCCGCTGCGCTGGAAAAGATCCGCGCCGAGTGCGACGCACAGGTCAAGCAGTTTACCGCCGAGGGCAAGCTGATCGAAGCCCAGCGCATTGCCCAGCGCACCAATTATGACATCGAGATGCTGAATGAGGTGGGCATCTGCAAGGGCATCGAAAACTACTCGGCAGTGCTGTCCGGTCGTGCGCCGGGCAGTATGCCCACCACCCTGCTGGATTATTTCCCGGAGGATTTTCTGCTCTTCGTGGACGAAAGTCACGTCACCCTGCCGCAGGTGCGCGCCATGTACGGCGGCGACTACGCCCGCAAAAAAACGCTGGTGGAATACGGTTTCCGTCTGCCGTCCGCCTTCGATAACCGCCCCCTGAAATTTGAGGAGGTGGAGTCCAAACTCAACCAGATGATCTTTGTCTCCGCCACCCCCGGCGAGTACGAGCGCCGGAACAGTTCGCAGGTGGCGCAGCAGGTCATCCGTCCCACGGGTCTTTTGGACCCGGTCATCTCGGTGCGCCCGGTGGAAGGGCAGGTGGTGGATCTGCTGGGCGAGATCAACGCCCGCATCCAGCGGCAGGAGCGGGTACTGGTGACCACCCTGACCAAAAAAATGGCCGAGGATCTCACCGATTACCTCACCGAGCAGGGGATCAAGGTCAAGTATATGCACCACGAGGTGGATACCTTCGAGCGGATGGAGATCATCAAGGATCTGCGTTTGGGCAGTATCGACGTGGTGGTGGGCATCAACCTGCTGCGCGAAGGTCTGGATCTGCCGGAGGTGAGCCTTGTGGCCATTCTGGATGCCGACAAGGAGGGCTTTCTGCGCAGCGAGACCAGCCTGATCCAGACCATCGGCCGCGCCGCCCGCAACGCGGAGGGCATGGTCATCATGTACGCCGATGTGGTGACCGACAGCATGGAGCACGCCATCACCGAGACCGAGCGCCGCCGCGCCATTCAGATGGCCTATAATGAGGAACACGGCATCGTGCCAAAGACCATCGTCAAGGCCATTGCGGACAGCATCGAGATCAGCGATAAGGCCGAAAACGCCAAGCGCAACACCCGCCGCATGGGCAAGATGGAGCGGGAAGCTGCCATTGAGCGCCTGACCCGGGAGATGAAGGAAGCCGCGAAGCTGCTGGAATTTGAGCACGCAGCCTTCCTGCGGGATCAGATCGACCGCCTGCGCCGTGGCGAGAACCCCACCGTGGACTCCGCCGCCGAGACCGAACGCAAACAGAACCATGCACAGACACAACGAAAAGGGAGAAAATACCTTGGCAAACGATAAAATCATCATCAAGGGTGCCCGCGAGCACAACCTGAAAAATATCAACCTGACCCTCCCGCGGGAAAAGCTGATCGTCATGACTGGCCTTTCCGGCTCGGGCAAGTCCAGTCTGGCTTTCGATACCATCTACGCGGACGGTCAGCGTCGCTATGTGGAAAGCCTTTCCAGCTACGCCCGGATGTTTCTGGGGCGGATGGATAAGCCGGACGTGGACGAGATCACTGGCCTTTCACCGGCTATTTCCATCGACCAAAAGACCACAAGCCACAACCCTCGCTCCACCGTGGGCACTGTGACTGAGATCTACGATTATCTGCGCCTGCTGTACGCCCGCATCGGCGTGCCGCACTGCCCGGTTTGCGGGCGGGTCATCAGCCAGCAGACCGTGGACGAGATGGTGGACGCCGTCCTCAAGCTGGAGGAGGGCACAAAGTTCCAGATCTTAGCCCCGGTGGTGCGTCAGCGCAAGGGCACCCAGCAGAAGGAACTGGACGCCGCCCGCCGCGCCGGCTATGCCCGCGTGAAAATCGATGGCAACCTGTATGATCTGGACGAGGAGATCAGTCTGGAAAAGAACATCAAGCATACGGTGGAAATCGTGGTGGACCGCCTTGCCCTGCGCAAGGGCATCCGTAGCCGTCTGGCGGATTCGCTGGAGACCGCGCTGGCGCTCACCGGGGGCGTGGCGGAGGTGGACGTCATCGGCGGCGAGTGTATGACCTTCAGCCAGAACTTTGCCTGCCCGGAGCACGGCATTTCCATCAGTGACCTGTCGCCCCGGCTGTTCTCCTTTAATAACCCGCTGGGCGCCTGCGAAAAATGCACCGGCCTTGGCACCTTTATGCGGGTGGACGAGGATCGCATCCTGCCCAACCGTAGCCTTTCCATCCGGGAGGGTGCCATCAAGGCCAGCGGCTGGTATTACGCCGAGGGCTCTGTGAGCGAGATGTATTATCTTGGCCTTGGCAAAAAATACGGTTTTACGCTGGATACGCCCATCAAGGAGATGAGCACCGAGGCGGTGAACGCTCTGCTCTACGGCACCAACGGCGAAAAGATCGAGATGCACCGCACCAACGAGTTCGGCAGCGGGGTGTACTACAACACCTTTGAGGGCATCGTGGAAAATCTGGAGCGCCGCTTCCGCGAGACGAGCAGCGAGTGGATGAAGGAAGAGATCGGCAGCTTTATGTCCGGCGTGGAGTGCCCGGACTGCCACGGTCAGCGCCTGAAGCCGGTGGTGCTTGCCGTGACTATCGGGGACAAGAACATCAGCCAGTTCTGTGAGATGTCCATCCGGGACGAGCTGGAATTTATCAAGCAAAACGAGCCGAACCTCACCGAAAAGCAGCAGCAGATCGGCGGCCAGATCATGAAGGAAATCAAGAACCGCCTGCAATTCTTGCAGAGTGTGGGTCTGGATTATCTCACGCTTGCCCGGGCGGCGGGCACGCTTTCCGGTGGTGAGAGCCAGCGCATCCGCCTGACCACCCAGATCGGCAGCGCCCTGTCCGGTGTGCTCTATGTGTTGGACGAGCCCTCTATCGGCCTGCATCAGCGGGACAACGATAAGCTCATCGCTACCTTGAAAAACCTGCGGGATCTGGGCAATACGGTCATTGTGGTCGAGCACGACGAGGACACCATGCGCAGCGCGGACTATATCGTGGACGTAGGCCCCGGTGCCGGTGTGCACGGCGGCGAGATCGTAGCCGCAGGCAGCGTAAAGGATATCTGCAAGGCCAAGCGCAGCATTACCGGCGACTATCTCTCCGGCCGCAAGCGCATTGCCGTGCCCCAGACCCGCCGCACCGGCAACGGCCACTGCCTGACCGTAAAGGGCGCACGGGAAAACAACCTGCGCAATATTGATGTCAGCTTCCCGCTGGGGGAGTTTATCTGTGTCACCGGCATTTCCGGCTCGGGCAAGTCCAGCCTGATCAACGAGATCCTGTACAAAACGCTGGCCAGCGAACTGAACGGTGCCCGCTCCCGCGCCGGCAAGTGCGATGGGGTAGAGGGGCTGGAGTTCGTGGATAAGGTCATCGGCATCGACCAGCAGCCCATCGGCCGAACCCCGCGCTCCAACCCCGCCACCTACACCGGCGTGTTCAACGATATCCGCGCCGTATTCTCCCAGACGCAGGACGCCAAGATGCGCGGCTACGGCCCGGGACGGTTCAGCTTCAACGTCAAGGGCGGCCGCTGCGAAGCCTGCGAGGGTAACGGCATCTTGCAGATCGAAATGCACTTTCTGCCGGACGTATATGTACCCTGCGAGGTGTGCAAGGGCGCGCGCTACAACCGCGAAACGCTGGAAGTAAAGTATAAGGAAAAGACCATTGCGGATGTGCTGAACATGACCGTGGAGGAAGCGGTAGTGTTCTTTGCCAACCAGCCCAAGATCGCCCGCAAGCTGCAAACGCTGCTGGACGTGGGTCTTGGCTATGTCACCTTGGGGCAGAGCGCCACCACCCTGTCCGGCGGTGAGGCACAGCGCGTAAAGCTGGCCAACGAGCTTGCCCGCCGCGGCACCGGCAAAACGGTGTATATTCTGGACGAACCCACCACAGGCCTGCACATTGCAGACGTGCACCGCCTGATCGAGGTGCTGCAAAAGCTGGTGGACGTGGGCAATACGGTCATCGTCATCGAGCATAATCTGGATCTCATCAAGTGTGCCGACCATATCATCGACCTTGGCCCCGAGGGCGGCAGTGCCGGCGGCGAGATCGTAGCCGAGGGTACCCCGGAGCAGGTGGCTGCCGTGCCCGGCAGCTTTACCGGCCAGTACCTGCGCCCGCTGCTGGAACGCGACCGCGCACAGCGTGCCGCAGAAGCAGAAAAACGCTGAAAAACAGCAAAAAACAAAAAAGCGCGTATCCGTGTAAAAATCAGACTTTTCTCAGAAAAAACCAAAAATAATCGAAAAATCTGTTGACAAAACGGCCTTGCCTGAGTATAATATCTCTTGTCGCCACGCTTCGGTAGGGAAGCGGCGGTCGATATCCGGGTGTAGCGCAGTTTTGGTAGCGCGCTTGAATGGGGTTCAAGAGGCCGTGAGTTCGATTCTCGCCACTCGGACCATAAGTCCAACGATTTCACGTTAGAAATCGTTGGACTTTTTTGTTTATAGGCTGGCCTCATTTGGCTTTGACCACAATTTTGACCACAATGCCAAAGATTTTATCTGGTCAATCGCAGGGGCAAGTGGGCTTTTTTGACGCAACATCATCTGCTGCGATATGCGAGCCAGCGTTGATGCCAACGATTTGAAAAGCTGGCTCGCGATAATTCGTGCCGTTCCGTCCAATTTTCAGGCCGAAAACGCCTCGCTGAACAACTGGACCGCACTCTGCCGAATGGATTCCTGAACATGGAGATCATGCTCAGTCATCTCGGTATCGGCATGGCCTACGATGCTCTGGATGGTCTGGATATCCACGCCCAACGCCTGCATCGGCGATACAATTCCTTTTGTTTAATTGGCCTGTTTGACGGAGCATACAATCAAATTGTCGGGTTTTGGGCAATACTGTCGATTGCGTCAAACAATTTTTCCCCCCAAAAAAATTGGATTTTGGAGTGTTTTTCATTGACCGATTGCGGAATTAGCTGTAAAATCTAAAAAAGAATAGTGGCTGTAGAGTGGGGTACTCTACGATCTGCTCGATCTTTAAGTATTATGATAAGGATTACGCCAATGCGGTGCTGGAACTGCAGGCGGCCGTCCGGTTACAGGGAGCAGGTACTGAAAGCTATCGGGGGTCTTGCTATTGCACTTGCCAATGATGGAAAGCTGGAAGAGGCACAGCAGGAGCTGGATACATTGCAGAAAAAAGGCGCTTCCTTCGGTGACTGTGATCTGGTTGCGGCAGAGATTCTGTCCTTGCAAAAGAACTATGATCAGGCGCTTGCGCTTTACATAAAAGTGTTCAATGAGGTGGAGGACCCGCAGCTCCTGAGCCATGCTTACCTGTCAGCCGCAAATGCAGCGCTGAATCAGGACGATATGGAAAAGGCTGTGCGCATTCTGAAACAGGGATGCCAGAACCTTCCGGAAGGTCAGGCTGTGCTTCAAAAGGAGATGCTTGCGGATCTTATGATGCAGCAGGCAGCATCTGACAAAGAAAATGCAGAAGAATACTATGCTGAAGCGCAGCAACTGCTGGAGGAACTGGTGGACAGCGGCTACGATACTATTGCCACCCGGTTGAATCTGGCAACTGTACTGCAGGCATTGGATCAGTACAGTGAAGCTGAAAAGGTTTTGAAAGATCTGCAGGAGCAGTATCCATCGGATTATCGTTTTGATATGCAGATGGCCTATCTTCTGATCGACCAGCTCCGCACCAGCGGATGGCTCAAATAAGGAGGGAATACCTGCGTCTACCGGACAGATCTTTTTTGTGGTTGGAATCGTTGGCATGATCGTTTCGGCTGTTGCGGCAGTCGTTTCAGCATGGATCCTGCGCAGCAGGAAAAAAAGCTGAAGGAACAGATCTGGAACGAGTATCAATAAAAATCAATCGATTAAGGGGTATGAAAAAATGCTGAAAAAACTTAGTGTAACGGCTGTTATTCTTGCAATGTCGGCCATGCTTCTGGTGCCGACTGCATACGCGGTGCAGTCAGTAGACGCACCGGCACAGGTGGCTTTGTGACGATTGACGGCAAGCTGTATCATGTTTCGAAGAATGGCTATGCCATCGATCGGTACGCCAAGGGTTTGCACGAGATCGACGGAGGAATGTACTATGTCAAAGAGGATGGCTCGTTCCTGACGAACAGCGCGGTAGAATACCTTACTTTTGATGCGAATGGCCGCTATACCTCTGGCAATGCAACGCTGGACAGCTATGTGGATCAGGCACTGGCTGCGTGCACAAACTCTGGCATGACGAAGGCGCAAAAGCTGCGCGCCGCCTATTTGTATGTCCGGGATCACGGCGCATACCTTGCCCGTCCGCATCAGGCAAGAGGCACAACGGCTTGGGCAGAAGAGAGCGCTTTGTTCATGTTTGAACACAAAAAGGGCAACTGCTACTGCTTTGCAGGCCAGTTCCTTTATATGGCCCGGCGGCTGGGCTACAATGCCTATGTAGTGTCTGGCGGTGTGGGCCGCAAGGACTCGGACCATGCATGGGTCATGATCTGCGAGAACGGAGTTCCCTATATCTATGATGCGGAACTGGAGTGGGGCTATCGTGCCGGCAGATACGGCCATGCAGAATATAATATGTATAAAATGCCGCTGAATAAAACGGTGTTCAGCTACCAGTTTCCGTGATTGCTGAGGTAGCCGAAAAATGGTTTTTAGTTCCGTAATTTTCTTGTTTCTGTTTTTGCCCATCGTGCTGGGATGCTATTATCTTTTGCCCGGGCGGGAAGCAAAAAATCTCTGGCTCGTCGCAGCCAGTCTGCTGTTCTATGCCTTCAGCGGGCTGTGGTATGTTCTTCTGCTGCTGTTCTCTGTGTTCTGCAATTAATCTGGCCGGTCTGTTCGTCTCCGGGCGAAAGAGCGTGCTCTATGCCGCTGTGGCCGTAAATCTGGGAATCTTGGGTATTTTCAAGTATCTGACTTTTCTGGTACAGACAGTAGACCGGCTGCCGGGCGTGACGATCCCGGTGCCTTCCATCGTTCTGCCAGTGGGTATCTCGTTCTTCACCTTTCAAGGGCTGAGTTATGTGATCGATGTATACCGGAATGAACGCCTGAAGAGCACTCATTTCCGGGATGTACTGCTGTACATTGCTCTGTTTCCACAGTTGGTGGCAGGACCGATCATCCGCTATGAGGACGTGGCAGATGAGATCCATAGCCGCCGAAATACGCTGGAGCAGCTGGCAAAAGGCCTGCGCCGGTTTATTGTGGGCCTGAGCAAGAAGCTGCTGATCGCCGATATCTGCGGCAATGTTGTAGCACTGATCTACAACGCCGACCGCTCTGTGCTGGACAGCCGGACGGCTTGGCTGGCCGCGGTGTGCTATCTGATGCAGATCTATTTCGACTTCAGCGGATACAGCGATATGGCCATCGGTCTGGGCTTGTGCTTTGGGTTCCACTTCAAGGAAAACTTCAATTATCCGTACGTCTCGGCCAGTATTCAGGAATTCTGGCGCAGATGGCATATCTCCCTTTCCACCTGGTTCCGGGAATACCTGTATATCCCATTGGGCGGCAACCGGAAGGGCAAGGCAAAGACTTACTGGAACAAGCTGATCGTGTTTTTCTGCACGGGGCTGTGGCATGGTGCAAACTGGACCTTTATCGTCTGGGGCCTGTGGCATGGCTTCTTTATCGTGGCAGAGGACGCCGTTAAAAAGCTGTTTGGGCTGGAAAAACATGGCAAAGGCGGGCGGAACCCTGCGTGTGCGGTGCTGAAACATTTGTACACCCTGCTTGTGGTGCTGGTTGGCTTTGTGATCTTCCGTGCAGACAACATGGGGCAGGCCTTCTCAATGATAGGAGCCATGTTTTCCGGGGTCTCTGCCTCTGCGCAGACAGGGCTGCTGCTGGCGCAGTGTCTGACCCCGCTGACCCTGTTTGCACTGGCGGTTGGCCTTGTGGGCAGTACGCCGGTTTTGCCGCTGGTCTGCCGTAAAGCAGAGCAGCAGACCGGAAGCGTGTATGCATGCCTTCAGGCACTGAGTTATGCAGGGGCGCTGGCGCTTTTGCTGGTGGATATCCTGCATCTGTCGGCTGCATCCTATGTGCCTTTTATCTATTTCCAGTTCTGAGGTGGAAAAATGCAAGTGAAAAAATTAGGATATATCCTGTTTGTGGGGGTCATTGCCACAATTTGCATTTTGCCTGTGGCTGTGATGCCTTGGCAGACGGAAAAAGCGGTGGGCAATGAGCAGCTTGCATCCTTTCCTGAATTACGGAAAGAGGATGGCAGCTTCAATACCGGTATCCTGAATGAGTTTTCGGATTATTTTGCGGATCATTTCGGGCTCCGTCATGAGATGATCACCTTGAACGATCAGCTTACCGGAACCGTGCTCAAAACGCTGGACAGCAGCAGTGTGCTGTTGGGAAAAGACGATTGGCTGTTCTATAAAAGCACCCTTGCGGACTATACCGGCGCAGAACTCTTTACAGCCCGGCAGAGTTATGCGGCCGCTCATGTACTGGGTCTGATGCAGGAATACTGCGAAGAGAACGGCATTGGATTCTGCTTTACCATCGCACCCAATAAAAATTCCCTGTATGGCGGTCAGATGCCGGCACGGTATACGGCAGCCTCCGTACGGAACGCCCAACTGCTTCAGCAGCAGATGGAACAGCAGAACGTCCGGTATGTGGATCTGTTCAAAACACTGTCTGACCACGAAGAGCAGCTGTATTATCGTCGGGACAGCCACTGGAATATGCGGGGCGCACAGCTGGCAGCACAGACTTTGCTGAAAGAACTGAAAGGCTCTGAAGCGGAGTTTGATTCCTGCATCAATGGAAAAACATCCCCGCATACCGGCGACCTGTATGAGATGGTGTACCCTGCCGGAAACGAGACGGAACAGGATACGGCATACGACTTTACCTATCAGTATGACGAAAAATTCCACTCGGCAGATGATATCACGATCCACACGGAAAATTCGGCGGCAGACGGAAGCATTTTTGTATACCGCGATTCCTTTGGCATCAATCTGCATCCTTTTCTGGCACAGAGCTACGGCAACGCCTGTTTCTCCCGGAATATGCCCTACCTTTTGACGGTTGTTACAGAAGAGCAGCCCGATGTGCTGCTGGTGGAACTGGTGGAAAGCAACCTGAACTGGCTGCTGGAACGCGCCCCGGAAATGCCTGCTCCGGAACGCACGGCAGTCCCGGCAGCAGATACCGGTACAAGTGCGAAGGCACAACGGAAGGACAGCCGAATGGAGGGGACTTTCTGCCTGACAGGCGATCTGAGCGTGCAGCGTGTGGATGACGACTCTCCGATCTACATTCTGGCAGAGACCGGAACCTACGAAGCTTCCCCCTGCAGAGAGGGAATACAGCCGTTTACAGCGTATCTTCCGCAGAATGTGCGGGAGCAGCAACTAAAAGCAGCATTTCTGTCGGACGGTGAATGGGTCTTTTGCGCCCTGGCCGACTGACTGAAAGAATAGAAAGAAGGAACAAACAAAATGAATGTAAACTATAAGATGATGGGTGTAGTGCTCTGCGGTGCGATGCTTCTGGCATCGGGATGCGGGGCAAAAGCAGAAACGACCGCTTCCTCGGCTGTGGAATCCGAATCGGTTTCCGTTGTGGCATTGGAGGCTGCTTTGTCGGAGGCTGTGCCGGAAAGCGAGGCTGTCTCGGAGGCAGTTTCCGAAGCTTCTTCTGCGGTAAGCGAGGCGGCATCGGAGAAACCGGCCGAATCCAAGGCAGAGTCCAAGGCAGAATCCAAGGCCGAGACCGCGGCAAAATCTAAGCCTGCAAAGCAGGAGACGGCTGCTTCCTCCAAAGAAGAAAAGACGGAGCCTGTGGAAAGCAAGCCCGTTACAGAGACTGCTCCGGCAGAAACTGCCAGCCTGGAAACTGCCCTGAAGTATGTGGGCAAAGACGTTTCCAAGCTGTATGCCGCTATTGGCAAGCCGAACAGTTCGGAGTATGCTTCCAGCTGCATCGGTGATGGCGAGGATGGCCTGCTGTATTACAACGGCTTTACTGTGACGACCTACCGTGAAAACGGTAAAGAGACGGTACAGGACGCCTATTAACATGAAATTCGGCCTCTGGCATTCCACCGGGGGCTGAATCTTTATATGGGAAGATGAGAATGAAACGCCAGAAGATCAAACGATATCGGTTTAGTGTGACGCAGAATACGCGCAGAAGAAGGGCGGCAAGGCCGCTGAAAGCCGTCGGTGTAGTACTGGTGTGCCTGTGTCTGCTCACAGGGGTCGCTTTTGGAGTTTACAAAGCGATCCAGAGTAAGACTACGGGGTGGCACGGCGAAGGACTGCATCGCTACTATATCTCGCCGACTACCGGCACCCGTGCGCAGGGGCTGTATGAGATCAACTATAAGCTCTACTATTTTGGCAGCAACAACTTTTTGAAGGTCGGCTGGATTGAAGAGAACGGCTATGTCGGCTATGCCAACGCAGATGGAGAGCTCACCCAGGGCGAAGCGAAGATAGACGGAAAATACTACTATTTCCAACCGGAGACCGGACAGTTGTACACCGGCTGGATCATGCTGGACGGAGTGCAGTACTGCTTTGACGAAACCGGACACCCGCGCACCGGTACTTATCAGGAGGACGGAAAGGTCTGGGAACTGGATAGCGATGGACGGGTCAAAAACCGACTGAACGGTTGGAAAAAAACGGACGGCGTCCTGAAATACTACGACAACAGCGGCGCACCGGCACAGGGCTGGACAGAGATCGATGGAAAGGATTATTTCTTTGTGGACGGTGTCAGTCAGGCCGGCTGGGTTGAAACGGATGCGGGCACGCGCTATTTGGACGGCAACGGAAATCAGATGACCGGGTGGTGTGTGATCGACGGCCAGCCCTATGCTTTTGGGACAAATGGAGAACCGAAGCAGGGATGGGATCATTCCCATGAAAAAAGCTACTATTTTATCAACGGCGTCAGTCAGTCGGGCACATTCGGGGAGGGCGCACTTAGCAGCAACCTGAACGGCAGCGGCAGTGTTCAGCCGGTTGGGGATCAGGCACCGGAGGACGATCTTGCAAAGGATGCCGAGGGCGAACCGCCGGAGGAAGAACTGCTGGAAGCGCAGCCGACACAGACCGAAACAACGGAAGCGGGGCAGACTGCCCCGGCGGCACAACAGCCGACGCAGTCGCCGGAGGGATCGGCGGCAGAGCAGGAGACCACATCGAAGGCACCGACAGCGCCGGAAACTCCGGCACAGGAACAGCAGGAAGAAGGGACGGAAAATACATGAAAACAACAAGACGTGATTTTCTGTGCCTTTCGGCCATGGCATGCGCATGGCTTCTGACGGGCTGCCAGAAACCCACAGTGGAAGAGCGGGCTGTCAGCTGGCAGCAGCAGGAAGTCAGTGATCCGGTCTCTGAAACCGGACCGATGTGGAATGCAGCACTGGACGACAATGCGGTTCTGCGGGATGGCATCCGCGTTCCCCAGAACTTCGAACTGCCGTTGGAAGGTTCAACAGGCTTTGCAGGGGCGGCTGTGATGCTGCTGTACGAGAGACCGGATGGGACCAGTACGGTACTGCGCAGACTTGCAGCGGGAGATATGTTTTATATCCGGCAGGAGTCTGGCGCATATTGGCAGGTCTGCCTGCTGGACGGCACCGTGGGCTGGTTGGAAAATGAACTGTGTATGATCAATCTGCCCGATGTTCTGCCTTCCATCGTATACGAAAACCCCAATGCCAAGGCATCGATTTTTAAAACCTGCGGAAAGGATATTGAAGGCATTACGGGACAGAAACTGTATGACGGCCTGTTCTACAACCAGCGCCTTGGGCGGGATGGGTATCTAATGCCTATCAATTACGCTATGGCAAAAAAGGTTGGTGCAGCGCAGAAAAATGCCTTGAAGGCGGGCGATTGCCTGAAGATCATAGAGACATTCCGGCCCTATGAGGTGCAGATGCTGGTAAAGGATGCAGTGTACGCCAAGGCAAGGATGGACAAGGAACTGATGACGGCGCTGAACAAGGGCGCGTGGAATATCGGCTGGTTTATTGCAACGTCTCTTTCCAACCATCAGCGCGGTGTGGCAATGGACACGACCCTGCTGCGCATCACTGAGCAGACAGAGCACAGCATGGCGGGGTGTCCCTTTGTACAGGTGACCGGTGAGGAATACGCCATGCCCTCTGCCATGCACGAGCTGAGCAGTGCAGCGGCCTGCTTTACCGGCCCGGTAACTTCTAATTCGGCCACCGCATGGAAGCGGGCCACCGCATCGGCATCCATGACAGACGGTGCGCGGCGGCTGCAGGGGTACTGTACCAATGCAGGCATGACACCGCTGGCCTCGGAGTGGTGGCACTTTAACGATCTGGATGCACAGAATAAGGTGCGCATGACCTCTGGAAACGGAAAATTCTGGCTGGACGGCTGTGTCAGCTGGAAAATGTTTGAAGCATAACCTTGGGGTTGCGCTTTGGAGGAATACAAAATGTAGCAACTGAAAAAAGCAAAAAAGCGGTTACGGCAGCGGATAAGATCGAGTTGGGACGGAAATACCTGACCGAGCTGAACTACACCGAGGCTGTGGAGTCTTTTACCGAGGCCATCGGCCTTGACCCGGAACATATTCCGGCATACATGGGCCGTGCCGAGGTGAATGAACTGACGACTGCCAACGAGACCGCATGGGCAGACGTGAGCGAAGCCGAGAACGGCGCAGTCACCGCCGAAGCCCTGACTGCCGCCGCCCCCACTGCGGAAGAGATCGGTGCGGTATCCCTGAGCAAGCTCTATGTCTACTATGGCAGCCACGAAAACCGCAGCCGTGAAGGTGAGGGCGTGTGGCTCGTCCTGAACCCCGGCAAAAAAGACCTGACCGCGTAAAGCCCTGCATCACTCGGAAATTGCGCAGCAGGTCATTCGGATCGAGAATGGGCTAACTCTGTTAGGAGGACTGTATTATGAATACCACATTGCGGCGGGATGCGGATGAAATCATTCGCTCTAGCATTCAGGCGGTGCTGCCGGATAAAGCGGTGTGCCGCGCGCTGGAAAACTTTCAGCCTAGGGGCGGCAGAGTGCTGCTGGTGGCGGCAGGTAAGGCCGCATGGCAGATGGCGCATGCCGCCGTGCAGGCACTAGGGCGCGTGGACGGCGGCGTGGTGGTGACCAAGTACGGCCATGTAAAAGGCGGAATCCCCGGTGTAAATTGTTATGAGGCGGGCCATCCCGTGCCGGATGACAACAGCTTTGCAGCCACCGAAAAAGCTTTGGCGCTGGTGCAGGGGCTGACCGCAGAGGACACGGTGCTGTTTTTGCTTTCCGGCGGCGGCAGCGCCCTGTTTGAAAAGCCGCTTGTCCCCGGCGGGGAATTGCAGGACATCACCAATCAGCTCCTTGCCAGCGGAGCCGATATCGTGGAGATGAATACCATCCGCAAGCGGTTGTCCGCTGTCAAGGGCGGTCGGTTCGCACAGCACTGCGCGCCTGCAAGGGTGTTCAGCATCGTGCTCAGCGATATTCTGGGCGACCCGCTGGATATGATTGCCAGCGGCCCGGCGGTGCCGGATAGCTCCACCTGTGCGCAGGCTTTTGCCATTGCGGAAAAATACCGCCTGAACCTGTCAGAACAGGCAAAGGCGCTGCTGGCGCAGGAAACGCCGAAAGCCCTTGACAACGTGACCACCCATATCACCGGCAGCGTCCGAGAGCTGTGCACCGCTGCCGCTAAAGTCTGCCGGAAGCTGGGCTATGCACCGCTGCTCCTCACCGACCGGCTCTGCTGCGAGGCGCGGGAGGCAGGCAGCTTTCTGGGTGCCATCGCCCGCACCCATGCGGGGCAGGGGAAAAAGCTGGCCTTTATCGCGGGCGGGGAAACCGTGGTGCACCTGACCGGCAAAGGGCTGGGCGGACGCAATCAGGAGCTGGCGCTGGCCGCAGCCCCGGCACTGGCCGGACAAAACGCGGCGGTGTTCTCCGTGGGCAGTGACGGCACCGATGGCCCTACCGATGCCGCCGGCGGCTATGCGGACGGCGACACCGCCGCCGCACTGACGGCAAAGGGCTGGAACGTGTTCGACACCCTGCAAAACAACGATGCCTACCACGCTTTGCAGGCGGTGGAGGGACTTATTATCACAGGCGCTACCGGTACTAACGTCAATGATGTTGCCGTGGTGCTGATCGGGGGAGAAGAGCAGGCAGACGCCTGAACTCTGCTTGCCCGGTGCGCGGTGCTCCTATAACATTTGACCCCGCTTTGCCCGCTTTACCCGGGCAGGCGGTTTTTTTTGTTGAAAATACTTGACAGCTCTTCTGCAAAATGATATGATTTTGATATCAGAAAGAAACGCTTCCGACCCTGATAAGGAGGGACTTGTTATGGAAGAGAAAATTTTGAATACCCGCAAAAACGGCATGGCCGCGCTGCTGCTCACCCTGCTGGGCTATGTGGTGGCCATCGCCCTGTTCATTTACAGCATCACCCTGCTGAATGCAGACCGGATGCTTCTGGGCGTGCCGCTGCTGATTTTGTCCATTGCGTATTGGATCGCAGGCATTTTCCTGTTCTGCGGTCTTAAGGTGTTAAAGCCGCAGGAGGCGCTGGTGCTCACCCTGTTTGGTGATTACATCGGCACCCTGAAGGGACAGGGTTTTTACTGGGTGAACCCCTTCTGTACCGCCGTCAACCCCGCTGCCGGCACCCGCCTGAGCCAGAGCGGAGATGTGAACAGCAAGGAGAACAGCGTGGCTGCGCTGTTTGGCAATAACGGCCAGAATGCTCAGATGAGCGCCGAGTCCATGAGCAAAAAGATCTCGCTCAAGATGATGACCCTGAACAACTCCCGCCAGAAAATCAACGATTGTCTGGGTAATCCGGTGGAGATCGGCATTGCAGTCATCTGGCGCGTGACCGATACCGCCAAGGCTGTGTTCAACGTGGATAACTATAAGGAATACCTCTCCCTGCAGTGCGACAGCGCCCTGCGCAACGTGGTGCGGGTGTACCCCTATGATGTTTCTCCCAACGTGGACACCACCGGCGACGGCGTAGCCGATGAGGGCAGCCTGCGCGGCTCTTCTGAGGTGGTGGCTGCCCGCATCCGAGACGAGATCCAGAAGAACGTGGCAGAGGCAGGTATCGAGGTGGTGGAGGCCCGCATCACCTATCTGGCCTATGCACCGGAAATTGCAGCGGTCATGCTGCAGCGCCAGCAGGCCAGCGCCATCATTGACGCCCGCAAGATGATCGTGGACGGCGCTGTGGGCATGGTGGAAATGGCGCTGGATCGTCTGAACGAGAACAAGGTAGTGGAACTGGACGATGAGCGCAAGGCGGCAATGGTATCCAATCTGCTGGTGGTGCTGTGCGGCAACCGCGATGCCCAGCCCATCGTGAACAGCGGTAGCCTGTACTGATGGCCGAGCCGAAAAAACAGGTGCCCCTGCGCCTGAACGCCAAGCTCTACGATGCCCTTGCCGCTTGGGCAGAGGATGACTTCCGCTCGGTGAACGGGCAGATCGAATATCTGCTTACCGAGTGTGTGCGTCAGCGCAAAAAGAATGGGAAATATGTCTCCGACCAGCTGGATGTCCCGCCGGAGCTGGATCTCCATTGAAGAACCCGTGAAAAAACGTTTGGAGCGCGCCGCAGAGCACGCCAAACGCAAATTATTCACAAGGCCGCTGCACAAGACCGGTGCAGCGGCCTTGTGTTTGTCGGGGAAAAGCCGTGCCTTCCGGCGGGAAGCGGGGACAAATGAGCGCTGATTTGATATATCAATTGAGCGCGCAATGCTCCGGTATTTCGTCGAAAAAGGCGACCGAAGCTGCGGAAATGACTTGAAGAGACAGGAGAAGATGGACAGATATCTGGGCGAAAACGTTTCTTTTTTGGGCTTTTCCGGAAAAAAACTTGCCTAAAAGTTTGCAGCGTGCTAAACTAACAGCGGGGAATTGTTTTGCGTAAGCAGATAGGGGGATGAAGCTATGAAAATACTGGTTGTGGATGACGGTCAGCTTGCGATCAATTCGCTGATCCGCATCCTGTGCCGGGTGGCACCGGACTGTGACTATATCAGTGCCATGACGACTGACGATGCCCTGACGTGGATGCGGCAGGGCCCAATGGATGCTGCCTTTTTGAACCTGGAAATGCCGGGCATGAATGGCCTTGCCCTTGCCCGCATGATCCAGAAATTGCAGCCCCGCTGCAATATCATCGTGGTCACCGAGCACCCGGAGTATGCACTGGAAGCATTGCAGATCTTCGTCAGCGGTTTTCTGCTCAAGCCCGCCAACGAGGCGGACGTGCGCAATGTGCTGGAAAATCTGCGCTACCCGCCGGAAACGGCACCTGTGGGCATCAAGATCCAGTGCTTCGGCAACTTCGAGATCTTTGTGGGCGGACGTCCGCTCTCCTTCAAGCGCAGCAAAAGCAAGGAGCTGCTGGCCTACCTTGTGGACCGCAACGGCGCCACCTGTACCAACGGCGAGATGCTGGCTGTCCTGTGGGAGGATAAGCCCGACACCGCCTCGCTGCACAGCCATCTGCGCAATTTGATCTTTGACCTCAGCCATACGCTGGAGGATGCAGGGGTCAACGGGCTGCTGGTACGCGGCCGCAGCACCTTGGCGCTGGATACCAGCAAGGTGGACTGCGATTATTATAACTTCCTGCGGGGAGACCGCTCGGCTTTCAACGCCTACCGGGGCGAGTATATGACCCAGTATTCCTGGGCAGAGGTTACCCGCTCGGCGCTGCGCCAGCAGGCCGCAGCTACGCCCAAAAGCGGGTCTATTCCAAGCTATTACGTCCCGCCCACGGGCTTTTAAAACTGCATAAAACACCAAAGGCTGCTGCGCAAACGATGCGCAGCAGCCTTTATCATTCTCTTAAAATCGTTCCAGTTCCAGCAGATATTCCTTGATCTCCAGTCCCTCGGCGTAGCCGGTCAGGCTGCCGTCTGCGCCGATGACCCGGTGGCAAGGCACCACGATGCACAGCGGGTTGCGGTGGCAGGCGCTGCCCACGGCGCGGCTTGCCTTGGGTTTGCCCAGCGCCGCCGCCAGCTGGCCGTAGGTGCGCACCTCCCCGTAGGGAATCTTGTGCAGCTGCGCCCATACCGCCTGCTGAAAGGGCGTGCCCTTTGCTGCCAGCGGCAGGTCGAACTCCCGGCGCACCCCGGCAAAATATTCGTTCAGCTGCTCCTCTGCCTCCTGCAGCAGGGGCGTTTCCACCACCCTGCGTGGCAGCGGCTCCAGCTCCGGCGCACCGTCCGGGCAAAAATGTACCCCGCACAGTGCGTCGTTTTCCTCCTCCAGACAGATGGCACCAAGGATGCTGTTGATGTACCAGACGTTCAAAACCGGCCTCTTCCTTTCCTGTAAGAATGTGCTATACTGGTACTATCTTAACACAAAAATTTCCGTGAGGAAAGGGGCGTTTCAATTATGGTCAAGGCACTGGAAGACATCATTGCAAAAAGCAGCAGCATCGTCTTTTTCGGCGGCGCGGGCGTTTCTACGGAAAGCGGCATCCCGGATTTCCGCAGCGTGGACGGGCTGTACCACCAGAAATACGACTACCCGCCCGAAACCATCCTCAGCCATACCTTCTGGGAGAAAAAACCGGAGGAATTTTACCGTTTTTACCGCGACAAGCTGATCGTAAAGGGTGCAAAGCCCAACGCCGCCCATCTGCGGCTGGCAAAGCTGGAGCAGCAGGGCAAGCTGCGGGCTGTGGTCACCCAGAATATTGACGGCCTGCATCAGGCGGCAGGCAGCAAAACCGTGTACGAGCTACACGGCAGCACCCTGCGCAACTACTGCACCCGCTGCGGCAGGTTCTACGATGTGGATTTCATCGCAAACAGCACCGGTGTGCCCCGCTGCACCGAGTGCGGCGGCATCGTAAAGCCGGACGTGGTGCTTTACGAAGAGGGCTTGGACGAGGAGGTACTGTCCGGCGCAGTGGATGCCATCCGCCATGCCGATACCCTCATCATTGGCGGCACCAGTCTGGTGGTGTACCCCGCCGCCGGGCTCATCCGGTATTTCCGGGGCGATAATTTGGTGGTCATCAATATGCAGCCCACCGGGGCGGATGCCTCTGCCGACCTGTGCATCGCAAAGCCCATCGGGCAGGTGCTGAGCGAGGACATCTCGCTGGACTGATTTTTGCACTGTAAGGCGCGCTGTTTCGCGCCGGTTCGCGCGCAGTTTTCCGTATGCTGATGGAAAGAACATCAGAACGGAGGAACTGCAAATGATCCAGGTATGTGACCCGCCGCGTCAGCGGCAGGTACGGCGGCTTTCCGCCGAAGAATTTTTTACATTGGTGCGCTGCGGTGGGGCGGGGTTTTACCGCCCCTGCTCCGAGGTGCTGCGGATGCTGACCGCAGGCGAGGCGTGGGGCACAGCCGGGGCAGCGCTGCTGGTGCTACCCCTTACCGCCGATACCGCCGCCGCAGCGGCATTGCGCAACTGGCTGGGACGTCGGCAGCCTGTCTCTTATACACATCTCCGAGCCCACGAGACCCTAAGACATCTCGT
>ERZ1027078.129-NODE-129-length-33354-cov-7.290189_pt1 | contig 33354 bp, 29 predicted proteins | sample MGYA00519279_ERZ1027078 | MGnify/ENA primary metagenome ERZ1027078 (study PRJEB26926, sample SAMN06164530) | human gut metagenome | biome: ENVO:00009003; feature: ENVO:2100002; material: ENVO:00002003 | host: Homo sapiens | place: USA | collected 2012 ... | reverse complement strand
CCCACCAAATAAAAAAATCCGCCGTGAAAACAGCGGACAGTAGTCACCCCGGTAGACATTCCTGAAGATTGGGACCCGCGGGCTAATCAAAGCCCCACTGGGGCTTTGATTGCGTCGCATTGCGCCGCCGCCCTGTTCGAGCCCACCGGGCATCCCACCAAATAAAAAAATCCGCCGTGAAAACAGCGGACAGTAGTCACCCCGGTAGACATTCCTGAAGATTGGGACCCGCGGGCTAATCAAAGCCCCACTGGGGCTTTGATTGCGTCGCATTGCGCCGCCGCCCTGTTCGAGTCCCACTGGACACCCCACCAAATAAAAAAAATCCGCCGTTGCAATGCAACAGCGGATTTTTTGGTGGGGTGCCCAGTGGGACTCGAACCCACGGTCTCCAGATCCACAATCTGGCGCGTTAACCGACTACGCTATGGGCACCACATAGATGCGCCCGAAGGGACTCGAACCCCCGGCCCACTGCTTAGAAGGCAGTTGCTCTATCCACCTGAGCTACGGGCGCACGTTGTTATCCCAATGGGTTCCATTATGGCGGCAGTTCTGTGTCGGCACAGGCTGCGAGAGAAATAATACCATACCCATCGCATTCTGTCAAGGAAAATCTGAAAAAAGTTTCAACTTTTTTGCCCTGTGGGCAAAAACAGACGCTCCGGCGTGCACAAAACGGCCTTACAGCAGCCACATCCCGGCGGTGCCCAGCACAAAGCCCAGCACAAAGCCGCACACCACGTCCCGTACATGATGTACCCCGGTGAGCACCCGCAGACAGCAGATGAGCAGGGCAATGCCCACCATCACGCAGCCCGCAGCGGGGTAGAAATACAGCCACACCGCCGCCAGCACGGCGGCGCTCAGCGCGTGGCGGGAGGGCATGGAGTGCCCACGGCTCTCCTTTGCCACCAGCGGGGTAAAGCCGGGCTGCTCGTAGGGGCGGGGGAAGTGCAGCCGGCTGCGCAGCAGCGTGCCGCCCCAGAACACCAGCCCCGGCACAAAGACGGAACGGGCGATGAGCACCATAAAGTCCAGCGCGGCCTGCTTCTGGGTGAGGAACAGCCGCGAGAGCCGGACGTTCAGCAGGCACAGCAGCACCGGATAGCACACAAAGGGTACCAGCGGCAGCCACCGATCCAGAAAAACGACCAGCCGCTTTACAGCCGGGTGGGTGTTGAACCAGTGATAGATGGGCTTATACTGTTCGGCGGTCAAAGCAGCTCTCCTCCTGTCGGGTCGGACATCAGAAGCAGGTGTCCAGATAGTTTTCCACATCAAAGGGCTCCGGGGTGGAATCCTTGCGCAGGTACAGCGGGTGGTGCGGGTGTCCCTTTTTGCTGCGCTTGCCAAAGGTGACCCACGGGATCTCCCGCTCCCGCGTCAGGGCTACCATCTCCCGCATCAGACCGGGCAGGTAGTCCCGCTTTTCGATCAGGGTGCCCCATGCCGCCCACATGGTAGGCTCGGTCTGCGCCAGCACGGCCTGCAGCCAGCGCAGGTTTTCATCGCACAGGGCGCGGTCGGGGGTCTTATCCATATCGTTGGGGTCGGTGGCGCGCTGGGGGTAGACGTTGAACATGATCCAGCTGTCAAAGCCGTTGGCGGCGGCCAGACGCTCCACACTTTTTAAGGTGGGGTCCAGCGCGCCGGGCTGGGCGGTGCTGGGGTTGATGCCGATGCACACCAGCGGGTGCTTGCCCACACGCCCCAGAACATAACGGTAGTTTTGGTAGGTGTGGGGCTCGTAATACCATACGCCGCCGGCGTATTCGCCAGCCTTGAGCACGGGCAGAGAAACGGTCTGCATGATAGTAAACTCCTGTCGGTTTTGAATGTCGTTATTATCGTACCTGAATCTACCGGGAAAATCAACAGTTTTAGCCCTAAAATACTGCCTTATTTCTGTTTTTGTGGTATACTGGGGGTGTTCCGGTGCGGCGGAGGGACTGCGGCACCGCGCTTCGCTTACAGAAAAAAGGAGTTCTTATGCTGGAAGATTATAAAAGTGCACTGCGCGCAGGGCAGCGCGCCTATCGTGCCCGCATAGCCCGCGGCCAGTCGCCCTATCTGGCTGTTCTGGACGATGTGCTCAAGGGCGTGGATATCGTGGCGCAGGAGCCACTGGGTCTGGTGGAGATCCCATCGGACAGTCTTGTGGGCACCAAGACCAGCGGACGGCACACTGCCTTTTCGTATGACTTTATGCCCTTGCTGGAGCCGGATACCGAGTTTGCTGTCAAGTGGTCGAACCTGTGCGACGCGCATCTGGAAGAGGGCATCCATACCCCCATCATCGCCTTTGAGTACATGAACCAGTTCTATGTGCAGGAGGGCAACAAGCGGGTCTCGGTGCTCAAGTATTACGGCGCCGTCAAGATCCCGGGCACGGTCACCCGGCTCATCCCTGCCCGCACTGATGACCTTGAGAATAAGATCTACTACGAGTTTTTGGATTTCTATAAGCTGTCCAAGGTGAACTATGTGCATTTCTCCAAGTTGGGCGGCTACAGCAAGCTGCAGACGCTGGTGTGCAAGGCCAGCGGCGAGACATGGTCGGAGGACGACAGGCTGAACTTTGCCGCCTTCTATACCATGTTCCACCAGCAGTTCGAAGCCTTAGGCGGCACGTCCATGGGGCTGACTACCGGCGATGCGCTGCTGGTGTACCTGTCGGTGTACCGCTACTCCGACACCTACGACGCCACCCCTGCGCAGGTGCGGCAGAACCTGGAAAAGCTGTGGAACGAGGTAAAGGTGCTTACCGAGCCCCACGGTGTGGAACTTTCGCTGGACCCGCCCAAGAGCCCCGCAGAGCCGCTTTTGTCCAAGCTGAATATCTTCAGCCCCAGCAAACAGCCCAGTGAGCTGCGGGTGGTGTTTCTTCACGAGTACAACGCCAAGATCAGCGCATGGGTGCGCGCGCATGACGAGGGGCGCGAAGCGCTGGCCAAGGTTTTCCCGGACAAGGTGTATATCAGTAGCTACGAGGACGTGAACCCGGAGGTGGACGCGGAGCAGGTGCTGGAGGAGATAGCCCACAACAATGCAGACGTGGTGTTCACCACCAGCGTACGGATGTACAACGCCTGCCTGAAGGTGGCGGCGCAGCACCCCAAGACCCGCATCCTGAACTGCTCGCTGAACGCGCCGCACCCGCTGGTGCGCACCTACTATCCCCGCACCTATGAGGTGACCTATCTGCTGGGGATGCTGGCCGGCATCATGACCAAGACCGGGCACATCGGCTATGTGGCGGCAAATCCTGTGTACGGCGTGCCCGCTGCGATCAACGCCTTTGCACAGGGGATGAAGAGTGTGCGCCCGGCAGGCCGTATCTGGCTGCGCTGGGCTTGCCAGACCGATGCAGCCCACCCGCTGGATTTTGCCGACTGCCCGGAGATCGACATGGTCTACGCCCGGGACAGCCGGGAGCCTGCCGATACCAACCGGGACTATGGTCTGTGCCGCAAGCTGCCGGACGGCAGCCTGCAGCCGCTGGGGCTGCCGATCTGGCGGTGGGATACCTTCTATGTGGAGATCGTGCGCTCTATCTTTGACGGCAGCTGGGACAACGCAGCCACCACCCGTGCGGTGAACTACTGGTGGGGATTGCGCAGCGGCGCAGAGGATCTGGAGTATCAGGAATCACTGCCCAGCGGTACGCGGCAGCTGCTGGATCTGCTGGAAACGCTGCAGGGCTCGGATAATGTGCACATCTTCCCGGAAAAGCTGTATGATAACGAGGGCAACCTGCACTCCCCGGAGAATAGAGTTTACAGCCCCAAAGAGCTGATGGAGATGGATTGGCTGGATGCCTGCGTACACGGCAAGCTGCCCCATTACGATGAACTGGACGTCAAGACCCGTACCGTGCTGGCGATCAACGGACTGGACAACGTAAAGGGTCTGGAAAAATGAGCCGGCCTGACCGGAGACAGAATGGAGCATACGAACGTGAAAATTCTTGCCATCTCAGATGTCCCGTCCAAGGCGCTGTGGGACTATGACACCCGCGCCCGGCTGGAAGGCATCGACCTGATCCTCTCCTGCGGGGATCTGCCCAAGAAGTATCTGGAATATCTCACAAACTTTACCGCTGCGCCTATCCTGTATGTGCACGGCAACCACGACGGCAGCTACCAGACCGAGGGCGAGCCCGGCGGCTGCATCTGCGTGGACGATCAGGTGTACACATGGAAGGGGCTGCGCATCATGGGGCTGGGGGGCTGTCAGCGCTATAATAAAGAGGACACCTACCAGTACACCGAGAAAGCCATGCGCCGCCGTGCGCACAAGCTGGAGCATCAGGCGCACAAAAAGGGCGGCATCGACCTGCTGCTGACCCACGCCCCGGCAAAAGGGCTGAACGATGGGGACGACTGTGCCCACAGGGGCTTTGAGTGCTTCAACGAGATTTTGGATGAGTACCAGCCGAAGTGGTTCATCCACGGGCACATACACCTGAATTATGATGCAAAGCTGCCCCGGGTATGCACCCGCGGCAACACCACCGTCATCAACGCCACCGAGCGCTATGTGTTCGAGATCCCGGATCCGGACCCGGCAGAAGAGCGTAAGACCCTCTGGCGGATGCTGGGGTTCTGAGTGACTGCTGCCTATGCAAAAAAAGACACCGCACAGCTGTGCGGTGTCTTTTTTGTTTATGGAGCCTTATTGTGGGAATGGCGGGCGCGGCAGCAGTGCGGTGCAGCCTGCGGCCCTGTGGAAAAAATTACAGTTCCAGTTTGCCGGAGAATTTGTTGATAACGTAGTAGGCTGCGCCCTCCTCGGGCTTGACGTACACCTTGCAGGACTGCACGCCGACCTTGTGGGTGGTACGGTAGTCTGCCTTGGCACGGTCGATGATGTCGGTGATGTTGTACTGCTCACCGCCCATCTCCACGTACAGCTCGGGTGCCAGCGGCGGGCGGCCGCGGCGGGCGGGAGCCTTGGCGGATTTGCGGGTCTTGCCCTCGGCAGCCGGAGCATCGGCTGCGGGAGCAGAAACTTTCTTTTCAGGCATGATGCATAACCTTCCTTCTGTATTTGATCATGGTGCAGCAGGGCTGCACCGGCGGGCTCCAATGGATCTATCGTAAGGCAGAAGCGGTGCGGAAAGCGCACGCCTGTCTGCCCCATACGAACCGGTACGAAACTATTTGCGTAAAGAAGTTGAACCTATAATTATATAATACGTTTTTGAAATTCATTTGTAAAGCTTTTTTTGCAAAAAACATTGTAAAATCGGTAGGAAACAGCGGAATAAATGGCCGAAGCAGTCTTCCGGTGCTTTTTCCCGGGCAGAGTACGACTTTTCGGCAAAACAAACGGCCATTCTCGGGAAAGCCGGGCGGCCCTACGGGCACAAATACGGCGGGCAAAAACGACCTTCTGCGGGGGCAGAATAAGGTGGAACGGAACTGTCGGCACGCGCAGGGGACGCAGCAGATAAAAAGCAGAAGCTGCCGCACCGTATTTTTGTGCGGCAGCTTCTGCTTTTCGGTTTTGATATGTACCCCCAATACTGGGTGTCCAGTATTGGGGGTACATATCATTTTTGCTTATTTCTCAGTTTGTACTCAGAACAGCATTTCCGGTGCTTTCGATTTGTTTAGCAATCATGCTTTCCAGTTCCTGCGTGATCGTTGCACAATTTGCAACACGGTAATTCCAGAAATAAGAAACACCTTCGCACTCTTCCACGGACAAATCGCTGTTGACCAAAAGCAAGCTTTCTGGTGTCACATTCAGCTTTTCGCACAGAGAAGCATACTTTCCATAATCAATGCTTCGACTGGATGATTTGGCTTCTACCCAGAAAAATTTTCCATTGATGGAGAACACGACATCCAGCTCATGCGTGCTCCCTACGGATGCTGTTTCTGAAAGAACCACATTGGAGCAAACCGAAACTTCTGCGCTCTGCTCCTCCTGATAGTGGTTCAGGATCTGCTGAACCTGATGCTCTACAAAAAGTTCCAGCCACTTTCCGCTCAAAAAATGCCGGACGGTTTCATTTTGCGCAAGTTCATAGACGATATTCTGCGGGTAAATCACAATGGCTGCAAAAAGCCCCATTTTGTCCCACGTCTGAGCAATCTCTGAAAGTGTGGCAAACGATTTTTTGGACGCACCCTTTGGGATACGGAACGAAAAAGAGCCGTCGCTCTGCATATGTGTTCGGATAAACTGCAAGAAATCCACCACCACCGGGTCGCAAAGAGCCTCGCCTGTTTTCCATGCCATCCGCTGAACAGCAATCGGTGGGAGTTTTTCCGGCACGACCTGCTGAACGATTTTATACCCACAGCGTTCCAGATGCTCCAATGCGGTCAAAGGCTTCTGGATTTTTGCTTTGACTTCGGGCTTTTCTGCTCCGGATGTGTTCTCGGCCAGATAGTTGAACTTCCATCCGTATTCCCAAGCAGGCGAACGGGTCAGTACTCCGACCGCATGAAATCCGCTGTCATGCTCCTCCATCGGAAATGTGAACTTGTTCTTATGAACATTGATTTGGAGCGTTTTGTTTTTTAGTGCTTTCTGATAAGCGGTAAGAAAAAATTCCTTTCCCTTATACGCCAGCTCACTGGAATTATTTGCAGAAAGACCGGCATTTTTTGCCAAAGAGAGGAGCAGACAGGTCGCTTTGGGCAGCTCAAGGATCTGTTCCATCTGCGCAGCGTCCGGAATATTTGCATTATCGGACTGCGACGATTCGTCTGCCGGGATCTCCTTTGCTGGTGCAGAAACCTCGGGTGTCTTTTTTGAAGCAGTCTCAGACTTTCCAGACTTGGGCAAGGGCTTTGGCTCCGTGTAAACTTCCGCAATGAATGATTCATAGGAATCGATGCACAGAAGTTTTCCAGCCGCTGCAAGTCCTACATAGATTGCAGCCGCCCGCGAGGAATCGCCATAATATTTTTTAGAATCCGCTGCGGCAGCAATATCAGAAAAGGCATTATATCTGCTCAGCTGCGCAGCCTTTTCCGGGAACTGCTTCAACGCACGGCAGTAGAGCCACTCAAAAAATGAATCCGGGTGCGGCTCTATCGGATACTCACTTCCTTCCAAAGAGTAGCGCAGCAACTTTCCATTGGTTCGCAGTCGAGTGTCCTTATGGACTTTGGATGGCGCACAGGTCAGAAGGTCAGCGAATGGCCCACCATGTTCAAATACCTTGGCGGCTTCAAAAACCGTACTGATGGGCACATCCTGCGCAACAGAATTCAGACGCAGCAGAAGACGCAGAGAAGAAACAGCCTCACCCTCCGGCTGAGCGGACGCAGAGCTGACTTCCAGAATGGAAACATCCGGGTCTGTTGTATGGACGGCATCATGGACGGCACGGATATTCTGCCGCTTGCTACCTTTTATCCATGTGAACGTCACCGGCTGTTCCTTGCAATAGGGGTAGCCGGATATGGGAAAACAAATGGTTCGTGTAGCCATGAACACCTCCAACTTTTTAGGACGAACAAGTTTATGTAATCAAGTATAGCACAATCCCGGATGTGCTGCATAGCACTATTTTCTGCTTCCGGGAATCCATCTGTGCAAAAAGTGCCGATACCACAGGCATCGGCACTCAGATCAAAAAAGCGTTTTGCAAAAATGCGCAGCCTGCATCCACCGGACGCAGAACACAAGGGGTTTGGGCACAGCCCAACAAGCATTTTGAATTTGGATTTTGAAAAATCCGATTCAAAAATCGCAAGTTGGTACCAAGTTGCACTGCTTGCGACGTAGATGTTTCCGTCAACTACTGCGTTAGAAATTTTCAGATCACTTCAGCTTTGCGAGGATATCGTCTGCGCTCACGCCGCTTGCCAGCAGCTTTTTCAGCACGTCCTCTGCTTCGGCTTTCTTTGCGGATTCCGCTGCTTTGGTTTCAGCCTTGACTTTTTTGGCTTCGATTCTGGCGATTTCCTTATCGATAGATTTCAGCTCGGCTTTCTTGGTTTTCAGGTCAGCTTTCAGTGCATCAATGTTCGCAGTGATCGATGCAATTTCGGCGGCAGCGGCCTCCTTTGCAGACTGCTTTTCGGCGATCTGTGCAGCAAAGTCAACGGTTGCTTTTACGGTCTTGGTCTTGTTCTTGCTTCCTTTGGGACGGGGCATAGGTGACACCTCCAATATTTTTTGATGGCTTCAGTATAACACTCGTTTTTTATGTTCGCAAGAGGTGCAGTTTGTAGAATAAAAATATATCTATGAGTTAGACAATAAATCGATTTTGGAATATACAAAGGCGCGGGTCATTAACTCGTTGGGACATATCTCCCGCTGGTCGTAAAGCGGTTCAAAGCGTTTGGCAACGGCATCTTTTACAGTTATGGATAAAGTTCAACTCAATATGAGGTGCTGAAGTTTGTGCAGTATTGTGTACGCAAAAGTATCTCATGATGCAAAGAATATATTTAACAAAAAAGTATCCTCCACAGTGAAAATGGAGGAACGGAAAAGAAATTATGCGCCACTACGTTATATTTAGTGCATCCCCGCCCCTCATGGACACCTGATGGGAGAAAATTCGGTTCATCTCCCTGCGCTTTCGGGTCAGGTCAGAATGCACATAACGCTGCAAAGTGATGTTGGCGTTAGCGTGTCCTAACAATTCGCTGAGGGTCTTTACGTCGCACCCCGCCTGCAGGCAAGTCGTTGCAAAGGTATGACGCAGCGCGTGCGGACGTACTTGCCGGACAGTTGCCTGTTTCAAATATGCTTTGATGCTTTTCCGGTAGCAGCGGGGTTCTGTGGGCTTGGACTCGTTGCCTGACAGAAACCATGCAGCATTGCTGACACATCCGCGCAGCTTTTTCAGCATAATAAGCAGCTGCTTCGGGATTGGAATTTCCCGGCGGGAGGTGCGTGTTTTGGGCGTCTGGATGACCACCTTCGTGTGACCATCTCCACAGGAAATTCGGCAGACTGTCCGGTTGATTTTCAGCGTTCCGAGTTTCAGGTCAAAATCGCCCCATTGCAGACCGCAGATCTCGCCAATACGCAGTCCCAATTCCACCCCTAGTAATAAGCCAATTTTGCGGGGCGTAGGGTTCTCCTGTACATACTGATAAAGCCGCTGCTGCTCCGCCGGGGAGAAAGGCGCAGAAATTTGGTCGATGGCTTTTGGCAACGTTACTTCCAGCTCCATCGGACGGATCAGGCGCAAGTGCGCGGCATATTTGCAGATGCGCCGCAGCATGGAGAGGCATTCCCGGGCAGAGGAGTTCCCCAGCGGCTTGTGTGCGGCATCTATCGGCGCAATGATCTGCTGCATAGCCTGTTCCAGAAAACTTTCCTCAAGAGATGCAACTGGCACTTTACTCAAAACCGGAAGAAGATATTTGTGCAGCGTGTACGAGTAATGCGCATAGGTGGATTCTTTTACTGCATTCCGCTGGGAGTGCAGCCATACCTCAGCCAGTGCTTCAAAGGTCAGGTCGGTTCTCTTTAGATTGTAGAAGCCTGCCTCTGCTTTCTTTTGAATCAGCACACGTTTGACCTCAGCATAGACCGTGCCATAGACGTAGCCCCACTGAATTTTGCCTTCTGGCGTGCGTGCCTTGATGTAGCGACCTTCCCACCGACCATCCTTGCGTTTGTGAATGTTTTCTCCCCGTCGTGCCATTTTTGTTTCCTCCTGCGGTTTGGACACCCATCTGACCACTTATTCTGTCCGCCTTCGTTTTCAGCTGGATTTTTCACACAGAAATGGGCAATGTGCAAAAAACTTTCAGCTTCTGCGAGGTTTTTTCTAAGGTCATGTGGGATACATTTGTAAGGATTTTTATTGATTCCCAGATATAACCATGATAAAATAATAGAAGAATTCAAACAACGATGTCGAAAGATCGGTATCCTCCATTTTCACTGTGGAGGATACCCCTTTATGCGGGAAGGGGTGAACAAGGTGGCATTGCGTCTGTTTGAGCACAACGAGAAAGCATATCATGCGGCAGTCCGGATGATGGAGCAGTATGGCAAGGCTGCCATTGTTCATCCCACCGGCACCGGAAAGAGCTACATTGCGTTCAAGCTGATCGAGGACAACCCAGAGAAGGTCGTAATCTGGCTTTCTCCCAGTGAATATATCTTCAAGACCCAGTTGGAGAGCCTGAAAAGGAACGACCCGGATTTTCCGTTGGTAAACGTTCATTTTTATACCTACGCTAAACTGATGTGCTGTACACAGGCACAGCTGGACGAAATAGCAGCGCAGAAGCCTGCTTATATTATACTCGATGAATTCCACCGTGCCGGTGCTGAATGTTGGGGCGAAAGCACGGTGGCTTTATTAAAGTTGTGCCCGGAGGCAAAGCTTCTGGGGCTGACGGCAACAAACATCCGGTATCTGGATAATAACCGTGACATGGCCGAAGAGCTCTTTGATGGGCATACGGCGAGCGACATGACCCTTGGCGAAGCAGTCGTCAGGGGCATTTTGCCTGCCCCGAAATATGTAACTACGGTCTACCAGTACCAGAAAGCCCTTGCAAAGTATCAGGCGCGGGTGGATAACCTGCGGACACCGGGCATTCAGGACGCCAACCAAAAATATCTGGATGCGCTGCGCCGGGCACTGGAGCAGGCGGACGGTCTGGACAGGGTCTTTGCCCATCATATCACAAACAAATCTGGCAAGTACATTGTGTTCTGCGCCAACAAGGAGCACATGGACGAGATGGTATCCCATGTGCCGGAGTGGTTCGCCGGGGTCAACCCGGATGTGGTGGTGTACGAAGCCTACTCTGATGATCCGAACACCGACAAGGCTTTTGCAGACTTCAAAACGGACACCAGTGACCGGCTGAAGCTGCTGTTCTGCATTGATATGCTCAACGAGGGCGTCCATGTGGAAGGCATTTCCGGGGTCATCCTGTTCCGACCTACCATTTCTCCCATCATCTACAAGCAGCAGATCGGACGTGCCCTGACCGCCGGGGACACCGCAGCCCCGTTGATTCTCGATGTGGTCAACAACTTTGAGGGCTTGACCAGTATATCCGGTCTGCAAAGTGAGATGCAGGAGGCAGTTCACCGGCTCTATGCCAACGGTGAGGGCGACAAAATCGTGACCGAGCGGTTCGAGGTCATCGAGCAGGTGCACGACTGCCGGGTACTGTTCGAGCAACTGCAGGCAAGCCTTTCTTCCGGTTGGGAGCACTATTTCTCTGAGGCGAGCATCTACTATGCGGAGCACGGCAATTTGAACGTCCCGAAACTGTACACCACGCCCGGCGGTCTGAGCCTTGGGGTGTGGCTGGTCACCCAGCGCCGGGTGCGCGAGGGGCAGATCCAAGGCAATCTGACCGAGCAGCAGATCGCGCGGCTGGACAGCATCGGGATGGTCTGGGGAAACCGGAAGGAAATCGCGTGGCAGCATGGATTTGAGGTCGCAAAGAAATACCACGACACCTACGGAAACCTGATGGTGCCCGGCAAATACACCGACCCAGACGGTTACCCACTGGGACAGTGGATCATCAAGACCCGGCAGCAAAAGCTGAACGGACGCTTAAAGGAAGAACGCATCGCGCAGCTTGATGAGATCGGCATGGTGTGGAACATTTTCGATGCCAAGTGGGAAAAGGCTTATGCGCTGGCTGCGGCCTACTATGAGGAAAACGGCAACCTGAATATTCCGCGCTCCTATGTGACAGCGGCTGGTGAGCGACTGGGACAGTGGGTCGCAAGCCAGCAATGGGCGTACCCGAAAGGAAAACTGACGGACGAACAAGTCGAGCGACTCAACCGGATCGGGATGTACTGGGGCAACCGCAATGACCGCCAGTGGAACGAAGGCTATCAGGAGGCAAAGCGCTACTTTGATGCCCACGGCGACCTGAACGTCCCGGCTGATTATGTGTCGCCGAACGGATATAATCTCGGAAATTGGGTTAAGCGGCAGCGGTACACCCGCCAGAATCCTGAAAAAAGTTGCGCTGTTCTGACAGAGGAGCGTATTGCCAAGTTGGATGAAATTGGGATGCGGTGGGAGAAAGCGGATTCGAGACCGCGCCGGTTGGAGTTGGCACAAGGACCTCATAGGGAAAGCGAAAAACTGAATGTTTCAGCTAACCACAAAACGGGGGAAGAAATCGGTTTGTGTAGTTAATAGCTCGACCCAAAACAGTTGCTGTAATCTGGGTCGTAAAAAGAAAGTCTAAAGGAGTTATTGGAGAGGATTATGTCAAAGTTTCAGCATGATGTGATGTTGAGGGTCGTGAAGATCCTGAATGTTCTGATGATCGAACTGCCGTTTGCGGCCTGCTGGTTCCTGTACTACTCGCACCAGACCTATGCAAATCTGGCATGGGAGGGTCATTTTGCGATTTTAGGCCTGTTTTTTATCCTGTACATTGTACTCGGTAAAATCTACGATGCGTTCTGGATGTCGATGCAGCGGGTCTCAGAACTGGTGTACGGCCAGATCCTTGGCGCTATGGCAACCGATGGTATTTTGTACATCGTGATCTGCCTGATGTCGGCAAAGTTCTGCAATCTGCTGCCGGGCATTGCAGCAATTGTGGGGCAGCTGGTGATGGCTGCGATCTGGGCATCTTGTGCACATAAATGGTACTACAAGACCTTCCCGCCGCAGAAGACCGCGGTGGTCTACGATGTGCGACACGGTATGGAAAAGCTCATCAACGAGTATGGTCTGAGCCAGAAATATGATGTGCAGGTCACCCTGAGCGTGTCGGAGTGCTTGGCAGACCTGAGCATTCTGGACGGTATGGAGACTGTCTTTGTCAGTGGTGTTCACAGCCATGAACGAAACATTATCCTGAAGCACTGCGTAGGGAAGGGCATCAATATGTTCGTCATTCCCCGCGTTGGCGACGTTATTATGAGTGGCGCTTGGCCGATGCATATGTTCCATCTGCCGATGCTGCGTGTCGGTCGTTACATGGCAAGCCCGGAGTTCTTGTTCATCAAGCGTGCGATGGACATTGTGATCTCGCTGGTGGCTCTGGTGATTCTGAGTCCGGTGCTTTTGATTACGGCCATTGCGGTCAAATCCGATGGTGGTCCCGCCTTCTATAAGCAGGTGCGTCTGACCAAGGACGGCAAGCAGTTTGAGATTTTGAAGTTCCGCTCTATGCGTGTGGACGCAGAAAAGGATGGCGTGGCACGTCTTTCCACCGGCGACAAGGATGACCGTATTACAAAGGTCGGTCACATTATCCGCGCCTGCCGTCTGGACGAACTGCCTCAGTTGCTGAACATCCTGAAGGGTGATTTGTCTGTTGTGGGCCCTCGTCCGGAGCGCCCGGAGATCGCCGCACAGTACTGCGAGGAGATGCCCGAGTTTGCATTGCGACTTCAGGCAAAGGCTGGTTTGACCGGTTATGCGCAGGTGTATGGCAAATATAATACCACCCCCTACGATAAGCTGCAGATGGATCTGATGTACATTGCCCATCCAAGCCTGATCGAGGATTTAAAAATTATGCTGGCGACCGTGAAGATCCTGTTTATGCCTGAAAGTACCGAGGGAGTTTCTGAGGGTCAAACCACCGCAATGAGTGGAGAAAACCACTAAATACCGATGATTTTGTACATTTCTTGCTGCTAAAAATTGGAAGTAATTCCGGAGTGGAATCGGGCATAAATGCAGCTCTTACAGTAGCGTTAAGCCGAGAAGTCGGCAGATTGCCTTGCATAGGGGCAATATAGCACTCGTGATAGTGCAAAATGCCGGAAACCCGGGCGTGAGCGAAGGCAAAACGCGTGTGAATTGAGGCTTTTATGCCCCGAAAGAGCTCTTTTATTGATGCGACCGTAGCTCGTGGGGTTATGCCGGATTGCACCATGATGGTATTACCAACATTGTGGTGATTATCACATAGCGTTATCTGGGCTTGGCGATGATAACATCATCTGCGATTTCATCCCGGTCTTAGAGATAACAAGGCGGATGTGAGCAAGATGGTGATAAACACATGGTCGCAGAGATGCTCATTCGCGTGGGGTAATCCGGCATAAGCAGGGGAGTTACTGTAGCGTGAATGAGTGGAACCTAGAATAAAGGCAGAGGCTACCGTTGCGATGATAGCGTCATCAGGACTAAAGACAGCGGTTACCGTAGCGTGAATTTGCCGCAGAAACACTTATTGTGGCGGTACAAGACATAGCGGCAGTGTGACTCACACTGCTGAGGACGATTGGTAGAGCTTTATAAGGAATAAACGACTTAGACTCTTTGAGATGAGTCTGGGCTGTAATCTTTGATATGCGGAGAGGGACTATGAGTGTTGTGGAATACAGAGGATACTCCGTTCTTATGTCAGTTTATCACAAAGAGAAGCCGGAGTATCTGAAGCAGGCAATAGAGAGCATACAAACGCAGACGCTCTCCACAAATGATTTTGTGCTGGTATGTGATGGACCGCTGAACGAACAGCTAGATGGCGTGATTGCTACAAAGCAGCAGGAGATGGGTGACACATTAAATGTTGTCCGACTTGCGAAAAACGGGGGACTTGGCAATGCGCTGAATGAGGGAATCAAGCATTGCAAAAATGAGTTGGTTGCCCGGATGGACAGCGATGACATCGCTTATCCAGATCGATGTGAAAAACAGATTGCTGTGTTTAACACACATTCGGAGGTGAGCATTTGCTCCGGCATCGTGGAGGAGTTTACCACTGATCCGAACACGGTTGATACGAGGCGAGTGCCGCCGGAGACGAATGCGGAAATTATAGAGTTTGCAAAGAAGCGGAATCCGTTCAATCACCCCTGCGTGATGTATAAGAAGTCCGCAGTCAAAGCAGTTGGCTCCTATCAAGATTTCTACCTATTGGAGGACTATTACCTTTGGCTAAGGATGCTGATGGCAGGATATCATGGGTACAACATTCAAGAGCCGCTGCTCCATATGAGAGCTGGCTCGGATATGTATTTAAGAAGAGCCGGTTGGAAATATGCCAAGACGCAGGCCAAGTTGTTCAAATTTATGAAACAGCAAGGCTTTATTGGAAATGGTCAGTACATTAAGAGTTGCGTAATCCGCAGCGGGTCGGCGCTGGCTCCCAACTGGCTGCGGAAGTTTATGTTTGAGAAAGTGTTGAGGGCTTGATGATGAAGGTTGCCTTTTTAATGCAGTGCCATAAGAATCCTGAGCAGATTAATCTACTGCTGAAAGCATTGAAACATCCGCAAGTTGATGTTTATGTCCATGTGGATTCCAAAAGCGAGAGCATCAGAGGAGATATTGGGGAAGGCGATGGTATTTATCTTCTTCCAAAGAAGGACAGTATTGATGTTCAGTGGGGACAGTTTAGCCAGGTACAGGCAACACTGAATTTGTTAAATGCTGCCATTTCTGGGGGGGTACAGCCATTATTTCTTAATCAGCGGCCAAGACTTTCCACTTAAATCGATTGGGGAAATTGTGAAGTTCCTTAATGAGCATAAAAATGAGAATTTCATTGACTGTGCTTTGATAAAACAATTCGAAAAAAGAAATGATATTTACTTTCCTAGAATAGTTGTCGGAAGAAGAAAATGGCAGAAGATTTTGAAGAACATTCTGGTGTATGGTACAGGAGGATGGAATCATACATTTTCCTTAGTAAGAAGAGCAGCACCGGGTAATGTTCAGTATTATTTTGGGTCGTCGTGGTGGTGCTTAAATGATGCAATGGTGAAATGGATATATAACTTTCTGGAGAATTATCCGGAATATATAAAATTATTTAAACATTCACTATGTCCGGACGAATGCTTCTTCCAAACATTAGTTATGAATTCTCCCTATGCCAATAACGTAAAGCCGTATCTACATTATATTAGGTGGGAGAAAGGAATGAGCAGCCCCAAAACATTAACGACTATAGATTACGAAGAACTAAAAAAGGCAGAGAAACTTATCGCAAGAAAGTTTGACATAAATGTTGACTCGGAAATAATTGAAAGACTAAGGAAGAGGTAGTACATGGAAAAAGCAGAAAACCGAAATCAATTTGTGGATATCATGCGTGGCATAGCGATGCTTCTGGTTGTTCTGCAACATACAATGAGTGGATGTACGGTCGGAGCAGAAAACACATTTGTGTTTAATATTGCATGGTCCTTGCAGATGCCGTTGTTTATCTTGATTAGCGGATATGTAACGAAATATAGCCGCCCAATCTCTGATGGTAAGGGGCTGTGGAAATATGTGAAGCGTAGAACGGTTGCTTATATGCTACCGTGGGCTGTATGGAGTTTTTTAGTTAGAGGTATCATTTTTGGAGAGGATGGTTTCCTAAACGTTAAGCATCTCCTGTGGAATATGGATTCAGGTTATTGGTTCCTTGCAACGATTTGGACGATTAGCATGATTTTTGGCATTGCCTCTTTCATTGCAGAGCGGGTGAGCAAAGAAAACCTGCTGAAGAAGCAGATTGTACTTCTGGGGTGCTATTTAGTGGGAATGGTTCTGCTGGTGGGAATTGGCGCAATTTTAGGGCTTTCGTTCTTTGCAATCAAATTGACGCTCTATTATATGCCTTTCTACTATGCAGGGTTCTTGTATGGTCAGTTTGATGACAGGATGAAGGAATCTGAGATTGGCAAAAAGATTATTGATAGTGTAGTTGCAATCTGCTTTGTAGTGTGGCTGTTCGTTATTCTTAGATTTCCGCTTTATGAGATGTCGGATGGCGGCTTTGCGATTATCTTACGTGCGGCAACATCGTTGGCTGGGTGTATTGCAGTATGTGGTCTCTGTAGGGGAATCTTCTCCAGTAAAATCGGGGGGGGGTACTCTTGCATGGGTCGGAGAGCACTCGTTGGAAGTGTATCTCACGCACTATCTGCTTCTCAGCTTGATCAAGTCGGACAAAGTGCCGATTCTGTACAGTCCGGTGGGGCTGGGCCTGGTTCTGGTCAACTATGTGATTACGGTAGCACTTACTGTGATGGCAATAGTGATGATGAACCCAAATGCCGTGCTGAGCTTTGTATTAACCGGAAAGAAAAAGTAAGGAAGTTTTTCCTTTGGGCAGGAAAACAAAGCTTAGAAATTTACATGATGCACGGTCTGCTTCTCAATATCTTCAAAAGCAGTGTTGCAATCCAATTTAGCAGTATTGAAGGGTATTTACTGATTGCCGGAAACTTCGCCCTGACAGTAGGGCTGTGTGCAGTAGTTATCCGTCTGCTCGATCAAAATGCCGTACTCAAGAAAGTATTAAATATTCGATAAAAGTTCAAAGGAGAAACGATATGCATCCGAGAGTGCTGATCGTAGGAACAGTCCCATATAACACAAAATCAACGTCACGCGCTTTTGATGCGTACTTTCACTATTGGGAGAAAGAGAATATTGCACAGATATTCTCTAATACAAAGAAGCCGTGCAAGGGGCATTGCGAAACGCTTTTCCAAATTACGGATCACCGTGTGTTGCAGCGGTGGATGGGGAAGAAAGTCGATACTGGCGTAATTTATCATTATGATGAGCTTGACACCGAGTGGAAAGACAATGATTTGGAACTCGGAAATGCAAAAGCAGAAGCTGCCTACAAGTTCGGTGGAAAGCATACGCCTCTTACACATTTGCTCAGGGGAATCCTCTGGCGTAAGAGATTCTGGTGCACGGAGAAGCTAAATAATTGGCTAGATGACTTCAAACCAGAATGCGTGTTTCTGGCTTTTTCGGACGACTATTTTATCCCGCAGATTGCAATGTATGTCGCCAAGAGATATAACGTGCCAATTATCTCCTGCATTGGCGATGACTACTATTTCAATGTGGAAAAAACGCTGAATCCGATCTATCACCTTTATAAATCGACCTACAAGAAATTGATTGACAAGGTTCTGGCTTGGCCGGGTAGTGCGATTTACATCAGCGATAAGATTCGGGATAAGTATAATTCGGAATTTGGACTGGACGGCGAAACGGTTTATTTGACTTCTACGGTTCAGCGTAAACCGTTCAGCGTAATTAACAAAGATTGCCCGGTTATTACTTACTTCGGAAATATCGGTATGGGACGCAACAACTCCCTGAACGATATTGGCTACGCCCTTGGAAAAATCAATCCAGAATATATGCTGGAGGTTTATTCCAACGAAAAGGACGAGCAGGTCTATTCTGTATTCAAGGACAATAAAAATGTCAAATATATGGGTTCTGTGCCGTACACGCAGGTTCAAAAGCGCATGGCAGAAAGCGACATAACTGTTATTGTAGAGGGATTTGAGGAAAAGGACATCAACCTTTCACGGTATTCACTCTCTACGAAGGCAGCGGACGCATTGGCGAGTGGTGCATCCATTCTAACATATGGCTCGCTAGAAAGCGGCATCATTGAGTATATGCAGTCAACGGATGCGGCAATGGTTTGTACGGATAAAGCTAAATTGGTGGATTCGATTACACAGCTGATTTCTAATCAGGAAATTCAAAAGAAATACTACGAACAGGCGATTGTGATGACAAGAGAGCATCATAATCTGCAGGCTAGCTGCAAGACCTCAGAAAATGTGGTTGCAAAGGCAATCCAACATATGAAATAAGTGGCAGAGGATACATGGTGATGGAGAATAACTTTTCAATTATTATTTCGACGTGCGACAAGTTTTCGGATTTGTGGGACGCACATATTTTGCTTCTGAATCAGAATTGGGCAGACCGAAACGTGGAGACGTTTTTAGTAACCGATAAACCCACTGATCGTACTTTTGAAAATGTAACAGTGGTGGCAGCAGGCGAAGGCACGGAAATAACGGAACGTCTGAGAGCAGTGATGCCGCTGATTAAGACAGAGTATGTTCTCTTTACCTTGGATGACTATTTCCTGACGGAAAGGATTTCGACTCAGGCGGTCAACGAAGATATTCAGATCATGGAAAAGCATCAGATTGATTATCTGCGCCTGTTTGTTATGACCATGAAGAGCCTGAGAAACAGAAAAGCTGAGGAATTGGAACCGGGTATCTTTCTGCTGGACAATCATGCAGGCGATTACATTGTTAGTCTGTATGCGGGCATCTGGCGTAAGGATTTCATGGAAAAGACACTGACAAAAAAGCTGAATGCCTGGCAGTATGAGGTTGCGTTGACGAATATGGCACGACAGCTGAATGCCCGTTGTGCAGATAGCCGACGTGGTGAATTCCCTATTCTTGACGTGATTCGTAAGGGAAAGGTGCTGACGAAGGCACGCAAGTATTTCGATGAGAATCCTATTTATAAAGGTGACCGAGAGGATATGCGAGTTAAAGATGAATGGATGCTTGAATTCCGGACGTGGCTTCGTGAGTGGCTTCCGAAGCCGCTGTTCAATCTCTCAAAGGCAATCATGAGGCGTAGAGGATATAAGTTCTTTAGTGATAATCAGTGAGGAGTACGAGTGATGCGTATTGTGCAGATCAACGGTGGAGCGAAAGGTAGCACCGGAAAAATCATGATGGGGATTGCCGATGTAGCAAGAGCGCAGGGACACGAGGTGATGTGCGCATCGCCTATCACCACAACAAATCGTGATGCGGGTGAGGATTGCGGCTATTACCGAATCGGAACATTCAATAGTCGCCGAGTAAATGTCGCTCTTGCTCGAATTACAGGTTTTAATGGTTGCTTCGCATGGTTCGAGACATATAAACTTTTGAAGAAGATTGATGAATTCAAACCCGATATTATTCATCTTCATAATTTGCATGATTCGTATATCAATTTACCGATGCTCTTTTCATATATAAAAAAACATAATGTCCCGACAGTATGGACATTGCATGATTGCTGGTCATTCACTGGGCAATGCCCGTACTTTACTATAGTAAGGTGCGACAAGTGGAAGACTGGTTGTCATAATTGCCCACAGTATAAGGAATATCCTGCCTCGTTTTACGATAATACGAAAAGAATGTGGAAGCTGAAGAAAAAATGGTTTACCGGCATTGGGAATATGACAATTGTAACACCGTCAAAGTGGTTGGCGGAACTGGCAAAGGAATCGTATTTGAAAGGGTATCCAATTGAAGTAATAAATAACGGAATCGATTTGGACGTTTTTAAGCCAACTCCGAGCAATTTTAGAGGACGCTATGGGATACCGGCAGAAACACACATTGTTTTGGGAGTTTCTTTTGCATGGGGGTATCGTAAGGGACTGGACTGTTTTGTTGAAATGGCGGAAAAATTAGGTGAGCAATATCAAATTGTCCTTGTCGGTACAGATGATGAGATTGACAAGAATCTGCCGCAAAATATTATTTCAATTCATCGAACACAAAATCAAAAAGAACTTGCCGAGATTTATAGCGCAGCGGATGTATTTGCAATGCCGACAAGAGAGGAAAACTATCCAACAGTCAATATGGAAGCTATTGCATGCGGAACGCCGGTTGTGACTTTTGATACAGGTGGAAGTCCGGAGATGTTGAATGAAAAGGTTGGCAGGGTTGTTCCTGTGGATGATGTCAATAAAATGATGAGTGAAATTAGAAAAATATGTGAAAACATGAGGCTGAGCTCGGAGGCGTTTAGAAGCAAGGCGAAAGAGTATATTATGGAAGATAGGTTTCTCGAGTATATAGATCTTTATAAATCAATGCACTCAGAAAATGATGGTAGAGGTTAATAAATGGATATATATTTTGCCCTTATCGGCATGGTTTTAATTCTACCGGTTGCTTGTTGTGGGATAAGAAACCTGGAAAAAAGAAAAAATGCAATTCTAATAATATCTATTCTGTGTCTGTTTCTTCTAACTGCGTTAAAGGCTCCAAGTGTGGGTAAGGATATTGCGGGATATAAACGTGTGTATGATTCCATGAAATATCAGACATGGGATAATTACGATACTACATGGATGGAGTGGGGATACGAGTTTTTGATGATGGCGTTTACGCACATCTTCAAGGCATCGTTTCAAACATTCATGGTCTGCGTTTATGGATTTGTGTATTATTCATATTACAGATTTATTAAGAGATACTCTCAAGATTATACGACATCTGTAATCCTTTATATATGCTTTACTTTTTTGACTTTTGACATGTCGGCTGTTAGGACGGTTATAGGCGTTGCAATATGCTTATATGCTATCCCATATGCAGAGAAACCTGGAATCAAAAACTTCTTGAAGTTCTTTTTGATTGTTATTATTGCAGCACAAATTCATAAGTCTGCATATATTTTTGTTGCTGCTTACTTTATAATTAAAATCCATTTTTCTGTTAAATCATCGGTATTCTATATTGGCGGTTCCATGGCATTGTTACTGCTTAAGAGCCAATTCTATGGGTTCATTAACACCTATCTGAAAAGTGTACAGGAATCAAGAACATCGTTGGGTGGAAATTTGCTCATATACATCATGAGTGTTGTGCTAACAATATATGTTTGGATTTATTATAAAAAAACACATAAAAGTTACTCTGAAATGACAGAAGACGATTCACGCTCCAGTGCAATGGCTACTGATTTTTCGGATAGTGGTTTGGCGATGCGAATGATTTATGTCGGAATTGTCTTACAGCTTTTTGGCGCAGGCACAGTGTTGACACGCATGGCGCAATACTTCCAAGTTTTCATCTTGATTTTGATACCCAATAACATAATGAGATTAGACCAAAAATCAAGAATGATGGTTAGGATGATTCTATACAGCCTGGCAATTGTATATTTCATAAAGTTTACATTAATTCCAGACCCGCTGGATATTGTGCCATATAAGTTGTTTTGGAAAGTGTAACATGCAATGCTAAAGAACTGCACAGTAGTAGAAAAGATATCATAATTTGGTAGGATTGAAAATAAGCTCAGAAGTCAATGAACTGAATTTTATTAGTGATTTGACTCGACTTCAAGTCTAACGATTAAATATATAGATCCATCGAATCTATATGGATGTGTATCATGAAACTGCTGATGTGTTTTTGAACATGAAAAATGAGTTGAAGAGAATTAGTCGAAGAGAACAGACGAAAGCTGTTCTTCAAGTATAAACACTATTTGTTGAAATAACAGGAGGAAAACAAAAATGTCTGCATTTGATAACGCAACCCTTATGATCACTGGTGGTACTGGTTCTTTTGGCTCTACCGTTCTGAAGCACTTCTTGGATTCCGACCTGAAGGAGATCCGTATCTTCTCCCGTGACGAAAAGAAGCAGGATGACATGCGCCATGAGCTTCAGGCCAAGCACCCCGACACCGCCAAGAAGGTGAAGTTCTACATCGGTGATGTCCGCAATCCTCAGTCTATCCGTGACGCTATGCCTGGTGTTGATTACATCTTCCATGCTGCTGCTCTGAAGCAGGTTCCCTCCTGCGAGTTCTTCCCCATGCAGGCTGTTCAGACCAACATCATCGGCACGGACAACGTTCTGCACGCTGCCATTGATGCCGGCGTCAAGCGTGTCGTCTGCCTGTCCACTGATAAGGCGGCCTACCCCATCAACGCCATGGGCATCTCCAAGGCTATGATGGAGCACGTCATCTACGCCAACGCCCGTGTGGCTGCCGAGCGCGGCGGCACGACCATCTGCTGCACCCGTTACGGCAACGTCATGTGCAGCCGTGGCTCTGTCATTCCGCTGTTCATCGACCAAATCAAGGCGGGCAATCCCATCACCATCACTGACCCCAACATGACCCGCTTCCTGATGAACCTGGACGAGGCTGTGGATCTGGTCATGTTCGCTTTCCAGCACGCCAACCCCGGAGATCTGTTCATCCAGAAGGCGGATGCCTCTACCATCGGCGATCTTGCCAAGGCCGTCCAGCAACTGTTCGGCGACACCGGCACAAATATCATTGGCACTCGTCATGGTGAGAAGCTGTTTGAGACTCTGATGACCCGTGAGGAGCGTCTGCGCAGCCAGGATATGGGCCATTATTTCCGTGTTGCTGCGGATAACCGTGACCTGAACTATGATAAGTTCGTGGTCAAGGGCGAGGTGCATACCATGGCGGACGAGTCCTACACCAGCCACAACACCGAGCGTCTGGATGTGGAAGGCACTGTTAAGAAGATCCTGACCACCGAATATGTCCAGAACGCACTGAAGGGTATCCCGAATGTCTAAGGAAAAGCTGCTGCTGGTTGGTGCCGGTGGCTTCGGGCGCATGGTGGCGGAACAGGCGATGCTCCAATACGACTGTGCTTTTGTGGATGATGGGCAACCCGTAGGCACTGAGATCTGTGGCATTCCGGTGGTTGGCGGCCTTGCTGATCTGCCGGAGCTGCGGAAAGAATATGGTTTGCTGGTGGTGGGCATCGGCAGCAACCAGTTCCGGGCGCAGGTGTATGAGAAGGCGAAAGCCCTTGGCTTTGCTTTTCCCAATATCGTTGCGCCCAGCGCCTACATCAGTCCATACGCAAAGCTGGGCTGTGGCTGTGTGGTGCTGCAAAACGCTTGTGTTCAGAACGGCGCATCCGTCGGCAACGGTGTTCTGCTGAATGCCGGAACGGAAGTCCACTGTGATGCAGCGGTAGAGGACTACGCCCTGATTTACACCAACAGCGTCATTCGCACTGGTGCGACTGTGGGCAACTTTACCCGCATTGGCAGCAACTGCACCATCTGCAATAATGCAACTGTGCCGGATGGCGCAGATATTCCGGACTGCACCGCAGTACACTAAGAGGTGAGAGAATGAACATTCTAGTCACAGGTGCCAAGGGCATGGTGGGAACCGCCCTGTGTAACAACCTGAAAAACATCCGAGATGGGAAAAATAAGACCCGCCCGGCATTGCGTATTGAAGAAATCTACGAATATGATTTGGACTCTACCCCGGCGGAGCTGGACGAGTACTGCCGGAAAGCGGACTTTGTATTCAATCTGGCAGGCGTGAATCGTCCGGAGAACCCGGAAGACTTCATGAAGGGCAACTTTGGCTTTGCATCTGATCTGCTGAACTGCCTGAAAAAGCACGATAACAAGGCCACCATCATGCTGTCTTCCTCCATTCAGGCCACGCTGGCAGGCCGCTTCGGCAACAGTGAATACGGACGCAGCAAGAAGGCGGGCGAGAAGCTGTTCTTCCAGTATGCTCAGGAGACCGGGGCGAAGGTTGCCGTCTACCGTTTTGTGAACCTGATGGGCCACAGCCGCCCCAAGTACAACAGCGCCGTCAGCACCTTCTGCTGGGCGGTTGCCAATGACGAGCCCTTCACCGTTAATGACCGCAGTACCGAGTTGGAACTGCTGTATATCGATGACCTGGTAGAAGGGATGTTCGACCTGCTGGAAGGCAAGGAGCAGCACTGTGAATTTGACGGTGTGGAGACTGTTCTGCAAGCAGATGGTCGCTACTGCTGCGTTCCCGTGACCCACAAGGTCACGCTGGGGGAGATTGTGGATCTGCTGCAAGAGTTCAAGGCACAGCCGACTACGCTTATGATGCCGAAAATGCCGGATGGCTCTTTTGCAAAAAAGCTGTACTCCTTGTACCTGACCTATCTTCCCACGGACAAGTTTAAGTATGTCCTGAAAATGAACGTGGACAACCGTGGTTCCTTTACAGAGCTGGTACACACTGCTGACTGTGGACAGGTGAGCATCAACATCAGCCGCCCGGGCATCACCAAGGGGCAGCACTGGCACAACTCCAAGTGGGAGCTGTTTATCGTGGTTGCTGGTCACGGCTTGATCCAAGAACGGAACATCAATACCGGAGAAACGGTGGAGTTTGAGGTTTCCGGGGAGAAGATCGAGGCTGTCCACATGATTCCCGGCTGGACGCACAACATTATCAACCTGTCGGAAACGGAGAATCTGGTGACGGTGATGACCTGCAACGAAATTTTCAACCCGAACCACCCGGACACCTTCTTCGAGCCGGTGTAAAAGAAGATACTGGTTGTCAATAGGAGAATGATATGGAACACAATTTTACATGGAAAAACGACGGTCGCACCAAGGTCATGATTGGTTGCGGTACCCGTCCGGAGATTATCCGACTGGCTGCGGTTATCAAGCGTTGCCGGGAATACTTTGACTGCTGCGTGGTCTACTACAATCAGAACTGGGACAGAAACCTTTCCACCGTTTTCTGGGAGGATTTCGAACTGAAGAACACCTTCGGGGAGTATGGCCCGGACATTCTTGTGCCCGTGGTGGGCGAGAATCTGGGCGTGACCTGTGGTAACATTCTGGGACGCAGCTATGAGCTTCTGTCTGAATTGCAGCCGGAGGGCTATCTGGTGCTGGGCGATACCAACTCCTGCCTGTCTGCCATCTCTGCGAAGCGGCTGCACATTCCTCTGTTTCACATGGAGGCCGGCAACCGCTGCAAGGATGAGTGCCTGCCTGAGGAGACTAATCGCCGCATCGTGGATGTGATTTCCGACGTGAATATGTGCTATTCCGAGTTTGCCCGGAAGTATCTGGCGGACACCGGACTGCCCAAGGAACGCACCTACCAGACCGGCTCTCCCATGGCGGAAGTCCTGCACATGAATCTGGAGAAGATCCAGAAAAGCGATGTGCTGGAACGGCTGGGACTGGAGAAGGACAAGTACATTCTGCTGTCTGCCCACCGTGAGGAGAACATCGACTCCGAAAAAAACTTCCTGAGCCTGTTCACCGCCATCAACGCACTGGCAGAAAAGTACGATCTGCCCATCCTGTACTCCTGTCATCCCCGTAGCAAGCACCGTCTGGAAAAGAGCGGCTTCAAACTCGACCCTCGTGTCCGGGTCAATGAACCGTTGGGCTTCAACGACTACAATAAGCTGCAAATGAACGCGCTGGCAATCGTCTCCGACTCCGGCACCCTGCCCGAGGAGAGCAGCTTCTATCTGTCTATTGGTCATCCCATCGCCGCTGTGTGCATCCGCACCTCCACCGAGCGTCCCGAGGCACTGGAAGCTGGTGACTTTATTCTGGCTGGCATTACCACCCGGGAGCTGCTCAACGCCACCGACATGGCGATTGAGATGAAGCAGAAGGGCGTTCTGGGTAAGCCCTGCCCCGACTATGTGGATGAAACCGTGTCCATGAAGGTGGTTCGCATCATTCAGGGCTATGTAAACGTCGTTAATAAGATGGTGTGGAGAAAGTACTGATTCTCCACAGCAGCCATGTGTTCAGCCACATGGCTGTGCTGCTCAAGTATGCTACCTCTCCGCGGTGAGCAGCAGGCAACGGATTTTCCGGAGCTAAATTATACAAGATCGGTGTTGTGAAGTCGACATATGGATGAATAATGTCTTTAAATAGCGATGATAGATAAGAGGAAACCGAAATGCAGGATAATATATGCGTTAGCATAATTTGCAATACTTATAACCACGAAAAGTATATTGCGCATGCGCTAGAGAGTTTTTTGATGCAAAAAACAGATTTTTCCTTTGAAATACTAGTTCATGATGACGCATCAACGGATTCTACACCTGATATTATCAAAACCTATGCGGAAAAATATCCAGATATAATCAAGCCAATTTTACAAACAGAAAATCAATTCAGTAAGGGCATAAATGTGACCCAAGTGTTTCAGTATTCTCGTGCGAAAGGGAAGTATATTGCTTTCTGTGAGGGAGATGATTATTGGATAGATTCTAATAAGCTGCAATTTCAGGTTGATTGGCTGGAGCAACATCCGCAAGATATCGGCTGTGTCCATAAATATATAGTTGTTGATGAAGATGAAAATATTCAGAATATAAAAACTTTTGGATATTACGAAAAAGAAGAACGTTATACATTGAAAGACTTTGAAGAAAAAGAACTTCCTAGCCAACTTGCAAGTCTCGTTTGTCGGAATATTTTTAGAAATCAGGGAGAGAGCTATCCGGAGAGCTTCAATGCAGTAGATATTCAGGGAGATATAAAAATCTATTTATATTTATTGGCACATGGTTCCATATATCGACTTCCTCAGACATATTCTGCATATAGGTTTGTACGCAAAGTAGGAGGAAATTCATGGTCATCGAGGAATATTGGAGCTAGAAAAGGGTATCAAAACTGGATGGCTTATCAAGAACTTGAAAAGGCATTCCGCAAGGAATATGGTATCGAGGTTTCACTGAAAAAAAGACGTGCCGCAATGGCTGCAGAGGTTGTAATTGATTGCTTATACCATCGGAAAGGGGCGTCGTGGAGCCATGCATGGGAAGTGATTACTAAACAGGATGATTGCCTTTCTATGGTTGCGAAAATCGCTATAAATAAAATAAATCGAAAGATTAAAGGAAAAATCGATTAGTATATGTCAAATAAAAAAGTAATAGGGAACTTCCTCTGGCGCTTTGCGGAACGCTGCGGTGCCCAACTTGTAACCTTTATCGTATCTATTGTACTTGCCCGCATTCTTGCACCAGAAGACTACGGTCAAATTGCTTTGATTACGGTCTTTACCACCATCATGCAAGTGTTTGTTGATAGTGGCTTAGGTACCGCACTAATTCAGAAAAAGGATGCTGATGATCTGGATTTCTCGTCAGTGTTCTATTTCAATTTTGTGGTTTGCTTGGTTTTGTACACCATCATGTTTATGGCGGCGCCGGTGATTGCCAACTTCTACAATGATTTGTCTCTGACTCCAATAATCCGTGTTATTAGCTTGACCATTGTAATTTCTGGTGTAAAAGGTATTCAGCAATCCTATGTGTCGCGTAATATGCTGTTCAAGCGGTTTTTTTACGCAACGCTAGGCGGAACGATTTTTTCTGCGTTTCTGGGCATTGGTTTGGCTTACGCGGGTTTTGGTGTGTGGGCTATTGTGGCCCAGCAACTATCCAATACAGCCATTGATACCTTGATATTGTGGCTGACGGTTAAATGGCGCCCAAAGAAGATGTTCTCTTGGGAAAGACTAAAAGGACTGCTTTCCTTTGGCTGGAAAATGCTGGCTTCATCATTGCTGGATACCATCTACACGAATATTCGCAGCCTGATTATAGGTAAATTGTATTCGTCTGCGGATTTGGCATACTACAACCAAGGCGATAAGTTCCCAAGTGTGATTGCAAACAATATCAATACGTCCATTGACAGCGTTCTTCTGCCAACGATGGCAGGCGTGCAAGATGACGCTAGTCGAGTAAAGTCCATGACCCGCCGGGCTATAAAAACCAGCACCTATATTATGGCTCCGTTGATGATGGGCTTGGCATTCTGTGCAGAGCCGATTGTTCGGTTGGTCTTGACGGATAAATGGCTACCATGCGTCCCGTTTTTGCGCATTTTCTGCATTACTTATATGTTCTATCCAATCCACACAGCAAACCTGAATGCAATCAAAGCAATGGGGCGCAGCGATCTGTTTTTGAAACTCGAAATTGCGAAGAAAATTGTTGGTATGACGCTGCTGCTTTCTACCATGTGGTTTGGCGTTATGGCAATGGCTTATAGCTTACTGATCAGCAGTGTAACAAGCCAAATTATCAATTCATGGCCCAATCGTAAGCTTTTGAATTATCGATATTGGGATCAGTTGAAGGATATCCTGCCGGGCATTGCTTTAGCAATCTTTATGGGATGCTGCGTGAATCTTGTTGGCCTGCTTCACCTGTCAAATACCGTGACTCTACTGATTCAAATCCCGATGGGAGCGGCAATTTACATTGGAGCATCGGCTGTAATACATTTGGAATCCTATGACTATTTGATGGGCATGATTCGCCCTGTCTTGAAAAAAATTGCAAGAAAGTAAAGGCGATAAAAAATGAAAAAGATCCTTTTATTGGGTGGTTCTGCACAGCAGGTGATAGCCATTGAAACTGCAAAAAAACTTGGCTACTACACTGTTTTGTGCGATTTTCTGACGGATAACCCCGGTCAGTATGTTGCAGACAAGTTTTATCTTGTAAGTACTACGGACATGGATGCAGTCCTTGATGTGGCTCAAAAAGAAAAAGTTGATGGTGTTTTGGCTTATGCTTCTGACCCCGCTGCACCCACAGCAGCCTATGTGGCTGAGAGGCTGGGCTTGCCGGGAAGTCCATTTAAATCTGTAGAAATCCTCTGTAATAAAGATGCGTTTCGCGCCTTCCTAAAGGAAAACGGATTTTGTACGCCGGAGGCAAAAGGTTACACAGATACCCGGGATGCGCTGGCAGATATCAAGAAGGGCACTTTCAAGTATCCAATAATCGTGAAACCGGTAGATTCCTCTGGTAGTAAGGGCGTGAGCCGAATTGATCGAGTTGAGCGGGCAGAGGAATTCCTCGAATACGCAATGTCGTATTCTCGTGGTCATCGAATCATTGTAGAGGAGTTTGTAGAAAAATACGGTTATCAAATTGCAGGCGACGGCTTGTCCGTGGATGGAAAGTTGGTTTTCCGGTACTTTGCCAATGACCATTTTGACGAACGCTGCAAGAACCCGTTTGTTCCGGTAGCGGCAAGTTTTCCCTATAATATGCCGGACAATGTACAGAACAAGATTCATGCAACCATTCAGCGACTACTGGCCCTGTTAGGGATGCGTACCTCAACCTACAACTTCGATATGCGTATCGACAAGGATTATAACGTTTATCTAATGGAAGTTGCGCCTCGTGATGGCGGCAATTATATCCCGCAGGCGATTCGCTATGCAACCGGTGTAGATTTGGTTGAGTGCTCAGTTAAGGCTGCAATGGGTGAAAAAATCGATATCCCTGCACAGATTCAGCCGAAAGGTTTCTGGGCGTATTATGCAGTTCACAGCCTGAAGGATGGCATTCTGAAGCAGGTTGTTATAGACTCGGAGGTTGAAAAAAAACATGTGGCAGAGAATCATCTGATTGTAAAGCCGGGGGATGAGATTCATTCGTTCATTGGTGCAAACTCTACGTTGGGCATTCTGGTGATGAAATTTGACACTTTGGAGCAGATGCTGGATATGATTGAACACGCAGATAAATGGATTCAAATTGAATATAAGTGAGGCATAAGCATGAAAAAAGTTGTTGTCTTTGGCGCAAGCGGCAATACGGGCACCTATTTTGTGAAATATTTTTTGGAAAACAACAGCGACAAGGACTATGAAGTTGTTGCTGTTGGGACACGAGAAACACAAAAATTTGACGAGCTTGGCGTTACATATTATCGGGTTGATATTACCAAGAAAGAGGAATTCGATAAACTCCCCGAAGATGTATATGCGGTTGTTGACTTAGCCGGAGCGATGCCTGCAAGAATGAAAGGATATGATCCGCAATACTATATCGATGTTAACATCACCGGCAATCTTAATATTCTTGAATACTGCAGAAAAAACCATGCGGACAGAATCCTGTTTGCACAGAGCTTTGGTGACATTAAAGATTATGGCGAAACGGAATTAGTCTTAAAGGCCGATATGCCTAGAAAATTCAGCTTCGCCAGCGATCATACCATTTATGTGCTGACCAAAAACTTTATGGTAGACATGATGGAAAACTACTATGAAATGTATGGACTTAAAAAGTTTGTTTTTAGACTGCCGACCATTTATCTGTATTCGCCAATCGATCACTATTATGTTGATGGGGTTTCAAGAAAAATTGGCTATCGGTTATTGATTGATAAAGCACGGGCAGGAGAAACCATTGAAGTCTGGGGAGACTCTAGTCGTGTAAAAGATATGGTCTATGTGAAAGATTTCTGCCAAATGCTTTATAAAGCTGTGTTTGTAAATCGAGATTGCGGATATTACAATGTCGGAACAGGTATTGGAACCTCTTTACTGGATCAGATTAAGGGAATGGTAGAGGTCTTTGGAGAAGCCGGCAAAAAGTCGCAGATAGTTATGCGACCTGATAAGCCTAATGCGCCTCAGTATATTATGGATATTACGCCTGCCCGCGAAGAACTTGGCTATACCCCGAAGTACGACTACATCTCGATGTTAAAGGATATTAAACGAGAAATGTATAGTGCTGAAGGAAATGAAATCACTAAAGACTAAGGTCTGATAAATAAAGCAGTTGTGAAAGGAGAATAGTGATGGATAACAAAATTTTAGTTACTCGCTCATCTATGCCGAGCTTGGATGAATACATCGAAGAAATCCTCCCTATTTGGGAAAGCCACTGGCTGACCAATATGGGCGTAAAACATAAGCAGTTACAGGCAGAGCTGGAGGAATATCTGGGAGTGCCTCATGTGGCACTTTATACAAACGGTCATCTGGCGCTGGAAAATGCTATTGCCGCCCTGAACCTGCCGGAGGGTGGCGAGGTGATTACTACGCCCTTTACCTTTGCTTCTACCACCCATGCTATCGTTCGTAATGGACTTGTTCCGGTGTTCTGCGATGTGAACGATAGAGACTATACTATGGATGTGACGAAGATCGAAAGTCTTATCACTGACCGCACGGTGGCAATCGTCCCGGTACATGTTTACGGCAATATTTGTGATGTTGAGGAAATTGATCGAATTGCAAAGAAATACGGTCTGAAAGTGATTTATGATGCGGCTCACGCCTTTGCCGTGAAGTACAAGGGCGTGTCCACTGCTTGCTTTGGTGATGCTTCTATGTTCAGTTTCCATGCGACTAAGGTGTTCAACACCATCGAGGGCGGTGCAGTCTGCTTTAAAGATGATAGTTGGGTTCAGTTGCTGAACGACCAGAAGAACTTTGGTATTCATGGTCCTGAGTCGGTTTGCTTCGTAGGTGGCAATGCCAAGATGAATGAATTTCAGGCAGCGATGGGCATCTGCAACCTGCGGCATCTGGACGAGGAAATCGCCAAACGCAAGAAGGTCGTGGAGCATTACCGTGAGCGCCTTTCCGGTGTGGAAGGCATCAAACTTAGTGCGATTCAGGAAAATGTAGAGAGCAACTACGCCTACTTCCCGGTCGTGTTTGATGGCTACAAGTACACCCGGAACGAGATTTTTGAGATGCTGTCTGAGCAGGGCATCACGGCAAGGAAATACTTCTATCCGTTGACCAACAGCTTTGAATGCTATCGGAACTATCCGACAGCCGGCACTGAAAAAACGCCTGTTGCACAGCACTTGGCATTGCGTGTGCTGACTCTGCCATTGTACGCAGACCTAGCACTTGAAGATGTGGATCGTATCTGTGATGTGATTTTGGGATAATCAAGGAAATTTTTTTGTGAGGATTAGAGATGGATGCAGTTGCGGTAAAAACAAATAAATTCGGGGGGGGGGTAAGAAGTTCTAACATTGAACTTTTCAGAATCCTCTCGATGCTGATGATTGTGGCGCATCACTATGTTGTTAATTCTGGTTTAATAAACTGTATTGACGCACAAAGCACCTTGCGTTTTCAGGATTACTTTCTGCTATTGTTCGGTTGGGGCGGCAAAACCGGAATCAATTGTTTTGTATTGATCACAGGATACTTTATGTGTACCTCAAATATCACAAAAAAGAAATTTATCAAGCTGTTGATCGAAGTATATTTTTATAATATCGTTTTATGGTGCATATTCTTTTTCACTGGCTATGAAGCATTTTCTGTCAAGGGATTCCTGAAAATGATATTTCCATTTTTTACAGTAGCGGATAATTTTACAAGTTGCTTTTTGTTATTCTATCTGTTGATTCCGTTCCTAAACAAGTTGATTCATGCACTGACAGAGAAGGAACACTTCTTGCTGATGGCATGGTGCATAAGCGTTTATGTTTTCCTGCCTTCCTTTGCAAAAGCAAATGTTGTGTTCAATTATATTACATGGTTTAGCATCCTCTATGTGATAGCGTCGTATATTCGTCTGTATCCAAAAGAATGGTTTAGCAACGTAAAAGTCACCGGCTCAATAGCAGGAGTATCTTTGCTACTTTCATGGGTAAGCATTATTGTTCTGGCTATGCTTAGTCGCATGGTTGGAAAAGGAGTTGGAATCTGTTACTTCTTTGTGGCAGATTCCAACAAAGTACTAGCATTGGTAACAAGTGTTGGTGCGTTCCTTTTCTTTAAGAACCTGAAGATAGGGTATAGTAAAGCAATCAACACAATTGCAGCATCTACTTTTGGAGTGCTACAGATTCATGCTAATAGTGATACCATGCGGCGCTGGTTATGGGTGGATGTTTGCAATAATGTTGGGGCATATCAAGGAGGCAATGTGATAATCCATGCCATCGTTTCAGTGGTGGCAATTTATACCGTGTGTACGATAATTGATATGGTTCGGATTCGGTTGATTGAACAACCATTAATCAGACGGAACTAAAACCTATCGGCCATGCATCAGCATGGCTGTGCTGCTCAAATGTGCTACCTCTCCGTGGTGAGCAGCAGGCAACGGATAATTATCCGGCTAAAGGCACATTTCTATTCGTCAATTCACTCTTTGAATGAGGAAAAACTATAATGGGAAAGTATTTTGGAACTGATGGCTTCCGTGGTGAAGCTGGTATTGATTTGACCGCTGACCATGCCTACAAGGTTGGTCGTTTTCTGGGCTGGTATTACAACTGTCTCTTATACACATCTGACGCT
>ERZ1027078.109-NODE-109-length-38783-cov-8.946783_pt1 | contig 38783 bp, 39 predicted proteins | sample MGYA00519279_ERZ1027078 | MGnify/ENA primary metagenome ERZ1027078 (study PRJEB26926, sample SAMN06164530) | human gut metagenome | biome: ENVO:00009003; feature: ENVO:2100002; material: ENVO:00002003 | host: Homo sapiens | place: USA | collected 2012 ... | reverse complement strand
TCACGCCTGTTCGGCGTGAAGATCTTTTAACCGTTTTTTCCGGCTCCGCCGATTTGAAGCCCCTCAGTCGCTGCGCGACAGCTCCCCCAAGGGGGAGCGGGCACGCCCGCAAACTTTGCGCTTGAGCCGGAAACTGTGCCACCATGCCAAAGGCTCCCCCTGAGAGGAAAGACTCCCCCCGGCCGGGGGGAGATGTCGCGCAGCGACAAAAGGGAGAATCTGGCACGCCGTCAGGCGTGACTGAGAGGGTTCAGCCCCGCCCCACCTAGGGCGCACACCCCCTTTATGACAGAATTATGAATCTTTATAAACATTTTTGCAAAGGGCTTGACAGCAGGGCAAAAACGGTTATAATGGTCTTAGCACTCAGGAACAAGGAGTGCTAAACAAACAAAAGCAATACAAAAAGGAGGCAGGCGCTATGACGATGGATGCACGCAAGCAACGGGTCTTGCAGGCGATCGTGGCGCTGTATGGCCTTGAGGGCGAGCCGGTGGGCAGCAGCGTGCTGGCAAACTACTTTGATATGGCAGTGTCCAGCGCAACGCTGCGCAACGAGATGGCGGCGCTGACAAAGCTGGGCCTGCTGGAGCAGCCCCACACCAGCGCGGGGCGTGTGCCCAGCGCCAAGGGCTACCGGTATTATCTGGACAACCTGCTGACCGATGATCAGCCGCTGGACCGCGTTACCCGCGCCCGGGTGGATGCGGTGTTCGCCAGCCTTGACCACGAGCCGGAAAAGCTGGCACAGGGCGCTGCCAAGGCGCTGGCCGCCATCAGCGGCTGCACCGCCGCCGTCAGCACCCCCTGCGCCGAGGATCTGTGCATCGCCCATTACGAGGTGGTGCAGGTGGGCCGCAGCGCAGCCGCTGTGCTGGCTGTGACCACCGCCGGTTACGTCCGCACCCGGGTGGCGCGGGTACGCACCGGGCTTTCCCGGGAAAATGCAGCTGCCCTTGCGGCGCTGCTCAACCGCAACCTTACCTTTGTGGCGCCGGTGGATCTTTCCACCCGGATGCTCAGCGAGCTGTGCGGCCAGATCGCACCGGAGCTTGTGCCGGTGGTCAGCGCCGCAGCCGCAATTTTGCAGGACAGCGTAAAGCCCCATGTATTTCTGGGCGGCGAGCAGTACCTGCTGGACTGGCCGCAGCTGGACGGCCGGGTGGGTGATATCCTTACCCTGCTGAACGACGAGGAACAGGCCGCAAGCCTGATCGCACCCCCGGAAAACCGCAGCGAAAGCGTGCTGCTGGGCGAGGATCTGGAACCGCAGATCCCCGGGCTGTGCATCGTGAGCGACCGGTATCTGGTAGGCGGCGGGCTGTGGGGCTCCATTGCCCTGATCGGCCCCACCCGGATGCCCTTCCAGAAGCTGATGCCCCTGCTGCACGAGTTTGCAGACCAGCTTGGCGAGGGCATGAGCGGCAAACGAAAAGACACCCCGCAGGCTGCCGTACCACGGCGGACTGTGATCTATAAGGAGGATCTGGAATGAGCGAAGAAGCAAAGAACACGGTGCCCGAGACCGAGCAGCCGGAGACTGCCCCCGAGGAAAAGACCGCTGCCGCAGCGCCCGAACAGGCTGCTGCCGAGGCTGCCGCTACCGAAGAGGACAAGAAGAAGGACGGCGGCTGGTTCAACAAGAAGGCCCGGGAGCTGGAAGCCGTTAAGGCAAAGCTGGATGCAGCGGAAAAGAATGCTGCACAGGCCAAGGATCAGCTGCTGCGCATGGCTGCCGAGTACGACAACTACCGCAAGCGCTCCACCCGCGAGGCCGACCAGAAGTTTGGCGACGGTGTTTCCCATGCAGTGGAAAAGATCATCCCCATTCTGGATACGCTGGATATGGCTGCCAACGCCCCCACCACTGACGAGAACTACAAAAAGGGCGTGGTCATGACGCTGGATAAGGCGGCAAAGGCACTGGAAGCCCTCCATGTGGAGGAGATCGAGGTGCTGGGCAAGCCCTTTGACCCCAACTTTATGAATGCTGTGCAGCAGATCCCCGCCCCGGACGGGCAGGAGAGCGGCACGGTGGTCACCGTTTTCCAGAAGGGTTACAAGCTGGGTGACAAGATCATCCGCCATGCAACCGTTGTGGTGGCCGAATAAACAAGCCGAACCTCCCGCAAGGGAGTTTGCAATAACATCCGCTTGACATCATCATAAGCATCATATAAACAAGATTTGTTCTTTCGAGAGGAGACTTCATTATGAGTAAGATTATTGGTATCGACCTTGGTACTACCAACAGCTGCGTGGCTGTTATGGAGGGCGGCGAGCCCGTTGTCATCGCCAACTCTGAGGGTGCCCGCACCACCCCGTCCGTTGTCGGCTTCACCAAGACCGGCGACCGTCTGGTAGGTCAGGTTGCAAAGCGTCAGGCTATCACCAACCCCGACAACACCGTTTCTTCCATCAAGCGTCAGATGGGCACCGACCACAAGGTGACCCTGAACGGCAAGGAGTACACTCCCCAGCAGGTCAGCGCTATGATCCTGCAGAAGCTGAAGGCTGACGCCGAGGCTTATCTGGGCGAGACCGTCACCGAGGCTGTCATCACTGTGCCTGCCTACTTCAACGACAGCCAGCGTCAGGCAACCAAGGACGCAGGCACTATTGCAGGCCTGAACGTCCGCCGTATCATCAACGAGCCCACCGCAGCTGCTCTGGCTTACGGTGTGGATAAGGAAGATGACCAGAAGATCATGGTCTACGATCTGGGCGGCGGCACCTTCGATGTGTCCATCATCGAGATGGGCGACGGCGTTACCGAGGTTCTGGCCACCAACGGTGATACCCATCTGGGCGGCGATGATTTCGACCAGCGCATCATTGATTGGATGGCAGACGCCTTCCAGACCGAGAACGGCATCGACCTGCGCAAGGACAAGATGGCTGCACAGCGCTTGAAGGAAGCTGCCGAGAAGGCTAAGATCGAGCTGTCCAGCGCAATGAGCAGCCAGATCAACCTGCCCTTCATCACCGCCGATGCTACCGGCCCCAAGCACCTGGATATGACCCTGACCCGCGCAAAGTTCAACGAACTGACCGCTGATCTGGTCGACCGCACCATGACCCCCGTGCGCAAGGCTCTGCAGGATGCAGGTCTGCGTGCTTCCGACCTGAAGAAGGTGCTGATGGTCGGTGGTTCCACCCGTATCCCCGCTGTCTACGACGCCGTGAAGAAGGAACTGAACTGCGAGCCCTTCAAGGGCATCAACCCCGATGAGTGCGTGGCTGTCGGTGCTGCTATTCAGGGCGGCGTTCTGAACGGCGAGAAGAAGGGTCTGCTGCTGCTGGATGTCACCCCGCTGAGCCTCGGCATTGAGACTTTGGGCGGCGTGTGCACCAAGATCATCGACCGCAACACCACCATCCCCACCCACAAGAGTCAGGTGTTCTCCACCGCAGCCGACAACCAGCCCTCTGTTGAGGTCAACGTGCTGCAGGGCGAGCGTGAGTTTGCCCGCGACAACAAGAGTCTGGGTGTGTTCCATCTGGACGGCATTGCTCCGGCTCCCCGTGGCGTGCCTCAGATCGAAGTTACCTTCGATATCGATGCCAACGGCATCGTGAAGGTCAGCGCTAAGGATCTTGGCACCGGCAAGGAGCAGAACATCACCATCACCGCTTCCACCAATATGTCCAAGGAGGACATCGACAAGGCTGTGAAGGAAGCTGAGCAGTTTGCTGCCGACGATAAGAAGAAGCGTGAAGAGGTCGATATCCGCAACGGTGCCGACCAGATGGTGTTCCAGACCGAGAAGATGCTGAAGGAGAACGGCGACAAGCTGCCCGCAGACGTGAAGAGCGATGCCGAGGCAAAGCTGGCCGACCTCAAGACTGCTGTCCAGTCCGGCAACGTGGACGACATCAAGGCAAAGCAGGAAGCCCTGAGCCAGGTGTTCGAGAAGATGTATCAGGCAGCCGCTGCCGCACAGCAGGCCGCCGGTGCACAGCCCGGTGCTGACGCAGGCGCAACCAACGAAAAGCCCAACGATGACGGCGTTGTAGATGCCGACTTCAAGGAAGTCTAAGTTTGACACAAAGCGCTGTGTCCGGCCAAACCGGCGGGCACACGCGCAATAGAGCAAAAGCCGCTCCGGTTTAGGCCGGAGCGGCTCTTGCTGGTTTATAAGTAAAAGAGTTCTCGCTGCCGCAAAAGCCTTCCCCCGGACGGGGGAAGGTGGCATGACGCGAAGCGGCATGACGGATGAGGGCGCAGACAACAGCTGCGAAAGACCAAAGCGGGAGCTTTTGAACAGGAGGAACCGACCGGGGCGTTACCCGGGGAGGGCGTTCCCGGAGAGGTGAGTGGATATGGCACAGGAAAAGCGTGATTATTACGAAGTGCTGGGGGTATCCAAGGGCGCAAGCGATGCCGAGATCAAAAAGGCATACCGCAAGCTTGCCATGAAGTACCACCCGGACTATAACCCCGGCGATAAGGACGCCGAGGCAAAGTTCAAGGAGATCAACGAGGCAAACGAGGTGCTTTCGGACCCGAAAAAGCGCCAGCTGTACGACCAGTACGGCTTTGCCGGTGTTGACCCCACTTATGCAGCACAGAACGGCGGCGGCCCCGGCGGCTTCAGCGGTTTTGGCGGTGACGGCGTGGACTTGGGCGACATTTTTGGCGATATCTTCGGCGGTGGCTTTGGCGGCTTCGGCGGCTCGTCCCGTCAGGCAAACCCCAACGCCCCCCGCAAGGGGCAGGACATCCGGGTGCGCATCACCCTGAGTTTTGACGAGGCCGTGCACGGCTGCAAGAAGAACATTACCATCACCCGTCAGCAGGAGTGTACTGAGTGCCACGGCTCCGGCTGTGCCGCCGGTACCAGCCCCGAGACCTGCCCGGACTGCGGCGGACGCGGCTTTGTCATCCGCCAGCAGCGCACCCCCTTTGGCGTGATGCAGACCCAGCAGCCCTGCTCCCGCTGCGGCGGCAAGGGCAAGCTGGTAAAGAACCCCTGCAAGGTCTGCCACGGCAGCGGCAAGGTGGCTACCAAAAAGACGCTGGAGGTGTCCATCCCCATGGGCATCGACGACGACCAGAGCTTTGCACTGCGCGGCATGGGCGATGCCGGTACCAACGGCGGCCCCGCCGGTGACGTCATCGTCATGGTCACCGTGCGCCCCAGCGAGGTGTTCCAGCGCGACGGCTACGATGTGTGGGTCACCGTGCCCATCACTTACAGTCAGGCTGTGCTGGGCGACAGCGTCACCGTGCCCTCCATTGACGGCAAGGTGGAGTACACCGTGCCCGAGGGCACCCAGAGCGGCACCACCTTCCGCCTGCGCGGCAAGGGCATCCAGTATCTGAACGGCCGTGGCCGCGGCGATATGTACGTCAAGTGCGAGGTGGAGATCCCCAAAAAGCTGAACAAGGCGCAGCGCGATGCCCTGAAAAAATTTGAGGGCACGCTGAAAGAAGAAAACTACGAAAAGCGTAAGGGCTTCTTCAAAAAGCTGAAGGATATGTTCAACGCATAAAAACCAAACGGCGGCGCGTTCCATCGGAGCGTGCCGCCGTTTTTTGCGTGTGAACCCTACAAAAACAGCGGAGGCGCTGCCCTTTCGGGCAGCGCCTCCGCCTGCTTTGTTCTTTGGTGTACTCCGAGCCGGTCTTATGAGATAAGATGGATCAGAGCAGGATGACTGCTGCGTTGATGACCAGACCGACACCAGAAGCGGTTGAAGTGACGAACCATGCAGCGCAGGCGAGGTCGCGGATGGTGTTGGCAGTGCTCTTCTCCATATCAGTAGCCAGAGCATCCAGACCCTTCTCCATCCAAGTGTTGGGGTTCTTACGGCGGTAGTCGCGGACAGCGGTCACGCCTTTGAACCAGCCGTACGGAGGAATCAGCCAGCACAGCAGAGCCTCAGACATGGTAGCATTGGCGCCGCCTTCGGTGTAGGTCATTTCCTCAGTGGACAGTACATTGTAGTACGCGGGCATCATCATTTTTTCCATAATAACACTCCTTTTGAAACAAAGCTATCCAAAACGGTGCATCCAAAAACGCACCGTTTTATCTGATTAAAAAGGTCAGCGCACGATCAGCAGAACAGCGCTCAGGGGAGCCAGCGCCACCACCATGGTGGTGGAAACGGCATCCCGCACAAAGTTGCCGGCGGATTTGCCCATATCGGCGGCAAGGGCATCGGTGGCGCGGCCCATCACGGTAAAGAAGTTGCCGTCCTTGTTGCCGTCCTGCTGCAGCCATGCGCGTGCCTGCTTGATGCCCCAGATGTAGCTGGAGGCCAGCACCACAGCACCTACGACCGTTGCGGCAGTAGTGGCGAGACTGGCAGCATCATCCACTGCGCCGCCGCCGGTGGTATAGGTCATTTCTTCGTTGGAAAGTACCGCATAATCTGCGGGATAATTCATCTTTTTCATCTTCAATACTCCTTTGTCAAAGGGAAATGCCGCATTGCATCCCGATCCCCCGGCGTCTATACCCAAAGGCTGATAGAGCATTGTTCTCTATATGGTCATTCTACAACAGTGGTCGGATTTTATCAAGGGGTTTTGGCACATCTGTGCAAAAACTGGCGGGACGCATGAAATTGCGGCTATAAATTTGTGAAAATAGACTGCAATAATTTAGGCTTTTGACTGTTTACCCCTGTACTCCGGCGCGGTAGAGGTAGGGGTCGCTCTTGAAGCTGTCAAAGTTGTACAGCACAAGGATCTGGTCGTAGCCGTTGTCGGCGATCAGCTGATCCAAGCCGTAGTTGTAGTTGCGGAAATCCACCACGTCAATGTCGGCGTAGTTGGCGGTCAGGTAGGGTACAAAGCAGTTGGCGTAGCTGTCCTTGATGACAAGGATGCGCCCGCTGCCGTTGCCCTGCACCCGGCTTAAACCGTTGTTGCCGTGCAGGAACATGGCGTATTTATCATAAACGGAGAGCTTCTCCGTGTCGTACAGGCCGGTGGTCTGCCCCTCGGCGGGCTGGCCTGCCGCCGTCACGTTCCATACCGTCAGGGTGTTGGCAAGGTCGTAGTAGGTGATCACGTCCGGCACGGCGTTCCATGTGCGCGCCTTGGCGTAGTGGGTGCCGTAAAAGCCGTCGGCAGTCAGCGCAGTGTGGGCGGCGGTATCAAAGGGGGTAAGGCCAAGGGTCTGGCACAGCTGGCTGTAAGCGTAGTAGGCGCCAAGGCTTGTCCAGTGGTGGTCGGTGCGGTAATAAATATACTCGCTCTTGTGGGCGGTAAGGGTGGGACGCACGTCCACAAAGCTGCCGCCGGCCGCCTGCACCGCAGCGGAAAGCTGGTCAAGGTAGCCGTCCTCGTCCAGCAGAGGGGCGTTTGCGGGCACGTTCTCTTTATAGATATCGCTGGCAGCGGGTGCCACCAGTACATTCACCTTGCCCGGGTAGCGCTGGCACAGGCTGGTGAGCGCTGCGGTGTTTTTGGGCAGGGTGCGCTCCTCGCTGGAAAGCAGCCCGTAGGTGCGGGGGAACATCATGTGCTCCTTGCCCAGCAGGATGCCGCCGTTCTGCTGCTTTTGCAGCAGGGTGGTCTCCACCACGCTCTGCAGGCTGATCCACTGGTCGCGCCCCGCCACCTGATCCTTGACATATTTCGTGTAGGCGGTAAAGTAGCTGTTCAGCCCCTTGGCGGTGAACTGGGTCAGCGCCGGGCGCTGGCTCAGGGTAGTGTTCTCCAGCTCGCTGTAACTGCGGTCCGGGGTGACCATATCCAGCGCGAACAGCCCGATGAAAAACAGGCTGAACACCACCAGCACCGGATAGTGCAAAAGGGAGGAGGTCTTTTTCTCGTGTTTGGACATCTTCCCGCCTCCTTAAAAGTTAAAGTACAGGAACGGGCTGTTGGTGCTGCCCACCACATAGGCGGTGGAGACCACCAGCAGCGTCAGGATGGCGGCGCAGCGGGTGACCACGTTCTTGCGCAGCACATCCCACAGCTTTTCGATCAGCGGGGTGCAGCACACCACGCTTACCGCCAGCAGCACGCCATAATTCCGCAGGAAATACAGCGGTGATACCCCGCCGGAGGGGATAAAGAGCTTCTGGAACAGCAGCCCGAAGGACACGCCGGTGTCGTTGCCCACGAACATCGCCCAGCCAACCACCACAAGGAACAGGGTGTAGAAATGCGGCCACACCTTACCCTTTTTCAGGTAGGGCAGCAAGAACAGCTTTTCAGCCGCCAGCAGCACAAAGTAGTAAAGACCCCAGCAGATAAAGTTCCAGTTCGCGCCGTGCCAGATGCCGGTGAGCAGCTCCACGATGAACAGGTTCAGGATCTGCCGCTTGAGCCCCTTGCGGTTGCCGCCCAGCGGGATATACACATACTCCCGGAACCAGCCGGACAGGGTCATGTGCCAGCGCCGCCAGAACTCAGTGATGGAAGCGGAGATATAGGGATAGTTGAAGTTTGCGGGGAAGTCGAAGCCCAGCATCTTGCCCATGCCGATGCCCATGAGGGAGTAGCCGGAGAAATCGAAGTACAGCTGTAAGCTGTATGCGATGATGCCCAGCCACACCAGCGGGGTGGAAGCGTTTGCCAGACCCACAAAGGTGGTGGAGGGGCTGTCGGCTACCCCGATAATGTCTGTCCACAGCGCGCCCACGGCGTCCGCCAGCAGCACCTTTTTGGCAAGACCGAAGGTGAACAGGGTCATGCCCTCTTCAATCTGCTTTAAATTATAGCGGTGCTTGTAGACGTGCAGCTGGTCGGAGACGTCCCGGTACTTGACGATGGGCCCCGCGATGAGCTGCGGGAACATGACCACATAAGCGCCGAAATCGACGATGTTGCGCTCGGCTTTTACGTCCCGGCGGTAGACGTCGATGGAGTAGGAAAGGGTCTGGAAGGTATAGAAGCTGATGCCCAGCGGCAGGGTGCCGATGCCTTGAATTTCGGCAAAGGCGGTGCCCAGCAGGGCGTTGGCGCTGCGCAGCACAAAGTTTGCGTACTTGAAGTAGAACAGCATCCCTAAGCTGCCAATGAGCGCTACCAGCAGAAAAAAGCGGCGCAGCGCGGGCTTTGCATCAAAGTGCTCGATGGCAAGGCCGCTGAGGTAGTTGATGAGGATAAGCGCCACCATGACCGGGAAAAAGCGCACCTCGCCCCAGCAGTAGAACACCAGACTGCACAAAAACAGCGCGGTGTTCTTCAGTTTTGCGGGGGCAAGATAGTACAGCGCCAGCGTGATGGGCAGAAAACGAAACAGGAAGATGATGGTGCTGAAAACCAAGGGGTCAGCCTCCTTTTTTACACAGGATGAAGGGGAAATCCAGCCTTCCCCCGGCCGGGGGAAGGTGGCATGACGGATGCGGGCGCATCTTCAGCAGAAATACCCCTCATCAGGGGCTTTCTACTGAAAAAAGCCGATGCCGCAGATGGCACCGGCTCAGAAGGTCAGATTCAGCTGTTCAGGGCGCTGTCCACAGCACTGTTCAGGTCTGCGGTGCACTCGTTGGAGGCGATCACCATGACCACACGGTCACCCTTGGAGGAGATGATGGCGTTTTCCACGTTGCTCTGTGCCTGTGCAAACTCAGCGTAGTTGCCGTAGAAAGCCACCTGATCCTGCTTGTAGCTTTCCAGCGCGGTCACCACGTCCTGTGCCTTGCCGGAAGCGGCTTCCACCACCAGCACAAGGCCGGCATCGCCGTTGTCGTTGCTCTTCACGCCCTTGTAGGCGGCTACGTCCTCGGCCTTCAGGCCGAAGTCGTACTCGATGTTCATGGCAGCGATCTCGAACTGGTTGGAGATGGGGTCAGCAGCCAGCAGGGTCTCCACAGCGCTGTCCAGATCGGCAGTGCCGTTTTCAGCGGTATCCGCCGCCGGAGAAGCTGCATCGGAGACCGGTGCAGAGGCGGAGGCGCTGGACACGGAGGACGGCGCGGAGGAAGCGCTGCCGCCGCAGCCGGTCAGGGCAACAGCCAGCACGGCGCTGACGGCGATCACAGAGAGTTTTGTGCGGTTTATCATAAAATATTCCTTCTTTTGTTGAATTCATCTGTCACAGCCCGGGGCGGTATCGCGCGCCGGGGCAGACTGTATTTATCTTACCATAACAGCAGGTAAATTGCAACGTACCCCACAGGGTTTTCCGGCAGTTTTCATCGGATTTTAACCGGTCACGGTCTCCCCGGCGGCAATGCGCTGCAAAACGGCTACCGCGTCCTCCAGACACAGGCCGCTCTGGTTGAGCAGGGCGGCGTTTTCCGGGCCTACATAGCGCCAGTGCCACGGCTCGTAGGTGATGCCGGTCACGCTTTCCGCCTCCTTGGGGTAGCGCAGGATAAAGCCGTACTGCTCCGCGTTCTCGCACAGCCAGCGGAAAGCGGCGGTGTCGGCAAAGCCGGTGTCAAGGGTGGTGTGCTCCGGGCTGTTCAGGTCGGCGGCAAGGCCGCAGTTGTGCTCCGAGCAGCCCGGCGGGTTCACGATGGCAGCGGCCTTTTCCCGGGCGGCGGCTTCGCTCAGACCCTTATCACGGTAGTACTGGGTCTTGTTGTCGTACAGCTTTTTCTGGTAGCTGACGCTGCGGTAGCCGCTCTGCATCCGCACATCCACGCCGTCCTTGGCGGCAGCAGCCTGCATGGAGAGAAAGGCATCGGCGGCTTCGGTCTGCAAAGTCTTGTTGATGGCGGTATCCGAGCCGCACTCCTTGGTCTCGACAGGGTAGTCCTCCGGCATCTTGTGGGTGCGGCTCACAAGGATCATGCGGGGGTCGTCCAGCAGCGCCTGCGCCTGTGCGGCGGTAAGGGTGCTCTGCTGCGCGCCGTTCTCGGCGGGCTGCGCAAGGCTCTCGGCAGGCAGCTCGGGCAGCTGCGGCACCGCAGCCTTGCGGGTGTAGGCGTAGGCAGTGCCGCCCGCCACAAAGCAGGCCAGCGCCGTCAGGCAGAGCAGACGCCGGGCGTGATGGTTGCGGTGATGGGAAGAACGCATAGAACCTACCTTCTTTCACAAAAAAAGGATAAGCACCCGCCGCCCCGGGCAGACTATCCGCAAAAGGGGGCGCGGGAAGATGAAGATGACAGCGCAGGAATACGCACGCCGGGTGCAGAAGGCGGGGCCGCACTCGCCGCTTTTGGCAGACTGCCTGTGGGCGTTCTGTGTAGGCGGCGGCATCTGCCTGCTGGGTGAAGGGCTGCGCCAGCTGTTTCTGCGGCAGGGCGCGGACGCCGAAGCGGCGGGCACCCTGACCAGCTGCACTTTGATCTTGCTCTCGGCGGTGCTGACTACGCTGGGCTGGTACCAGAAGCTGGCGGCAAAGGCCGGGGCGGGGTCGCTGGTACCCATCACCGGCTTTGCCAACGCGGTGGTCAGTGCAGCCATCGAGTTCAAGGCCGAGGGACGGGTGCCGGGCACGGGCGCAAAGATGTTCCTCATCGCCGGGCCGGTCATCGTGTACGGCACGCTGGCGGCAGTGGTGTACGGCGCGGTGCTCTGGCTGCTGGGGGCCTCTGCTTTATAATACGGAACAGCCCCGCCGGATATTGCAGCGCCGCAGCACCAGTATAGCACGTGCCGGGGCATTTTTTGTAGAAAAAAGGAGAAAATTTTATGACAGAGCGCCGGGGCGATACCCTGTTGTTCCACACCCCGCCGGTCATCGCCGCACAGGCAGCGGTGGGCGGCAAAAAAGAGAGCGATGGCCCGCTGGCGGCGGGCTTTGACGAGCTGACCACCGACAACCGGCTGGGACAGCGCAGCTGGGAAGCCGCCGAAAAGCAATTGCAGCTGCGGGCGGCACGACTCTGCCTGCAAAAAGCCTCTCTGCCCGCCGAGCGGGTGGACCTTGCGCTGGCAGGGGACTTGCAGGCGCAGTGCACCGCTTCCGGCTATGCGCTGCGGGAGCTGGGCGTGCCCTTTGCGGGGCTGTTCGGGGCGTGCAGCACCATGGCCGAGGCGTTGGCGCTGGGCGCGGCGCTGTGCAGCAGCGGGGCGGCGCAGAACCTGCTGGCCATGACCTCCAGCCATTTCTGCGCGGCAGAGCGTCAGTTCCGCACCCCGCTGAGCTACGGCGCGGTGCGCACTCCTACCGCGCAGTGGACGGCCACCGCCGCCGGGTGCTGCCTGCTGCGTCCGGCAGGGCAGGGGGTGGGCGTTGCCGCCGCCACCCTTGGGCGGGTGCAGGATTATAACATCAAGGATATCAACAATATGGGCGCAGCCATGGCACCGGCAGCAGCAGCCACGCTATTGCAGTATCTTGCTGATACCCATGCAGAACTGCGGGATTTCGACTGCATCTATACCGGCGACCTTGGGCTGGTGGGCAGTCAGATGCTGCGGGAGCTGTTGGCGGCAGAGGGTCTGCTGCTGAAAAACCACGCGGACTGCGGCTGTCTGCTTTACGATGCCAGGGAGCAGCGGGTGAAAAGCGGTGGTTCGGGCGCGGGCTGCTGTGCCGCCGTGCTCTGTGGGCATATCCTGCCAAAGCTGCTGCGCCGCGGCAGCCGCCGGGTGCTGTTCATCGCCACTGGGGCACTGATGAGTCAGACTACCTTTTTGCAGAAGGAGAGCATCCCGGCGGTGGCGCACTTGGTAGAGCTGACCGCGCCGGAAAAGGAGAGCTGAAATGAACTATCTGTGGGCATTTTTAATAGGCGGTGTCCTCTGCGCGGTGGGGCAGCTGCTCATCGACCTGACAAAGCTGACCCCGGCACGCATCCTCGCCGGCTATGTGGTGGCGGGAGTGGTACTCTCGGCGGTGGGGCTGTATGCGCCGCTGGCAGAGTTTGCCGGTGCGGGGGCGAGCGTGCCCCTGCTGGGCTTTGGGCATCTGCTGGCAAAGGGGGTGCGCACCGCCGTGGCGGAAAAGGGTGCCATCGGCATCCTGACCGGCGGGCTGACCGCTGCCTCTGCGGGCATCACCGCAAGCCTTGTCTGCGGTGTGGTGTGCAGCCTTGTGGGCAAAAGCCACGACCAGAACTGATGTTTTGTCTGCGCTGCTTCGCCACATTTTGCGCCCGGCGGCTGGTAAACTGGGGGCAAAACGGAGGTGAGGCGCATGAAACACAGCGGACAGACCGTATTGTGGGAGCTGTGGGCGGCGCTGTGCCTGTGCACGGCGCTGGTGCTGCCGCCGGGCAGCCCGTGGCTGCACGAGCCGGCACTTTTGTACCCGGGGCTTATGCTGGCGGCAGTCGTGCCCGCCGCGTGGGCGGTGTGGTGGGTGTCGGTGCCGCCGCAGCCGTTGCCGCCGGAGCAGCTGCTACAGCCGGTGCAGCGGCAGAGCCTTGCCGCGCTGTGCGGGACATAACAGCGGAAAAAACAAAAACCCCTGTGCCGGTTACCCGGTACAGAGGTTTTGTTCGTCAATCAAACTGCGCGATCAAGCGTTCTTGTTAGCACGCTTTGCCATACGGCTGATCTTGCGGCTGGCGGTGTTCTTCTTGATGACACCCTTAGCGCGAGCCTTGTCGATCGCGGAAACAGCAGCCAGGACGGTTGCGTCCTTGTCAGCGGCATTCGCATCGATGGCAGCGTCTGCCTTCTTGACGACTGTTTTCAGGTTGGTCTTAATGGCCTTGTTGTGAGCCTGCTCTGCAGCAGCCTGCACGACGCGGTCCTTCTGAGATTTGATGTTAGGCATTCGTTCCACCTCCTTGGCTACCTATAACAGCGCACCCTATGATACCATATTTCGCGTACCAGCGCAAGCGTTTTTTTGATTTTTGTTTGGAAAAGTTTTATTTTTCCCATACTTTCCGGCAAGAAAGCGGGCTTTTGCCCCAAAAAGGAACGGAGAGTGTGGAAAATGCGTACTACGGATATGGCTGACGAGCTGTTTTCAGCAGCGGCGCAGCCGCTGCCCGCAGGGGTGCGGTTGGCCACCGCCCGCCACGGTGGGGTCACGGTGACAAGGGTGGAGATCGCCCGCGAGGGACTCAGCCGCCCCCGGGGCAGGTATGTCACGCTGGAAATGCCCAGTGTCAGCGTGCTGGACGAGCGGGACGCCGCCGTCATCGAGGTGTGCGCCCGGGAGCTGCGCGCCCTTTTGCCGCCGGAAGGGCCGGTGCTGGTGCTGGGGGTGGGCAACCGCCGCATCACCGCCGATGCCCTTGGCCCGCGCACGGTGCAGCGCATCCTTGTCACCATGGGCGCGGGCGCTGCCCCGCCGGTGCGGGGGCTGCGCCCGGTAGCAGCCGTTGCGCCCGGGGTGGCGGCAGCCACCGGGCTTTCCCTGCAGCAGCTGGCGGCGGCGCTGGTGGGGCAGCTGCGCCCGGCGGCGGTGGTCTGCGTGGACAGTCTCTGCTCCGCCGAGGGGCAGCGGCTGGGGCGCACGGTGCAGTTTTCGGACGCAGGGCTTTACCCGGCGCAGGCCGACCACACCCGTCACCTGACCCGGGACACCTTAGGCGTGCCGGTGGTGGCGGCGGGCATCCCCACCCTGATGCAGGCGCAGGAGGGCGCAGACCTTGTGGTCACGCCCCGGGCGCTGGACAGCATCATCGCCCACGGCGCGGCGCTGCTGGCGGGCAGCGTCAACCGCGCCTTGCAGCCCCGCCTTACCGTGCAGCAGCTGTGCTGGCTGACGGGGTGAAGAAAGGAGGTCTTGCCATGCGCAGCAGAGAGCCTTGGCGTCTGTCGGCGGGGCAGAGCAGGGCAGTGCCCTTTTTGCAGGCTGCGGTGCTGTTTGCAGCGCTGTGCATCTTTGCCCGCAGCGCCGCGCTGGTGCTGGCGGCCTTTCTGGCAGCGCCGGTGCCCGCCGCACAGACTTTGCTGCATCTGGGGCAGCAGGCTGTGGAGAGCCGGGCAGCAGAATCGTCTGCGGAAAGCGCGGCGGAGGCTGCATCCGCACCTTCTCCGGCGCAGGAAGCTGCCGCCCCGGTACAGACCGGGGTGGAGCAGTATTTTGTGGCGCTGCAGCCGGACGAAGCCCGCCCTGCCGATGCGGGCGCGGTGACAGAGCAGCAGTTCGGGCAGGGCAGCGGCGAAAAGTACATCCCCTGCGGTGCGGGCAGCATCAAGAATAACACCCGGCAGACGGCGGCAGACATCGCCGCCGAGGCGGCGCAGCCCCTGCCCTTTGCCATTGAAAAGGACAGCGCCGCGCCGCAGGTGCTCATCATGCACACCCACGCCACCGAGGACTACCGCCTTTCTGCCGGGCTGTGGTTCACCCCCGGGGACGGTGCCCGCAGCACCGACCGCAGCATCAATATGTGCACGGTGGGGCGGGTGATGGCCGATACCCTCAATGCGGCGGGCATCTGCACCCTGCACGACGAGACCCTGAACGACTACCCCAGCTACACCGGCAGTTACGCCAACAGCCGGGCGGTGGTGCAGCAGTATCTGGCGCAGTACCCCAGCATCAAGGTGGTGCTGGACGTCCACCGGGACGCCATCGAGCGGGAAAACGGCACCCGCTGCGCCCCGGTGTGCACCATAGACGGGCGGCAGGCGGCGCAGGTGATGATCATCTGCGGGTGCGACAACGGCACCAGCGTGCAGCTGCCCGCATGGCGGCAGAACCTGCGTTTTGCCGCTGCATGGGAGCGCAGCATGGAGGCAAAATACCCCGGCCTTACCCGCCCGGTGCTGTTCAGCTACCGGTTCTATAATCAGGACCTGACCACCGGCAGTCTGCTGATCGAGATCGGCGGGCACGGCAACAACTTAAATGAGGCCCTGTACGCCGGATATCTGGCAGCACAGGGCCTCGCGGATGCACTATTAAGTTGAGGGTCAGCCGCCAAGGCTGGAGATCATGCTGCTCTTGGCAGACTGATAGTAGCTCCATGCCTGATCGGCTATGGTTTCGGGCTGGTTATACTCCCGCAGCACGCTGCGCATCTCGCTGACCACCGAGGAGACGGCACTGTCGTAGGTGCTCTCCACCGAGGAAAGATGCTTGTAGGCGATGCTGACTTTATTGGCAAAGGTCCGCTGAGAGGCGGGCAGAGCGTGGTATTCATCCTTTGCGCTCTGGATGGCACTGCTGACATCCGACCGTGCAGAGGACTCCAGCGAGTACAGCTCGCTCATCAGCGACGAGATCTTGGCGTCGCACTCGGGGTTGGGCTCGGCGTAGACGTGACCGGAGTCCCCCGATGCGGAACCTTCCGCAGCGGTGGTCTCCCCGGCGCTTGGGGGAGAGGGGAACCAGTCGCCGAACAAAAACTCGTTGTACCCGGCAATGAATTCCTCTTTGGTGCAGCCGCTCAGCAGGGCGGCCAGTGCGCAGCTGACCACAGCGAGGGTCAGCAGACGGATGATGCGGTGTGTGTGCTTCATGATCTCCTCCAGAATCTGTTTTTGCAGAATGTTGCTTTTTCCCATTTTACCAGAGAATGCGCATCCTGACAAGAAAAAACACAGAATTTTCTCCGATGCCGCGCGGTAAGGTTGACAAAATGCCGCCAACGTGCTATTTTAAAACAGCAAATGCAAGGAACGGGAAAAGTAGCGCGGGCCGTCCGGCCCAGAGAGTGCGGCACAGCTGAGAGCCGCGCCCGTGCGCCGCGTGAACGAACACCCGGGAGCAGCAAACTGAACACGGCAGCGCGTCTGCCGTTAAGTAGGTGCGCCGCAGGTCCAGCGTTACAGGGACAGCGCTTAAACAAAGAGCGCGTGAGCGACCGGACACTTCCGGTAATTCAGGTGGCACCGCGGACATTACAAGACAGCTTGTTCGCCCTGAACTTTCAGGGCAAAAGCTGTCTTTTTTCTTTATAAAGGAGAACTACTATGGAACGTACCGAGATCCTTTCGCTGTTCAAGAACACCCCGGCAGACGGCACCGAGATCACCGTCTGCGGCTGGGCAAAGAACATCCGCGACTCCAAGAACATCGGCTTCATCGCCCTGTCGGACGGCGGCTGCTTCAAGACCCTGCAGGTCGTGCTGGAAGCCGGTAAGCTGGCAAACTACGATGAAGTCATCCACACCGGTCTGTACAGCAGCCTGCGCATCAAGGGCAAGCTGGTGCTCACCCCGCAGGCAAAGCAGCCCTTTGAGCTGAACGCCGAGAGCGTGGAGATTTTGGGCGACTGCCCCGCCGACGAATACCCCCTGCAGAAAAAGAAGATGAGCATGGAGTATCTGCGCACCATGCCCACCCTGCGCCCCCGCACCAACACCTTCAACGCTGCTTTCCGCGTGCGCAGCGTGGCTGCCTACGCCATCCACAAGTTCTTCCAGGAGAACGGCTTTGTCTACGCCCACTCTCCGCTGATCACCGCCTCCGACTGCGAGGGCGCCGGCGAGATGTTCCGCGTGACCACGCTGGATCTGGACAATGTGCCCAAGACCGAGGACGGCGCTGTGGATTACAGCAAGGACTTCTTTGAAAAGCCGGTCAACCTGACCGTTTCCGGCCAGCTGGAGGCCGAGGCCATGGCTATGGCCTTTGGCAAGGTGTACACCTTCGGCCCCACCTTCCGCGCCGAGAAGAGCTTTACCACCCGCCACGCTGCGGAGTTCTGGATGATCGAGCCGGAGATGGCCTTCTGCGATCTGAACGGCTACATGGACAACGCCGAGGCTATGATCAAGTACGTCATCCGCTATGTGCTGGACAACTGCCCGGACGAGATGGCCTTCTTCAACCAGTTCATCGACAAGGGTCTTGTCGAGCGTCTGGAGCTGGTGGCAAACAGCGAGTTCGCCCGCATCAGCTACACCGAGGCCATTGAGATCCTGAAAAAGAACAACAAGAAGTTCCAGTACCCCGTGGAGTGGGGTGTGGATATCCAGACCGAGCACGAGCGCTACCTGACCGAGGTGGTGTACAAAAAGCCGGTCTTTGTCACCGACTACCCCAAGGAGATCAAGAGCTTCTACATGAAGCAGAACGCCGACGGCAAGACCGTGGCTGCAGCAGATATGCTGGTGCCCGGCATCGGCGAGCTGATCGGCGGCAGCCAGCGTGAAGAGGACTACGGCAAGCTGGTGGCACGCATGGACGAGCTGGGCATGGACAAGACCAACTACGAGTGGTACCTGAACCTGCGCAAGTTCGGCGGCGTGGAGCACGCAGGCTACGGCTTGGGCTTTGAGCGTATGATCATGTACCTCACCGGCATCCAGAACATCCGTGACGTGCTGCCCTTCCCCCGCACCGCATACGGCTTCTGAGAAGCGCGCATACTGTAATCAAAGAAAGCCGCCGCCTCTGCGGCGGCTTTCTTGTTCTTCATTTTTCAACAAGGAGCACAAAACAAGTGGAAAATATTTCGCCTGCCCTCTTGGACTGGTTTTACAAGAACCGCCGCAGTCTGCCCTTCCGGGAGGACCCCACCCCCTACCATGTGTGGCTCAGCGAGGTGATGCTGCAGCAGACCCGGGTGTCGGCGGTGCTGCCGTATTACTACCGCTTTTTGGAGGAGCTGCCGGATATCCCCGCGCTTGCCGCCTGCGGGGAGGAAAGGCTGCATAAGCTGTGGGAAGGGCTGGGCTATTACAGCCGGGTGCGCAACCTGCAAAAGGCTGCAAAGCTCGTCTGTGCGCAGTACGGCGGGCAGCTGCCTGCCGACTACGCCGCCCTGCTTGCTTTGCCCGGCATCGGGGAGTACACCGCCGGAGCCATCGCGTCCATCAGCTTCGGCCTTCCTGTGCCCGCCGTGGACGGCAATGTGCTGCGGGTGTTTTCCCGCCTGTATAATGACCCGGGCGTGATTACAGAACCGGCGGTAAAAAAGGCCTTTACCGCCCGGGTCATGAAGCATCAGCCGCCGGAAAAGGCCGGGGATTACAATCAGGCGCTGATGGAGCTGGGCGCGCTGGTCTGCGTGCCCAATGGCGCACCTTTGTGCGGGCAGTGCCCGCTGGCAGAAGTCTGCCTTGCCCGGGCGGCGGGCACCACCGCCCAGCTGCCCCAAAAGGCAAAGCCAAAGCCCCGCAAGATTGTGCCGGTAACGCTGGCGCTTGTGGAAAGCCCGGCGGGCTTTCTGGTGCAGCAGCGGCCGCAAAAAGGGCTGCTGGCCGGGCTGTGGCAGCCGGTCTTGTGGGAGGGCGAGCATCTTTTGCAGGCCGAGGTGCTGGCGCGGCTTGCGGCACTGGGGCTGGACACCGGCACGGCAGCTCCCGCCGCCCTGCCCGCCGCAAAGCACATCTTTACCCACATCGAGTGGCTCATGTCCGGCGTGCAGCTGCACGTTCCGGTGCAGAGTGCCCCGGCGGGCTATGTCTGGGCAAGCCGGGAGCAGCTGCGCACCACCTACACCTTGCCCGGGGCGTTCCGGGCGTATAAGCCGCTGCTGCTGTGATTTTGGCAATTTGCTGTAATGCACCGCGCCAAAACCGGCACACTGCCCAAACTGTGCCCCGCAGCACCTTCGGGGCGTGAAAATTGGGGTGCAACGGTTGTAATTTTGGGCGGGAACGGGTATAATAAAAGCTACAAAGCGGCGCTGATCGCCGTTTGCATCAAGATCCTTTTGCGGGACGCCCGCTGGAAAAATCAAGCTGAAACAACGTTTCAACTGCAAAAAGGAGTGTACTGAATCTATGAAAAAATCTTGCTTGGTCGCTGTGATCGCTGTTCTGGCTGCTGTGGCTGGTGCGCTGGCTGCTGTGGCACTTTACCTGAACCGCCGCGAGAAGGAACTGGACGAATACGAGCGCCTGCTGTTCGGCGAGGATGACGCAGAAACCGTAGAGCCGGAGGAAGCTGTTGCCGAGGACGAGACCGAGGCAGAATGATCCTGAAATACCGGAAACTGCCGGGAAGATGAGCACATCGGGGCGCACGGAGCAGTCTGTCTGAACGGACTGCGTTGGTGCGCCCTTTTTGTACATAAGGAGAAGGAACATGAAGCGTTTTTTGCTCTGGATCATCAGTGTGGCGCTGGGTGTGGTGGTGCTGCTGGCGGCTGTGATGGGGGTAAGCTATGCCTTTACCGCCGAGGGCGGCTGTCCGGACGATGCGGCACAGTTCGGCGGGCAGGCGCTGGAAGCCAACGGCTCCTGCTGGCAAGTGCCGCTGCTGGGCGGTCAGCTGGATAAGGTGTTCGCCAGCCCCGCCACCCTGAGTGTGCAGAAGCTGGGTGTGCTGTACACCGCTCACCCGGAACTTTCTTTGCCGGAGTGGACCGGCTACACCGCCCTGACCATCCAGAATGCGGCGGGGGATGTGCTGTTTGCGGGCAGCGCGGGGGAGTACCAGAACTTCCTCTTCCCTGCGAACGGCGAGTATAAGGCCGAGCTGACCGCGTGGCGCGTGCCCAAGGGCGGGGTCATCACCCAGTTCGAGGGCGGCAGCACCGGCCAGCTGCGCAAAAATCTGGGGCTGGAGCGCCCCGCAAAGCCCACCGGCTGGTACCGGTACAGTTTCCGCTTTACCCTGCAGGCCAGCGCGGAGGTGGAGCTTTCCGCCGAGCGGGTGGAGCAGGGCGGCACGGTAGGCGTGCGCATCTCCGGTATGACCGGGGACGCTGTGCCTACCATCGAGACCGACCTTGGCGGCGTGCAGTGTGTGCGCGCCGCAGAGGGCTGGCGTGCCTATATCCCGGCAGCCTATAACGCCTCCTCCGGCGGGCACGAGATAAACATTACGGTGAACGGCGAGACCATCACCCGCACCCTGACCGTGCTGCCGAAGGACTTTGGCACGGTGGAGGCAGAGGCCGAAGCGCCCGCTGCGGACAGTGCCAACGCCCAGTTCCGCAGTGCCATCTGGCCGCTGTACGAGGCTGCCGCCACCGCCAAGCAGTGGCAGGGCGGCTTTGTGCCCCCCGCCGAGGACTCCATGACCTTGGTGGACTACGGGCAAATTAAAGTAACGAACGGCCAGCAGGGCAGCCGCTCCAACTCCACAAAGCTGTACACCATCCCCGGTGCGCCCTGCCGCGCCGCGGCCAACGGCACGGTGGTGTTTGCGGGCAATCTGGCGCTTACCGGCAACACGGTGGTTATCGACCACGGCTGCGGGCTGCGCAGCTATCTGTACGGCTTGCAGGAGCTTTCGGTCAGCAAGGGCCAGACCGTGGAAAAGGGGCAGGCTGTGGGCGCGCTGGGCGAAGAACTGACCATGGACTTCAAGCTGGGCAGCAGAAGCGTGAACCCCCGGCTGCTGTTCCAGACCTCCGGCGGCTTGTTCTGGAAGGAAAACGGCTGAGCCGTAACATATAGGAGGAATTGCATTGAAAAAGAGGATCATTGCATGGGCGGTGCTGCTCTCGGTATGTGCAGCAGCCCTTGGGCTGTGGTGCAGCGCCGCCGCCGGCAAAGCTGCCCGCACCCTGCCCTGTGAAGAGGAGGGGCTTATCCTTTCCATCACCACCTTTGACGGCAAGAGCGAATCCAAGCCCTTCCTCAAGTGTTTCGGGCATACATGGATCGGGCTGGACAACCGCACCGGACATACGGTCTACCTGAAGGATCGCGCTATTCCGGACGGTGAGATGGTCACCTTCTCGGTCTGGGCGGTGTCGGGACTTTCGGGGCTGCTGTTCGATCTGGAACCGTGCTATATCGTCAATTACGGCCGCTACACCGGCAGACTGTCCCTGAGCACCAATATCGGGGAGGAGCAGCTGAAGGTCATTGAGGACTACATGGAACAGCACGATAAATGGACGGTGGACAAAAATTGCAGCTATTGGTCGATCCATCTGTGGAACGCGGTGGTGGGCGAGGATGCTGCGTTGAAGATCCGGGGCTTTGTCTGCACGCCCGAAAAAATTGAACAGGCCTTCAGCGCCTTCGACTGCGTGGAGGTGGACAAGGACTTCTCCCGCGCAGGGGACATTTACTGCTACAAGGACGGAGAGAGGACGGAGCTGCAATTATGTTCGTAAAATTCATCACAAGCAAGCTGCTGCGCGTCATTGTGTGCGCAGCGGCAGGGCTGTACGGCCTGTACAACGCCATCTCCTGCTTTGTCACCCTGTAATAAGGCGGGGCATCAACCCTACCTGATGGCCGGTGCGGTGCGGTTCGATTTTCAGGGCTACTATATGATGGCCGCCATGCACGTTGGCATCTGCCTGCTTTTGGGGGTGCTGGTGTGGCTCTTCCTCAAGGGAGCGAAAAAGCTGCGGGAAAAGACCGCGGTCCGGTAAATTTGCAGATTTTTTGTAACGTTTTTCCTCTTTGTGCGTTATTGGGGTGAAAGGGCACACGAAAGCCCGCAAAGGAGGAAATGACCATGAAGCTGGAATGTGACGTGATCCGCGACTTACTGCCCCTGTACGCCGAAAAGCTTGCCAGCCCCGCCAGCAGTGCGCTGGTGGAACAGCACCTTTCAGAGTGCCCCGCCTGCCGTGCAGAGCTGGAACAGATGGAAAAACCGGTGCCGGTGCAGCCGGAACCCCAGCCGGATGCACCGCTGCTGGGCATCCGAAAGACCTTGCAGAAAAAGAGCATCCGCATAGCGGCGGCAGCGGTTCTGGCCGTGCTGTGCGCTTTTGGGCTGGTGTTCTGGATGGGCGGCGCAAAAACGCCGGTAACGGCAGAACAGGCGAAAATCTGGACTTACAACAAAAAGGAAAACGAGGCCAACCTCTGTGTGCTGGAAGTGCAGGGCGAAAACGTCCGGCTGGAACTGGAAGGCTCTTTTAACTGGGGCAACCCATCCGTTACCGTCCGGGCGGTGCGCTATACCTTCCCGCACATCCATGCTGCACTGGAAGGGCTGCTGGGTACATCGGCTTCCGATACCAGCATTGCTGTCTCCGGTACGCAGGTGCTGACGGTGCAATGCGCCGACGAGACCCGCTATTACAGTGACGGTCAGCGGGTGGAGCGATTCATCCTGAAAAAAGAGGATGGAACGCAGACCTATGTTTACGAATCCGAGGATGTGGTCACGCAGGAACAAGGCGTGTTTGAGAAGGGCTGACTATGGACATTGAAACCATCTACCGGCTCTACTTCCGGGACGTCTGCCTGTTTTTGCAGGGGCTTACCCGCAGCGAAGCGCTGGCCGAGGAGCTGACGCAGGAGACCTTTTTCCGGGCACTGGACGGCCTGAAAGACTATGACGGCAAGCAGGATGTGCGGGCGTGGCTGTTTACGGTAGCGCGCAACGCCTACTACGACCACTGCCGCCGCGCAAAGCACGCCGCCCCGCTGGAAGATGCCGAAACAAAAGCCGCCGACAGCCCGGACATCGCGCAGCTGCTGGTGGACAAGGATGCCGCTTTTACGGTGCACCAGTGTCTGCACGCGCTGGAAGAACCCTACAAGGAGGTTTTCAGCCTGCGGGTGTTCGGCGAACTGCCCTTTGACCGCATCGGAGCCATTTTTGGCCACAATGCTGCATGGGCGCGGGTGACCTATTACCGCGCCAAGACCCGCATCCAGACCATGCTGGAACAGCGGAAATGATTGCCCGCCGCGCGAACCCTCTCAGTCACGCCTTACGGCGTGCCAGCTCCCCCGAAAGGGGGAGCTTTTTTGTGTGGCGGCAGGGTTTGCCTGTCCGGGAGTTACCCCTTCTGTGAAAAAAAAGTGGCTCAAAAACGCCCGCAGGCGTTTCTGAGCCACAAATTATAATAATATTTTTTCCGCGGTTCAAGCCTTCTCAGAGGGCTTGCTCAGGTCTACGCTGCGGATGATCTTGCGCACCGGCAGGATGCTCTTGGCGTTCATGGACAGCTCGTCCACGCCCATGCGCAGGAAGGTCTCGGTCAGGGCGGTGTCGGCGCCCAGCTCGCCGCAGATGCCCACCCAGATGCCGTGACGGTGACCGGCTTCAATGGTCATCTTGATGGCGCGCAGCACGGCGGGGTGATGGGGGTTGAAGAAGGGCTCCAGCTTTGCGTTCTGGCGGTCCAGTGCACAGGTGTACTGGGTCAGGTCGTTGGTGCCGATGGAGAAGAAGTCGCACTCGGCGGCCAGCTCGTCCGCGATGAGCACGGCGGCGGGGGTCTCGATCATGGTGCCTACTTCAATGTTCTGCCCCATCTTCACGCCCTCGGCGGTCAGCTCGGCACGGCACTCTTCCAGAACAGCCTTGGCGTCCTGCAGCTCCCGCAGGCTGGTGATCATGGGGAACATGATGCTCATGTTGCCGTAGGCGGAAGCCCGCAGCAGCGCGCGCAGCTGGGTCTTGAAAAAGTCCTTGCGGGTCAGGCAGATGCGGATGGCGCGGTAGCCCAGCGCGGGGTTATCCTCGTGATCCAGCTTCATATAATCCACGGTCTTGTCTGCGCCGATATCACAGGTGCGCACAACGACCTTGCGGGGTGCAAGGCTTTCCACCACCTGCTTGTAAGCCTCGAACTGGTAGTCCTCGGTGGGGAAGTCCTTGCAGTTCAGGTAGACGAACTCGGTGCGGAACAGACCCACGCCGCCGGCGTCGTTCTGCTGCACAGCGCCCACGTCGCCCATGCCGCCGATGTTGGCAAACACGTCGATGGTCTTGCCGTCCAGCGTGGTGTTGGGCTTGCCCTTCAGCTCCTGCAGCAGGGCCTGCTTTTTCTGGTCCTCCTGCTGGCGCTTTTTCAGGCTCTTGAGCAGGTCGGGGGTGGGGTCCACATACACACAGGCGTTGTAGCCGTCCACCACAGCCATCTTGCCGTCCCAGTCGTCCTGAATGTCCTTGCACTGGATCAGGGCGGGAATGTTCATGCTGCGTGCCAGAATGGCGGTGTGGCTGTTGGAGCTGCCCTCACGGGTGATGAAGCCCAGCAGCAGGCTTTTATCCATGCGCACGGTCTCGGAGGGAGCCAGATCCTCGGCTACCAGAATGCTGGGCTCGGTGCCCTGCAGGGAAGCGTTGTCCACCCCCTGCAGAATGTCCAGCATGGCCTGCGCAATGTCCAGCACATCGGCGCTGCGGGCCTGCAGATACGGGTCGTCCATGGCAGAGAACACCGCAGCCTGATTGTTGCCGGCGGTCTTGACGGCGTACTCGGCGCACATCTTCTGCCCGTTGATGATCTCCTTGATGGCGTCCACAAAGTCGTCGTCATCCAGCATCATGGCGTGGATGTTGAACACCTCGGCGATGTCCTCGCCGGCTTCTGCCAGAGCCTTTTCGTACAGGGCGGTCTGCTGCTCAATGGCCTTCTGGCGGGCAGCTTCAAAACGCTCCAGCTCTGCGGCAGTATCTGCCACAGGGGCGGTGGAAATCGCGGTATCTTTTTTCTTGTAGATCTTCAGCTTGCCAATGGCGATGCCATTGAGCACGCTTTTGCCGGTGCCTACCTGCATAGCACTTTCTCCTTCCACTTACAGCCGGGCGTGCAGCGCCCGGCGTTTTGTCAAAAAAGCCCCCGCAGTTTCCCCGCGAGGGCTCGGCTTTCAAGTCGCGGCTCAGACGTTCTCGCTCAGGAACTTCTGGATTGCCTCTGCGGCTGCTTCTTCATCATCGCCTTCGACCTTGATGGTCACGGTCTCGCCCTGCTTGACGCCCATGCCCATCAGAGCCATCAGCTTGCGCATATCGCAGCTCTTGCCGTCCTTCTCGAGGGTGGCGGTGCTTGCAAAGCCCTTCACGGTCTTGACCAGCAGGCCGGCGGGACGGGCATGGATGCCGCAGGCATCCTTAATAGTGTACTGAAATTCCTTCATAATCATTTTCTCCTTACTACTTGATCCCTCTGCCCGGGCTGCACATTCAGCCCCGGAACATAGCTTTGCCAATGGGGATCGGTATACTATTATTATAAACCCGTACCGGTTTTTTTGCACCGTTTCATATTGCCGATTTTTACAAGAATTTTTTGTTATATTTGAACATACGGATGCTACAAAAATCCGTGTTTTGTCTAATTTTTGTCGAATCGTTTGTAAAAACTAGGCAGTTTGTGCAACTGCCGGACAAGAGCTTAAAAAAGGTCGTTTTTTAAGCAATGCCGTCCCTATTCCACGGGATACCCTTCTGCGTCCAGCGGCAGCTCGGTGTAGGGGGCTGCCTGCGGGGCGGCTTCGGGTTCTGCCTCCGGTTCGCCGGAGGTCTGCTGCGCGGTGCTGTCGGTCAGCTGCTCGTCGTGCCGCTCGCCCCAGTCGCCGCTGTAATCCTCGCCGGAAGTTTGCTTTGCCAGTTCGTTCTGAGCGTCCTGCAGCCCCAGCACCGTGCCGGAAGGCTTTTCCAGCAGATACGCGCCCACGGCCTTCTTTTTATACACCAGCAGCACTCCGTAGCGGCTGGTCTCGCCGTTGCTTGCCGCCGGGAGCAGCGCCGACCATTTTTCCACCGTCTTGCCCTTGTAGCGGGCAAGATCCATGCCGCTCTGCTGCACCACGCCGTTGAAGGCAGAAAAACTGTCGTCCCACCTGCGGGGGATCTTGACCTTATCCGCCGTAATGGACGCGCCGTCCACCTCCAGCCCGTAGCCGGTGAACCATGTCTGGATGTCCTGTGCGCTCTCGATACGGTTCACCGGGGCAGCCACCGCCACCGTCCGGGTACTGATGAACCGCCCCAGCATGGCGCTGAACACCACCAGCGCGCAGCATGCCGCCCCTGCTCCCAGTTTTTTCAGGCTCGTCTTGCTCAGTGTGACCACAAACATATCCCCATGCCTCCCCGCCATTTGCGCTTGCATACTCTGCCACCAGCTTATGCACAAAAACAGGGAAGTATGATAAAAACACCCCCGGTCAGCGGCGCAAGCCCTGACCGGGGGTGTTTAGTCTCTTTTACCCGATATAGCTGATATTGGCGTCCAGCTCGCCGCTGTAGCCGTTGATGCGGGCCTTCTCGGTGCCCTGCCACATATCGCAGCCGATGGGGCTGGAAGAGACGCCGTAGTGGGCGTTCCAGATGGTGTAGCGGCTGCGCAGGGTGTTGTAATCCACCCGCTTGCGGTACCATGTGGTGGAAGCGTACACGCCGGGCTTGTAGCCCAGCTCCTTCACCCGCTCGCAGAAGGCGATGGCGCATTTGGTGCGGTCCTCAACACCCAGACCGTCGGCGCGGCCGGTGCCGCGCGGGGCGGTGGAAGCCTCGGTGTCATAGAAGATGGGGTAGTCCAGCATCCGGCCGTTCAGCGCCCAGTTGCAGCCATCGGCCTCCTCCTGCGCCTCGGCCTCGTTCACGGCCTGTGTAAAGAAATACACGCCCACCTTCAACCCCGCGTTGCGGGCGTTGGTGAAGTGCTCCTCGAACATGGGGTCCTTGACCAGGTTTCCCGCAGCGCCGTAGCCCCGGTAGCCGATGCGGATGATGACGAAGCTCACGCCAGACTTTTTGATCTTGTTCCAGTCCAGCCCGGACTGATACTTGGACACGTCGATGCCAAAGGTCACGTTGTCCTGCTTTACGCCGTTGGCATCGAAATAATACAGCTTGCCGTCAATGGAGCGCAGGCCGGTGACTTTTTTGTTGGTGTCCTGCGCATAGTAGTAGGTCTTGCCGTTCTCGGTGCGCCAGCCGGAGTAGGCCGGAGCCGGTTCCTCTTCCTTATCCTTGCTGCCGAACAGCCAGTTGAACAGCCACCGGAAAAAGCCGTTTTCGTCAGTCAGGTCGATGCACTGCGCCTCGGCATCCTCCAGCGCGCCGGAATCCAGCGCCTGCTGGATCTGCTCCGGGGTCAGCAGTACGCTGCCCTCCGGGGTGTGCTGGCTGGTGGTGTCGTTCTGGGCGGTGCCGTCCGCTGCGGGAGCCTGCGGGTCCTGTGCGGCCAGCTCCGGGGTCTCTTCCAGCAGCATGGCAGGGGAGTTCTCCTCTTCCAGCGCGGCGTCCCCGGCGGGCTGTGCCGGCGTTTCCGGCGTTTCCGGTGCTGCGGCAGCTTCTTCCGGTTCAGCCGGCGCGGTTTCGGCAGTTTTCGGTTTTTCTGCTTGTTCCGGGACAGACTCGGCCTGCTGCGGCTGCGCGGTGCTTTCCGCTGTCTGCTCCGGGGCAGTTGCCGTGCTCTCCGCTGCCGGGGCAGGGTCAGCCGGAGCAATCTGCTGCGGTGCTTCGGCGGTGATGTGGGGCACGACCGCGCCCACGGTCAAAGTTTCCGGCTGCGCAGACAGCAGGGTCGCTGCCCCTGCGCCGCCCACAGCCAGAACCAGCGCCATGGTCAGCGCTGCAACGGCTGTCACCGCCTTGCGGCGGGCTGTGCCGGATCGGTCAAATCGTTTTTTCATCTATCGTCTCTGCCTCCGAATCTCCCGGTGATGCAGCGCTGTGCTGCACCGGGTCTTTGCCCCTTGCCCGGGGCGGGCCCGCTTTTATTCCACGCCGCCCATGGGTTCAGGATAAAAAGGACGGCGGATGATAACTTTACGCTTCCTCTAGTATACACCCGCACGCGGGGAGCCGTCAACGGCACAGCGGGCTTCTACACAAATTCTCCACCAGGGCAGTGTGTCGGAAAATGTTCCAAATGGAATACGTTCCGGCAGGGCAGAACATTGCACAAAGCCGAAATTTCACATTTTTTCCAGCAACCCCTTGCTGTCTTGACAGGTGTATGGTATGATACAGGACATACGTTTGTAACCTTAACGATCTGTTTTGGATAGAAAGGCAAGTTTTATGTCGAAGCTGAAAGAATTTTTGGTGCGGAAGGATATCGTCATCTCTCCGCAGCGTTACCTCATTGACGCGCTGGGCGCAATGGCACAGGGCCTGTTCGCCAGCCTGCTCATCGGTACCATCATCAAGACGGTGGGTCAGCAGACCGGTCTTGCACTGCTGGTGGATCTGGGCGGCTACGCCACTGCCATGAGCGGCCCCGCCATGGCCTGTGCCATCGGCTGGGCACTGCATTGCCCGCCGCTGGTGCTGTTCAGCCTGATCACCGTGGGCTACTCGGCCAATGCGCTGGGCGGTGCAGGCGGCCCGCTGGCTGTGCTCATCATTGCCATCGCGGCGGCAGAGCTGGGCAAGGCGGTAAGCAAGGAGACCAAGGTGGATATCCTTGTCACCCCGCTGGTGACCATCTTTGCGGGCGTCGGGCTTTCCATGCTCATCGCCGCCCCTATCGGTGCAGCCGCAAGTCAGGTGGGCACTCTTATTATGTGGGCTACCGAGCAGGCTCCGCTGGTCATGGGCATTCTGGTGTCGGTCATCGTGGGTGTGGCACTGACCCTGCCCATCTCCTCCGCTGCTATCTGCGCCGCACTGGGTCTGACCGGCCTTGCAGGCGGCGCTGCCGTGGCGGGCTGCTGCGCCCAGATGGTGGGCTTTGCCGTGATGAGCTACAAGGAGAACGGCGTAGGCGGCCTTGTCAGTCAGGGTCTGGGCACCAGTATGCTGCAGATGGGCAACATCATCAAGAACCCCCGCATCTGGATCGCCCCCACGCTGGCCAGTGCCATCACCGGCCCGCTGGCTACCTGCCTGTTCCACTTTGAGATGAACGGCGCGGCGGTCTCCTCCGGCATGGGCACCTGCGGTCTGGTGGGTCAGATCGGCGTTTACACCGGCTGGGTCAGCGACATTGCCGCCGGTACCAAGGCTGCCATCACCCCCATGGACTGGGCTGCCATGGCGCTGCTGTGCTTTGTGCTGCCTGCCGTGCTCAGCGTGGTGTTCTGCGAGGTGGAGCGCAAGCTGGGCTGGATCAAGGAAGGCGATTTGAAGCTGAACTAAATCGTTATAGTTAAACCACCGGAGCGTCTGCGGATGCTCCGGTGGTTTTGTTTTGCGGGGGACGAACCCTCTCAGTCTCGCATACGCTCGACAGCTCCCCCGAGGGGGGAGCTTTTTGCATCTGCCGCTTTGCGGCGTAAAACCTCCCCCTTTCGGGGGAGGTGGCATCGCGCAGCGATGACGGAGAGGGTTTACTCCCGCAAAACCCCATGAAAAAATACACTCAAATTGCATAAAATACGAATATATTTAAAAATATCTGCATAAAGATACAGATTAAACCAAAAGAAAAGCGAAACAGGCGCTATGTTTGGCAGTTTTTAGCATTGACGGAAAACCCGCGCTGCGTATAATAAAAGCATCAACCGCAAACGAAAGACAGAGGATGCGAAGGGAAAGTACGCATCAGAGAACAAAAGTGTATTTTTATTAAAAGGAGCGCGTTTATCATGAAAAAGGAAAACATCAAAAAAGTTGTGCTGGCTTACTCCGGCGGTCTGGATACCTCCATCATCATTCCCTGGCTGAAGGAAAACTACAACAACTGCGAGGTCGTTGCTGTTTCCGGTGATGTGGGTCAGGGCACCGAGCTGGACGGTCTGGAAGAAAAGGCCAAGGCTACCGGCGCATCCAAGCTGTATGTGCTGGACCTGAAGAAGGACTTTGTGGAGAACTACATCTTCCCCACCCTGAAGTTCGGCGCAAAGTACGAGGACTACCTGCTGGGCACCAGCTTTGCACGTCCGTGCATCGCCAAGGCACTGGCTGATATCGCCATCAAGGAGGGTGCAGATGCCATCTGCCACGGTTGCACCGGCAAGGGCAACGATCAGGTGCGTTTTGAGCTGACCCTCAAGGCACTGTGCCCGGATATGGCCATCATCGCTCCGTGGCGTGAGTGGGACATCGAGAGCCGTGACGAGGAGATCGACTACGCCGAGGCGCACCACATCCCCCTGAAGATCAACCGCGAGACCAACTACTCCAAGGACAAGAACCTGTGGCATCTGAGCCACGAGGGTCTGGATCTGGAGTGCCCCGCCAACGAGCCCCAGTACAATAAGCCCGGCTTCCTGGAGCTGGGTGTCAGCCCCGAGCAGGCACCCGATGTGCCCACCTATGTGACCATCCACTTTGAAAAGGGCATCCCCACTGCCGTGGACGGCAAGGAGATGGGCGCTGTGGAGCTGGTGGAGTACCTGAATAAGCTGGGCGGCGCAAACGGCATCGGTCTGCTGGACATCGTGGAGAACCGTCTGGTGGGCATGAAGAGCCGCGGCGTGTACGAGACCCCCGGCGGCGCCATCCTGTACAAGGCCATCGACGTGCTGGAGACCATCACGCTGGATAAGGAGAGCGCTCACTTCAAGGCACAGCTGGCACAGAAGTACGCCGACATCGTGTACAACGGCCAGTGGTTCACCCCGCTGCGCGAGGCACTGGATGCCTTTGCCAATAGTCTGGAAAAGACTGTGACCGGTGATGTGAAACTGAAGCTCTACAAGGGCAACATGATCAACGCCGGTGTGACCTCTCCGTTCACCCTGTACGATGAGCAGACCGCTTCCTTCGGCGTCGATAAGGATTACGACCAGTCCGATGCCACCGGCTTCATCAACCTGTTCGGCCTGTCCATTAAGGAGCGTGCAAAGCTGTCCAAGAACTGGCCGGAGGTCAAGTAATCGCAACATTTTCGACTGCGTGTGTTTTCACACTTTCACACGCGGGTTCTCACACCGGCATCGTTGCCGGCGGCACCGCCGCAGGAGCGTTTTCCCCTGCGGCGGCTTTGCCGTTTTTATAAGGAGTTTATATTATGGCAGAACAACTCTGGAAGGGTCGGTTTTCCAAGGCGGTGGACAGCCGCGTCAACGACTTCAACTCCTCCATCCGCTTCGACCAGCGGATGATCGCGCAGGATATGCGCGGCAGCGGCGTCCATGCCGCCATGCTGGCACGGCAGGGCATCATCTCGGAGCAGGACTGTGCGGATATCCTCAGCGGGCTGGCTTCCATCGCGGACGACCTGTCCAGCGGTGCGCTGACCATTGATCCCGCCGCCGAGGACGTGCACACCTTTGTGGAGCAGACCCTGACCGCCCGTATCGGGGATGCGGGCAAGCGGCTGCACACCGGCCGCAGCCGCAACGATCAGGTGGCGCTGGATATCCGCCTGACTTTGCGGGATTACAGCAAAACCTTGCAGGCCTACATCGTGGAGCTGGTGCGGGTGCTGTGCAAAAAGGCGGCGGAGAACACTGCCTCCGTCATGCCCGGCTACACCCATTTGCAGCGCGCCCAGCCCATCACCTTCGGCCACGCGCTGATGGCCTACGCTTCCATGCTGCTGCGCGACCTTGACCGCTTTGCGGACGCCACCGCCCGCATGGACAGCCAGTGCCCGCTGGGCTCGGGTGCGCTGGCAGGCACCACCTACCCGCTGGACCGGGATTTCACCGCCGAAAAGCTGGGCTTTGCCGCCCCCTGCGCCAACAGTCTGGACGGCGTGTCCGACCGTGATTTCTGCATCGAGCTGGCCAGCGCCATCTCCATCTGCATGATGCACCTGTCCCGTCTTTCGGAGGAGATCATCCTGTGGTGCAGCTGGGAGTTCAAGTTCATCGAGCTGGACGATGCCTTTACCACCGGCTCGTCCATTATGCCCCAGAAGAAGAACCCGGATGTCACGGAGCTGATCCGCGGCAAGACCGGCCGGGTGTACGGTGACCTGAACACCCTGCTGGTGATGATGAAGGGCCTGCCGCTGGCCTACAACAAGGATATGCAGGAGGACAAGGAAGCCATCTTTGATGCAGTGGATACCTTGGAACTCTGTCTCAAGACCATCACCCCCATGCTGGACACCATGAAGACTCTGCCCGCCAATATGCGCCGCGCCGCCGCAAAGGGCTTTATCAACGCCACCGACTGCGCCGACTACCTGACCAAGAAGGGGATGCCTTTCCGGGATGCCTACAAGCTGACCGGCTGCATGGTGTCGGACTGCATTGCCGCCGACAAAACGCTGGAAGAGCTGACCCTGACCCAGTTCCAGACCTACAGCCCGCTGTTTGAGGCCGATATCTATGATGCCATCGACCTTGTGCACTGCTGTGAGGGACGCACCAGCTACGGCGGGCCCAGCGCCGCCAGCGTAGAAAAGCAGATCGCGCTGGCAACGGCGCGGCTGGACGCATGGGAGGAGGAAAACGCATGAAGGTAAAGGTATTTATTGATGGCTCTTCCGGTACCACCGGCCTGCGCATTGCCGACCGTCTGGCCGAACGGCCGGAGATCGAACTGCTGTCCATCTCTGCCGAAGGGCGCAAGGACGTGCACGAGCGGGCAAAGGTCATCAATTCTGCCGACCTTGCCTTCCTCTGCCTGCCGGATGCAGCTTCTAAAGAAGTCATGCCCCTGCTGCGCCCGGACGTGAAGGTGTTGGACACCTCCACCGCCTTCCGCACCGATGCCGCATGGGACTACGGCTTCCCGGAACTGAAGGGGCAGAAGGCAAAAATTCAGAACTCTTACCGCGTGGCAGTGCCCGGCTGCTATGCCAGCGGCTTTATCAGCATTGCCCGCCCGCTGGTGGAGCTGGGGCTGGTGCCGCAAAGCTACCCCTTCAGCTGCACCGGCATCTCCGGCTACTCCGGCGGCGGCAAAAAGATGATCGCGGACTACGAAAGCCCCGACCGCCCGGCGCACAGCAAGCTGGATGCGCCTAAGAGCTACGGCCTGAGCCTTGGCCACAAGCACCTGCCGGAGATGCAGAAGATTAGCGGCCTTGCGCACACGCCGATGTTCGTGCCGGTGGTGTGCGACTACTACTGCGGCATGCAGGTGCTGGTGCCGCTGGATCTTACTCTTGCGGGCACTACCGCCGAGGCCGTGGCTGCCGCCCTTGCGGATTACTACAAGGACGCCGCCACCGTCAAAGTGCACGGCCTGAACGAGCCGCTGCCGGAAAACGGTCTGTACTCCAACGCCATGGCGGGCACCGACCGCATGGAACTGTACCTGACCGTGAACGCCGCGGGAGATCAAATGATGCTGGTCTCGCTGTTTGATAATCTGGGCAAGGGCTCCTCCGGTGCCGCTGTCCAGTGCATGAACCTGATGCTGGGTCTGGAAGAGACGAAGGGCTTGGAATAACAATACACCCTCATCCGTCATTGCTGGCGCAATGACACCTTCCCCCGTCTGGGGGAAGGCTTTATAAGAGGGTGCTGATGAAAAAGAATCAGCGTACCCGGCAGAAGTAAAAGGCTTCCCCTGGCCGGGGGAAGCTGTCACCGAAGGTGACTGATGAGGGCGTATGCTGAACGATGGGGGAAGTAAAATGCAGTATAAGGAAGTTGCGGGCGGCATCTGCGCGCCCAAGGGCTTTGCCGCCGCCGGTGTCCATTGCGGCATCCGGGCAAATCACAGCGAAAAATACGATCTGGCGCTCATCAAGGCCGAGGTGCGCTGCGCTGCTGCGGGCGTGTACACCACCAACAAGGTCTGCGGTGCGCCCATCAAGGTGGACCGCGCCCATCTGGCCGATGGCTATGCACAGGCCATTGTGGTAAACAGCGGCAACGCCAACACCTGCGCCGCCAACGGCGTGGCGCTGGCAGAGGAGTGCTGTGCACTGGTAGGCAAGGCGCTGAACATGGACGAAAAGGACGTTCTGCCCGCCTCCACCGGCGTCATCGGTCAGCCCATGGTCATCGACCCCTTTGCCCGGGGCATCCCGGCGGCAGCGGAAAAGCTGGCTGCCACCGCGCAGGGCAGCACGGACGCTGCCACCGCCATCATGACCACCGACACCCATAAAAAGGAGTACGCCATCCAGTTCGAGCTGGGCGGCAAGGTGTGCACCGTGGGTGCCATCGGCAAGGGCAGCGGCATGATCGCCCCCAATATGGCTACCATGCTGGCATTCTACACCACGGACGCCGCCGTCTCGCCCGCGCTGCTGGAAAAGGCGCTCAAGACCGTTGTGCCCGGCACCTATAACCAGATGAGCGTGGATCTGGACACCTCCACCAACGACACCCTTATCATTATGGCGTCCGGTCTGGCGGGCAACCCGGAGATCTGCGAAGAGAACGCGGATTACGCCGCCTTTGTGGCAGCGCTGACCGCCATTGCAGAGCACATGTGCGCCGAGCACGCAGGAGACGGCGAGGGTGCTACCCACCTGATCACCTGCGAGGTGACCCATGCGCCCGACCTGAAAACCGCCCGCGCCGTCAGCCGCAGCGTGGTCTGCTCCAACCTGTTCAAGGCGGCGGTCTTTGGCCGCGATGCCAACTGGGGACGCATCCTGTGCGCCATCGGCTACACCCCCGGCGATTTCTCCATTGATAAGGTCTGCGTCTGGCTTTCCAGCAAGGCGGGCGAGGTGTATGTGTGCGAGAACGCAGCCTACCACCCGTACAGCGAGGACGAAGCCGCCAAGGTGCTGGCAGAGCACGATATTCTGGTCAAGGTGGATATGGGCACCGGCGAGGCAAGCGCCAAGGCGTGGGGCTGTGACCTGACCTACGACTATGTGAAGATCAACGGCGATTACAGAACCTGACAGGAGCGCGGAACAGATGAAAAACGAAGAAATGGCGCGGCTTTTTTCGGAGGCCACCCCTTATATCCAGAAGTACCATGGCAAAACCATGGTCATCAAATACGGCGGCAACGCCATGATCAACGAGACGCTGAAAAACGCCGTGATGAACGACCTTGTCACCCTGACGCTGCTGGGCGTGCGGGTGGTGCTGGTGCACGGCGGCGGCCCCGCCATCAACGAGATGCTCAAGAAGGTGGGCGTGGAAAGCCACTTTGCAAACGGTCTGCGGGTGACGGACGATGCCACCATGGAGATCGTGCAGCAGGTGCTGGCAGGTAAGGTGAACAAGGACCTTGTGGCAAAGCTGCGCGGGCGCGGCGTGGGTCTGTGCGGCATGGACGGACAGATGCTCCGCTGCACCGAGCTGGACCCCCAGCTGGGTCATGTGGGCGAGATCGTCCATGTGGATGCGACCCTGATCGAAAGCCTGCTGGACGGCGGCTTTATCCCGGTGATCGCCACCGTGGGCATGGACGACCTTGGGCAGGCGTACAACGTCAACGCGGACACCGCCGCGGCCCAGATCGCCATTGCCCTCAAGGCGGAAAAGCTGGTGTCCATGACCGATATCGCAGGTCTGCTGCGGGATAAGGAGGACGAGACCACCCTCATCCCCGAGGTGGAGGTGACCGAGATCGAGGGCTACAAGTCCGCCGGGATCATTGCGGGCGGCATGATCCCCAAGATCGGCGGCATGGCGGACGCCATCTATCAGGGCGTGCACGAGGCTGTTATCATTGATGGCCGCGTGCCGCACTCCATCCTGCTGGAACTGTTCTCCGACCGCGGCTCCGGTACCCGCTTCTACCGCCGCAGCCACCGCGAATAAAAAGATTGCGCAAGCGAAAAAGCAGTATTATAATAGAAAAAACGCTCCCTCCGGGGGAGCAGCGCATGCGCGGAACTTCTATTCACAGGAGGTACACCTATGGATTCTGAAAAAGTCATCAAGCGGGACAACGAGTACGTCCTGCACACCTATAACCGCAGCCCCATCGTGCTGGAAAAGGGGCACGGGCTGTACGCCGAGGGCCCCGAGGGACAGAAGTATCTGGACTTCACCAGCGGCATCGGGGTGAACAGCCTTGGCTACTGCGACCTTGCATGGGCAGAAGCCGTGTCCCAGCAGGCACACAAATTGCAGCACACCTCTAACCTGTACTACACTGCGCCCTGCGGCAAGCTGGCGAAAAAGCTGTGCAAGCGCACCGGCATGAGTAAGGTTTTCTTCGGCAATTCCGGTGCCGAAGCCAACGAGGGTGCCATCAAGGCCGCCCGCAAGTACAGCGCAGACCATTACGGCAAGGACCGCTACAACGTCATCACGCTGGTCAACAGCTTCCATGGCCGCACCCTTGCCACCCTGACCGCCACCGGGCAGGAGGTGTTCCACAACTACTTCGGCCCCTTCAACGAGGGCTTCCAGTACGTCCCGGCGGGAGATATCGAAGCGCTGCGGGAGCTGGTGGACCGTCACACCTGCGCCGTGATGATGGAACTGATTCAGGGCGAGGGCGGCGTGATGGCGCTGGACCCGGACTATGTACAGGCCGTGCGCGCTTTGTGCGATGAAAAAGACCTTGTGCTCATTGTGGACGAAGTGCAGACCGGCGTGGGCCGCACCGGCACCTTCCTGTGCTGTGAGCACTATAACCTCAAGCCGGACATCGTCACCCTTGCCAAGGGGCTGGGCGGCGGCTTGCCCATCGGCGCGGTGCTGATGAATGAAAAGGTAGCCGAGGGCATGGGCCCCGGCACCCACGGCTCTACCTTTGGCGGCAACCCGGTGGTCTGCGCCGGCGCCAACGTGGTGGTGGACCGTCTGGACCAGAGCTTCCTTGCACAGGTCAGCGAGCGCGCCGTACAGCTGCGCACCGGTCTGGCAAAGCTGCCCCACGTCAAGAACATTTCCGGCATCGGCCTGATGGTGGGTATCGAGTTCTTTGACGTGCAGGCTGCGGATGTGCTGGCTGCCTGCCGCGAAAAGGGCCTGCTGGTGCTTACCGCAAAGACCCGGCTGCGTCTGCTGCCGCCGCTGACCGTTTCTGAGCACGAGGTAGACATGGCGCTGGAGGTGCTGGCCGAGGTGCTGGGCACGATGGAGCCGACGGCTCCGAAGGAGCAGGTATGAAAAATCTGCTGAAAATGAGCGACCTTTCCCCCGCCGAGCTGACCCACATTCTGGATGTGGCAGACCAGCTGAAAGCGGACTGCAAGGCGGGCCGCACCGCCCCGCTGCTGGCGGGCAAAAGCGTGGCGCTGCTGTTCTCTAAGGCGTCCACCCGCACCCGCACCAGCTTTGAGGTGGGCGTGTACCAGATGGGCGGCCTTGGCAACTACATGAACACCGCCGAATTGCAGGCCGGGCGCGGCGAGCCTTTGCGGGACACCGCCCGGGTGCTGGGGCGCTACTACGACTGTGCCGTCTGGCGCACCTACCGTCAGCGGGACTTGGAGGAACTGGCCGAGCTTTCCGGCATTCCGGTGATCAATGGCCTGACTGACTACGCCCACCCCTGTCAGGTGCTGGCAGACCTGATGACCATTCGGGAGCGCCGGGGCACGCTGGCAGGGCTGAAGCTCTGCTTTGTGGGCGACGGCAGCAACATGGCCAACAGCCTGATCGTGGGCGGCCTTTTGGCGGGGATGCAGGTATCCTGCGTCTGTCCTCCGGGCTACCGACCGGCAGCGGATGTGCTGATGTTTGCCCACAAATACGGCAATGCCTTCCACCTGACCACCGACCCCGCCGAGGGCCTGCGGGATGCGGACATCGTGGCCACCGCCGCATGGAACACCACCGCCCCCGGCACTGCCGAGAGCGAGCAGCGTCTGCGGGATTTTGTGGGCTTCCAGCTCACCGGCCGTCTGCTGGAAAACGCAAAGCCCAACGCGCTGGTGCTGCACTGTCTGCCCGCCCACCGGGGCGAGGAGATCTCCACCGCCCTGTTCGAGCAGCACGCGGACGAGATCTTTGACGAGGCAGAGAACCGTCTGCACGTCCAGAAAGCCGTGCTGGCGGTGCTGCTGGCGGGCAAGTAAAACGGTTTTGAATGCCCGCCGCTATCGAGTTGCGGCACCCAGCATCCGCATCGTGCCTTGGGCGGCACGCGCGTCTTGCTGGCCGCTGCCCCAACAACTCCTCCCTGTTTCCGCCGCTGGCGGCGGTCGTCGTCGTTGCACTTTGGGCATCAAGAGCGGAAAGAATATTTTGTATTGCAGTTCCGAAACGCCTGCGGGCGTTTCGGAACTGCTTTTTTACGGGAGAGATTGCGGTGGAAAGCCTCTCAGGCGCACATTCGTTTGCAACCCTTTTTTTGCGTCCCAAAAGGGTGCGCAAGGGCTTTTTTGGGGTTTTTCAGGGCGATTCGATGCATTTCAGGGGCCATTCACGCAGAATTGCTCCACTTTTGCCGCCGTTCGTGGTATACTACAGGTACAGAGCAGTGCTCTGTTCAATATGCCATTCCCGTAATTCCTATAGAGCAGAAAACCGTCCGGTAACCGCAAACCGGGCGGTTTTCTGTTTTTTGCGGGTGCGTGTGGTGCACCGGGTCGTTTCAGCGCATTTGCGGGTCGATTCGTGCCCAAAACCGTCCAAAGCGGGCAAAACGTGGTACACTGGGTACAACAAAAGCGCCCGGCTTGGAGGGCGCTTGAGAAGGAGAAAATCTTATGCAAAAACGGCTCATCAGCATGGTTCTGGCGCTGAGCATGGCACTGACCGCAATGCCGCTGCCCGCCCTTGCCCAGAG